>Ga0315282_10002613_pt1 | contig 32880 bp, 31 predicted proteins | sample YL17G07_20_MG_FD_203693 | JGI IMG/M metagenome (GOLD analysis project Ga0315282, IMG submission 203693) | Sediment microbial communities from Yellowstone Lake, YNP, Wyoming, USA - YL17G07_20 | ecosystem: Environmental > Aquatic > Freshwater > Lake > Sediment | place: USA: Wyoming | collected...
CAAGACCGCGCGTTTTTACGCCCCGATGGGGCGATAACCGAAAAATCTCTGTGCGCTCTGTGCCTCTGTGGTGAATCGCCGATTCTTTCCCATAACGGGCGTTTCAAGTCTCGGGCGTACCGTGCCGATAGTCTAGTCAGGAAGGACAGGTCAGGCGAGGAGGTGCCCGCCATGTCCCTGCTTTTCAGCCCAACCGAACCGGTGCGACCCCTGGTGGGAGGCGTGACCCCCTACGCCCGCCCCCAGGACCAGCGGCAGGAGACTGGCAACGGCCGGCAACGGCGGAAACGGCCCGACGCGCCTCCGGCGGAGCAGGCCGAAACCCTCGGTCACCCCCAGGGCGGCGAGGACGTCGACCGCTACGTCTAAAGGCTTCCGATCACGCGGCGGCCGGCAAGGAACCGATCCTGGTAGTAGCCGCGATCCAGCCGGAGCACCTCCACCTGGCCTCCGCTCTTGGGGGCGTGCACGAACCGCCCGTCGCCGATATAAATCCCCGCGTGCAGCGTTTTCCAGAAGCCCACTTTAAAAAAGACCAGGTCGCCGGGCAGGAGGTCCCCTGCATCCACGCGCCGGCCGACCTTGATCTGGTCCCCGGTCTCCCGGGGCAGGTCGTAACCGAACCGGCTGTAGACGTAGCGGATCAGACCGCTGCAGTCGAAGCCGGCCGGCGTCTCGCCGCCGAACCGGTACGGCGTTCCGACCAGGGCGAGCGCGCTCTCCGCGATGCGGCGGCCCTTGTCCAGTTCCGCCGGCCTTGGCGGCGCGAGCCGGGTGGAAGCGCAGGACAGGGTGAGCAAGGCCATCAGCGCAAGTATCGGGCGGAGGGGGATTCGAACGGGCAAGGGTCGTTCCTCGGTCAAGACTTTAAGGCTGCTTAAAAATTCCCGAGAAGCCGTTTCAAAGCCTTCAATGGGGCTCAAGATCGAGGAGGGCGAAGAAGAGCAACCGGAGGAATATATGAAAATATTTCGAGGATTGCACTTCGAGCCCGACAAAGATATTGAGTCCAAGGGGAGGTTTTGAAACGGCTTCTAACGGTCGGGCACGTAGGAGGCGCATGACGTGTCCGACTCCCAGGCCGAGACGCGGGTCAGAACGACGCGGCCGCGCTCAAGCCTGGGGGCGAGGCGTTCGTAGATATAGCGGGCGATGTTTTCGGACGAGGGGTTGTGCGTCTGAAAAAAGGCCAGTTCGTTGAGGTGGGTGTGGTCCAGCTCGGCCAACACCCCGGCCGTCTCTTTCTTGATCTCGCCAAAGTCCATCACCAGCTCGGCTTCGTCCAACCGGTCGGCCTGGACAAAGATTTCGATCTTCCAGTTGTGTCCGTGCAGATTCTCGCACTTGCCGCGGAAGTTCCTCAGGGAGTGGGCCGCGGCGAATTGGGTGATCACCTTGAGTTCGTACACGGGGAGTCGCCTCCTGGGACCATGGCAAATCCTGGACTGCGGGGTGAACTCAGTTTCCGGCTTCGGCTCGAAGTCCTGGATTCTGCAACGGCCTCCTTCCGCTTATCACAACCGGCCGAGCCGCGCCTCCATCTTGCCGACCAGGCGGCGGAGGTCGTTTTGCAGGCCGGCCAGGTCCTGGTGACGCCGCCGGAGCACTTCCTCCAGCTCGGCTTTCCAGTATTCGAGCCATTCCTTTTCGCGCTGGTCGAGCTCTTGCTTGAACCGTTCCTGCATCTGCCGGATGAATTTCGGGTCCATGCCGCCGGTCATGGCTCCCTCCCGATCAGACGGACGGGTCCCGGGGTCGCCCGCACTCCGAGCAAACGCCGTGTTCGTTGATAATGCCGATGCAGGTTTCGTCCGAGCAGAGGACGCGGTTGTCCAGGTCGAATGGGTCTCCCTCCGTCTCCTCCCCGGCGACTTGCCCGGCGAAATCGCTCAGGGCCTCCCCGCAATAGCAGCAGTAGAGCGCGTCCGGCGGGTTCGCCTTTTCGCAGGCCGGACAGGCCCGGCTTTCAAGTTCGGCTCCGCAAGCCGGACAGATCGGCATGATCCACCTCCTTCGCCTCTGGCATGGTACGTCGTATTATCGCCAAAATACGGCCTCTGTCAACCAGCCGTGCCGGCCGAGCGGCCCGGGCCGAAGCGAGGTCAGAAAGGCCATGACATCCCGCTGCCCGGATGGTATCATGGGTGCTGATCGCGTGACCATTCGTGCCAGGCGCAACGACACACGGCAATAGTCTGACGATAGGAGAAACAGATGGCGACCACCCGGTTGATCGAAGCGGAATTGGCCAGCGGCCTGGTGCCCGGGCCGGTGGAGTATGCGGTGCTCCTGCCGGCCGGGTATGAGGAGAACGACGAGGCTTATCCGCTGTTGTTCTTTCTACACGGCGGCCGCGGCGATCGCTCTTTTTTAACCCGGATGCGTCCGGCGATCGAAGCGGTCTGGGCAGCGGGGACCCTGCCGCCGGCAGTGGTCGTGACGCCCAGCGTCAGCCGTTGCGAGTACATGGACTATCGAGACGGTTCCCAGAAGTGGGAGCGGTTCCTGCTGACCGAGTTTCCGGAACACCTGCGGCAAAGTTACCGGCTGCGGACGGACCGCCAGGGCACGCTCCTCTTCGGCATCTCCATGGGCGGCATGGGCGGGCTGCGCGTCGGCTTCAAATACCCGGACCTCTTCGGCGGCGTGGCCGCCCTCGAACCGGGCATCGAGCCGGCCCTGGCCTTCCGGGACATCCAGCTCCGGGACCGCTTCTGGCGGTCGGACAAGCTGTTCGAGACCATCTTCGGCCGGCCGGTGGACGAGGCTTACTGGGCGGCGAACAACCCGGCCAATATCGTCCTGGCCGGCGCGGACCGCATCCGGTCGTCAGGCCTGGCCATCTACCTGGACTGCGGCGACGAGGACAGCTTTCACCTCAACGAGGGCACGGAGTTCCTGCACCGCATCCTGTATGATCGGAAAATCCCCCACGAGTACCATCTCGTGCGCGGCGCGGACCACCTGGGCCGGACCCTGGGCCCGCGGACCCGGGAAGGCTTGGGCTTTCTGGGACGGGTCTTGAGTCCCCCGCCGCCCGATCCCATCGTCGAAGGACTGCGACAGAACATCCGCCAGTGGAAGACGCAGGCCGGGCTGGCCGTGGATTAGCAAACGCCCGCCAGCCGCGTCAGGATGAGGAGACCGGTCAGGCCTCCTCGATTCTTCGGACCTCTTCCAGCCGTTTGAACCAGGCCTTGATCACGGCGTGGACCAAGGTGGCCAGGGGGACGGCGAAGATGAGGCCCCACAGGCCCCACAGGCTGCCGAAGACGATCACGGCCACGATAACGGCCACGGGGTGCATGTTGACCACGTCCGAGATGAGCAGCGGCGCGATCAGGTTGCCGTCCACGGTCTGGATGACGGCATGGGCGATCAGCGCGTACGCCACATTGATGCTCACCCCCCACTGGAAGTAGGCGATCAGCGCCACCGGCACATACATCACCGCGGCTCCGATATAGGGCACCAGGACCGATACCCCGGCGAAAAAAGACAACAGCAGCGCGAAACGAATGCCCAGAAAGGCGAACGCCGCGTAGGTCGCCCCCCAAACAATCAGAATCTCCCACATCTTGCCCCGAATATAGTTGGCCACCTGCAGGTTCACCTCATGCCAGATCTCCGTGGCCAGCACGCGTTCCTCGGGCAGGAACCCCTTGAGCCAGCTTAAAATCTTCATCTTGTCCTTCAGGAAAAAGAAGACCATCAGCGGCACCAGGATGAGGTAAACCACCAGGGAGATCAGCCCCCGCATCGAGGCCAGGGACAGGGCAAGGATTTGCTGGCCGATGCTGCTCATTCCCGAGATGAGGTAGTCGGTGACCTTGGCGATCTGGGCGTCCGAGAACATATCCGGGTAGCGCGCGGGCAGACCCGCGAGTTCATGCTGCAAGTTGGTCACGATCTCCGGCAGAACCTGTACCAGCTGTGCGATTTGCCGGGAGAGCACGGGCAGCAGCCAGACCAGCAACACGATCACGCCGGCCAGAAACACGAGAAAGACGAACACCACGGCCGGCAACCGGGGCAGCTTCAGCCGTTCGAGCCGGAGGACCATGCCGTCCAGCAGGTAGGCGATCACCACGGCGGCGAAGACCGGGCTGAGCATGCGGCCGAAGGCCAGGATGAGCAGGACCCCAACCAGAAGGAGAAAGATGAGGGCGAGAAGCTGCGGATCGGAGAAGTGCCGATTCAGCCAGTTCTTGATAATGGTGATCATGGCCGCTGCCCTCGTTTCGCCTTGATTTGGCTCCCAAGGAACCGTGTTCGAGGAAACGGTAGCATCCTTTCCCAGCGGGGCAAGCTCTGCTTGGGACGGGGAGGCCGGCCGCGGCCGGTCCCGGCTCCACTTCGAGCTCGTGGCTCCGTTTCAGGCCAACCCCAACATCTGGGCGGCGTTGCCCCCTAAAATGCCGGACACCTCTTCCTCGGTGAAGGCGATGCCTTCCGAGGCGCGCTGTGGCAAGTCCTTGAGGAGCCGAATCCAGTTCTTGGTCGGCTCCACGATATCGAAGATGGGGTTGTCCGTGCCGAAAAGAACCTTGTGGCTGCCGGCGTAGTCCATGAGGTCCCGGAGTTCGCGGCGGAAGAGCCGGTAGTTGCCGAAGGCGTAAGCGTCCCACATGGCCAGGTCGCCGTAGAGGTTGGGCTGGTGCGCGGCCAGGTTGGCCCAGGTGCGCCAGGCGATTGAACCCATGTGCGCGGCGATGACCTTGAGTTCCGGGAAGTCCACGCCGATGTCGGCCAAGAGGGCCGGGTCGGAGAACTTGGCCCGGGACGGGGGCATGAGCGGTCCGGTGTGGGTCAGCAGAACGCCGTGGTGCCCGGCCACCACCTCGAGCACGCGGTAGGATTCGGGGCCGCTGGGATTATATCCATTGTCCGGGTGATACTTGAGCCCGCGCACCCCGAACTCCTCGAAACACTGCCGCATCATGTCCGGCGCGTTGGGCCGACGCGGGTCCACCCCGGCCAGAGCCAGGACCCGGCCGGGATAGCGCTGAGCGATCCGACCGAGGAGGCGGTTGGCCTGCATCGTGCCTTTTTCGGTTACGGCCGGGTTGTCCACGTTATCCACCTGGCAGATGAGGGTCAAGTCGATGCCGGTTTCGTCCATGAAGGCCACCAGACGTTCGCCGGTGGGGTCCTCCCAGGTGGCCAGCGCCTTCTTAATCAGGGCTTCGGGGTCAGCGTCCCGGCCCATGATTTCGGCCGCGCGCAGGGCGTGTCGGATGGTGAGTTTCACCCGGGTCTCGGTCACTTGGGGCATGAGGTGGTAGTGCACGTCGACGATCATTTTCGTCCTCCCGGGGCGCCTTTCTTTTTTTCTTTGGGCGGGCGACTGTACGGTAACAGATTGCGAAGGCGAAGGTGAGCAAAAAATAAAATTGCCGGCCAAGGCCGAAGCGGCCTCGAGGTCGCTTTTTTTACCTTGAAAAGCGGCCGGGATTCCCATAAAACTAGTCCCTGTCACCTAAAAAGAGAGAGGTTTGTTCCGTGGACAGACTTCAAGCGATCGAAAGACTCTTCGCCCCCCGCTCCGTGGCCATCGTCGGCGCTTCCCGAACCATCGGCAAGTGGGGGTTCACTTTTGCGCTGCACCTGACCCAGGGCGGGTACAAAGGCGCGGTCTATCCGGTCAACCCCGCGGGCGGGCGGCTCCTGGACCACAAGATTTACCGAAGCCTCGAAGAGCTGCCCGGACCGGTGGACCTGGCCTTCATTCTCATCCCGCCGGAGCAGGTGGCCGGGGCCGTGAAGGAATGCGGCCGGATCGGCGTGCCCGTGGCCGTGGTCATCACCGCCGGGTTCAAGGAGATCGGCGCGGAGGGCCGGGCCATGGAACTCGAGGTGGTCCAGGCCGCCGAGGAGGCGGGTGTGGCCCTGGTGGGTCCGAACTGCGCCGGCGTCACCAGCCCCGAGCCCATGAGGCTGTACTGCATGATGCAGCCGACCTTCCCGCCGGCCGGCGGCATCGCCATCGTCTCTCAGAGCGGCAACCTCATCGGCTCGATCCAGCACATGCTCTGGAAACAGGACCTGGGCGTCAGCCGGAGCGTGAGCGTGGGCAACCAGGCCCTGCTTCAGGTGGAGGACTTCCTCGAGTACCTCATCACCGACGACAAGACCCGGGTGGTCGTGACTTACATCGAGGGCGTCTCGAGCGGCCCGCGCTTCATGGACGTGGCGCGGCGGCTCTGCCGGGTCAAACCGCTTCTGGTCATCAAAGGCGGGCAGACCGAGAGCGGAGTGCGGGCGGCCAAGTCCCACACCGGCGCCATTGCCGGGTCCGGCGCGGTTTTCCAGGCTCTCTGCCGGCAGGTTGGAGCCATCTTGGTGGACGACGTCGAGGATATGCTGGACACGGCCGTGGCCCTCATGGCCCAGCCGCTGCCGCGCGGCAACCGCGTGGGCATCGTGGCCAACGGCGGCGGGTGGGGCGTGCTGATCGCCGACGCCTGCGTCAAGGCCGGCCTGAACGTGGTGGAGCTGCCCGAGGAGGTGCTGTCCGCCCTGGATGAACGCCTGCCGGCCTGGTGGAACCGCCAGAATCCGGTGGACCTGGTGGCCGGCATGAGCCGCGGGGCCTTTTTCAAGTCCATGGAGATTCTGCTCAGGGCCGAGGTCATCGACAGCCTCATCGCCCTGGGCTTCGGCTACGCGCACGGCAACGCCCACGTCTTCGACGGGCTCACGGACGAAGACCTGCCGGGCGTTTCCGAATACAAGGCCGGCACGCTTTACTCGGACCAGCGCGGCATGAAGTTCGTGCTGGACCTGATCCGAGACTACAAGAAGCCGGTGCTTCTTTCCTCGGAGTTCATCGTCGGCGCGGACCGCGACCGGAACGAGCCCGTGCTGACGCTGCGCAAACAGAACCTGCTCATCTACCCTTCCTCCCGCCGCACCGCCCAGGTTCTCGCCCGCCTGACCCGCTACGGCGCCTGGCGAATGGCCCAGGAAGCCTGACTCCTGTATTATGGGAATTGGCTTGGGGGAACCCTTTTTAGGGAAAAACGGTTCCCCCAAACCCCCTCCCAAAAACTTCAAACAGCTTGGATAGAGCTTTGCTCTATCCAAGCTGTGCCGTTTTTTAATATGTACGGTTAAAGAGTCGCCCCTGCACGTCTGGTCCTTCTTATCCAAGGATTTTATTGTAGGGGCGGTTCGCGAACCGCCCCTTGTTCTTCACGGCTCTTCCTCGGTCGCGGCCGGGCCGCGCTTGAGCTCGCGCACGTAGGAGGTCTCGGCCCCAAAGGCCCGCCTCAGGTAATCCAGCGCCGCCCGGGGGTCGGTGGCCGGGCCGCAGGTGAAAATGTCCACGGCCGCGTACCCGATTTCCGGCCAGGTGTGGATGGAGAAATGGGACTCGGCCACGACCACGATACCGCTGATCCCGTTCGGCGGAAACTTGTGGAAGAAGGCCTGGACCAAGGTCGCTCCGGACAATTCAATGGCCGCCAGCATGTGCCGCTCCACGGCCGCCACGTCGTCCAGCGTCTCCGGCCGGCACCCACAAAGCTCAGCGATCAGATGTCTGCCCAGAAAAGTCGTCACAGGGGTTTCTCCGGAAAGGCCTGACGAGGGCCTCGACGTCTGGCTGAACATAGGACATGGGGCCTCATTTGGCAACGGCCTTTTTACCTGACCGATCTTCTGGAGAAAAAGGGGTCAGGAGCCTTTTTTAAACTTGCGCCTCCAATCTAGTAAAAGTCCGGATTGATGAAGGCCCGTTTCCCCGATTAAATCACGGAAAAAGGCTCCTGACCCCTTTTTCTCCCCGCGGGCGGATCGGTTGACAACCCCGCCCGGATTTGGAATACTGCCAATAAATTCAGCGGGCAGACGGCTTCCTGCGTTCAGATGTCGGCGGACGCCCGGCCGCCTTGGTAAAACGAAGGGAGGGGCATCGCTTATGATACGGAGACCGTTGCAAAACATAGGATTCCATGACGAAATCGAGGAGGGCGAGGATCGAAGCCGCAGGAATATTACCTATATTTCGAGGACTTCGAGACGAAGCCCGACAATGAGTTCGGCCGGAAGCCGAAGTTTTGCCATGGTCTCGATACGATCGCGTTTTTTCCTGGTCCTGGCCCTGCTCGTCCTGGCGGCCGGCCTGGGCGGCTGCGGCGCGGGGCGGCTGCCCCTCGAAACACTTCAGCAGGACCTCAAGGATGCGCCCACCTACTCCATTATCCTGGAGGACATGGACGTCAAGGGCAACTTTTTCCCCACCTATTACCAGCGCTACAAGGTCGTGCAGGAGAGCAAGGAATATACGACGGACTGGATGCAGGTGCCCGAGGAGTATTACCGCCGGACCGAGAACTTCCTGGGCATGACCCTGGTCTCCAAAAAGGACGGCAAGATCGATTCCGACCCGGGCCCGGCCGGGTACAGCTACGTGGGCAACCCGCGCTACGGGCAGTGGCAGGAGGGGCCGGGCGGTTCCTTCTGGGTCTTTTACGGACAGTACCGCCTCCTGTCCGATTTGCTCGGCGGCCGCCGCGTCTTTCGTACGGATTATTCCAACTATGAACGGTACCGTTCCCAGGGACGGCCTTACTACGGCGAGAACAACGAGTTCGGCACCAACGGGTCCGTGACCCGCGGCCAGAAGCCCGATTTCTTTGCCCGACGCATGGCCCGCCTGGAGGCCTCGCGGCAGGCGTTTTCGGACCGCGTGGCCAGCCGCACCGGCCGGACCCGGATGAGCGGCCGGGGCCGGAGCTTCGGGATGGGGAAATAAGCCATGGTATGGGACACCTTGCTGACCGCGGCGGTTCTGCTCGTCGGTTTCTTCGTGGTCTTCTTTGTCGGCAAGCTGGTCAACGACGTGTTGCACCGGGAGTATAAACTCAACGAGGAGCTGATCGAGAAAGACAACGCGGCCTTGGCCCTGGCCGTGGCTGGTTACTACTTCGGCCTGGTCCTGGCCGTGGGCGGGGCCTTGGCCGGCCCGAGCAAGGGGATCGTGGATGACCTGATCGACCTGGCCGTTTACGGCGCGCTGGCCATCGTCCTGCTCAACGTCTCCTGGTTCCTCTGCGACCGCCTGATTCTGTATAAGTTCAAGATCGGCGAGGAACTGGTCCGGGACCAAAACCAGGGCACGGGCGTGGTTTCGGCCGCGGTGAGCGTGGCCTCGGGATTCATTCTGTATGGGTCGATCCGCGGGGAGGGCGGGACCATTTGGACCGTGCTGGTCTTCTGGGCCATCGGCCAGGCCATCCTGATCCTGGCCGGGCTGGTTTATGGATGGATCACACCTTACAACATTCAAGCCGAGATCGAAAAGGACAATGTGGCGGCCGGGGTGAGTTTTGCCGGGGCTTTGGTGGCCGTGGGCGCGATCATCGGTCTGGCTGGGGAGGGGGACTTCACCTCGTATAGCCACGACCTGCCCCGGTACCTGGGATACGCGGCCCTGGGGCTGGTGCTGCTGCCGATCGTCCGCTTTTTGACGGACTGGATTCTCTTGCCCGGGGTGACGCTTTCCGACGAGATCGCCCATCAGGAGAAGCCGAACCTGGGGGCGGCCTACCTCGAGGCCTTTTCCTACTTGGCGGCCGCCTTTATCATCTACTGGTGCGTCTGACCACGGCCGGTCCGAGCGACATCTCCCTCATGAAAACGCCCGCCCGCCGCGGCGCGAGCACGGTGCTGAAGGTCTCAGTCTTCGCCACCGGCTGCGCCGGCATCGTGGCCGAATTCGTCCTCTCCACCCTGGCCACTTACATCCTGGGCAACGCGGTCTTCCAGTGGACCGTGGTCATGTCCCTGATGCTGTTTTCCATGGGACTGGGCAGCCGCGTCAGCGCCATCTTCCGCGACCGCCTGCTGGACGCCTTTGTCCTGGTGGAGTTCGCCCTTTCCCTGCTCTGCGCCTCCTCGGCCGTGCTGGCTTACGGCCTCATGTCCCGCACCGCGCACCTCTCCCTGGTCATCTACGCCCAGGCCGTGGCCATCGGCCTGCTCATCGGTCTCGAGATTCCGCTGGTCACGCGCATGAATCAGGCCTACGAGGAACTCAGGTCCAACATCGCCGCGGTCATGGAAAAAGATTACTACGGCGCGCTCCTGGGCGGCGTCTTCTTCGCCTTCTTAGCCCTGCCCCGCCTGGGCCTGACCTACACCCCCATCGCGCTCGGGGCCATCAATTTCTTCGTGGCCGGCCTTTTGCTCGTCTTTCTCTTCCAGTCCGTCTCCCGCCCACGGCTGCTGGCTGCGAGCTTCCTCGCCACCGGCGCCGGCCTGGTGCTGCTGGCCGTCTTTGCCCGGCCGGTCATCCTTTTCGGGGAACAGCGGCAGTACAAGGACCAGGTCATCTACGCCAAGCAGACCGCATTTCAGAAGATCGTCATCACCCGCTGGAAACAATACTACTGGCTGTTCATCAACGGCCAGGTCCAGTTCAGCACCTTTGACGAGGAGAAGTACCACGAACCCCTGGTTTACCCCGGCCTCAGGCTGGCCGCGAGCCGGGAGCGGGTCCTCATCCTGGGCGGCGGGGACGGCCTGGCCTTGCGCGAGGTACTGCGCGATCCCGAGGTGGCCTCGGTCACCCTGGTGGACATCGACCCGGCCATGGTCGAGCTGGCCCGCACCCACCCGGTCCTGGTCGAGATCAACCAGGGCGCGTTTGGCGACCGCCGGGTGCGGGTGGTGAACCAGGACGCCAAGGTCTTTCTCGAAGGGGACGAGGGCCTGTACGACGCCATCTTCATGGACCTGCCAGACCCGGACACGGTGGACCTGATGCACGTCTATTCCCAGAGCTTTTACGGCCTGGCCCACCGGCGGCTCAAGGCCGGCGGCACCATGACCGTGCAGGCCGGCAGCCCCTATTTCGTGCGGCAGGCCTTTCTCTGCGTCATGAAGACCGTGGCCTCGGCGGGTTTTGTGGTGCTGCCCATGCACAACCAGGTGCCGACCATGGGCGAGTGGGGATGGGTGCTGGCTGCCCGGGTCGAGGATTTTTCAGCGGAGACGTTCAAAAAACGGCTGCTCAGCGAGAATTTCGATGGGCTGCCGACCCGCTTCCTGAACACGGACGCAGTCATCGCCATGTCCTATTTCGGCAAGGGCGTGCTGGACGGCCCGGATGTGGACCAGATTCAGATCAACACCGAGAGCCGGCCCGTGCTCATGCAATACTACAAAGCCGGAAGTTGGGGGATGTACTGAGAGAGAAGGCCGTTCTTTAAGCGGGCGCCCTGGCTTTACGCCCGGAGTGGTTTGAAACCATTTTGTAGGGGCACGTTGCAACGCGCACCTACCGCGCGCCGCCCCTATGCGGGCGGGTTTTATCAATCCCGCCCCTACGACCCCTTGGCGGCCATGGCACCCGGCCTACGTTGTCTCCCGGGGCAGGATGTTGGTGAAGTGGTACTCCTCGACCGGCCGGCCGGCCGTGGCCTCGAAGTCTTCCTCGCCCCACTGCTCGATCTCGAGGTATTTCTCGCCGGAGTTGTCCTCGTAGCTCCAGCGCAGGAACTCTTTTCCTGGAGACAGGCCGTCCTTGAAGTAGTGGCCGCCGGCCGTTTCCTCGAGGTAATAGACAATGCCTTCGAATTCGATCTGGTCCGGGGGGTCTTCTTCCGCGACGAGGTGTTCTTTCACCTTGGCCCCCAGCCGAGCAAAGGGAATCTTCCAACTCAGGGTCCAGTATTCCTCGTCGTCCTGCTCGAGTTCAAGATAGACCGTGCTGTCCGCTCCCTGGAGCTGCCACTCGTAGGAACGGTCGCCCTGGCCGAAGTCGTACCAGTTCACCGCCATCACTTCCCAGGTTTTCTGGTCAAAGTCCACGAAGTAACCGACCTTCATGGTGGCCAGGGTGAGTTCTTTCAGCGGGTCCAGAGTCGGTTTTTTTTCCTTTGCAAACCAGTCTTTGATACCCATCATGAGATGCCTATTTTCTGTTTCAGGTGTAGCGAGCATTTGCACGGGCGGGTTTGAAACCCGCCCCTACGGCCCGGCGGACGTTACGCATGGCCGACGAGCGGCCGTGGCACCCGGCGGGTGTGTTTGAATCGTAGGGGCACGGCATGCCGTGCCCCTACCGCCATGACATCGAAATATCTCCTTCTTCAGCAACCGAGCATCAGGAGATGCCCATTTTCTGTTTCAGTTCGAGGAGCTTGATGGCACTCGAGGCCTGGGTCGGCTCGGCCGAGCCGCTCAAGGCGGCGGCGATCTCGTCGTCCAAACGCCGGTCCGTATTGGCCATCTCGCCGTAGGCCAGGGCCAACGACTCGTCCTCCTCGACCTTCTGCTTCATCTTCTCGAGCATGGCCACCGTGCCGGTGGTGTCGATATTGGCCAACTGCTGGTTGATCTTCTTGGTCGAGACCGCGGTCTTGGCCCGGGCCTTGAGCGTGACCAGGTCGTTTTCATAGCTGGTGACCGTGGACTTGATCTTGTTCACGTTGGCCTGAAGCTGCGCGGCCATGCCTTCATGGCGCTCGGCCTCCTGGGAGAGGCGGACCGCCTCCTGAGCATAGCGTTCCTTGAGGTTCAGAGCCTCGGTGGCCAGGCGTTCGGCCTCGGCCTGCTCCAACTCGCCGTTTTTCATCCGGGTAAGGAGCATCATGGCCTTGCGTTCATACTCGGCGGCCAGTTTCTTGTTGTTCTCCGCGTCCCGGCGGGTGTGGACGGAGATGCCCTTCACTTCGGCCAGGCTGGTCATCGCGGCGTTCAGGTCGTTCTTGAGGTCCCGGATACCCTGCTCGGTCATCTTGACCGGGTCTTCCATCTTGTCCAGGGTGGCGTGGGCCTCTGCCTGGCCGATCTTGAACAATCGCTGAAAAATGGACATGGGTTTTCCTCCCTTGATTTACCTTTTGGCGAAGCCGAGCAGCTCGGCGTGGAATTCCACCAGGGCCAGTCCCAGGGCCTGAATCGAGGCCTCGAGCTCGTTCCGGTCCAGGTGTTCGAGCTCGAGGGTGTCGCGAAACAGGACCAGCCGGCCGTCCTGGGTCAGGACAAAGGCGCCATGCACGAGTTCGCGGTTCATCTGAAGCAGGCGCTTGAAGAGGTCGCCCGGCCGAGAAGGCACGGCCATGATGACCTGCTCGAGGACCAGGATCGGTTCCTCGCAGTCGATGATCATGTCCTTGATGCCGTTGTCCTCGTCGGTGACGATGACGATTTCCTGGGCCGGGTCCTCACGCACGATGGGGATGCCCATTTCCAGCAGATATTCCTTGACCAGCTTGAAATGCTCTTGCATGGGTTTCTCCTTTACCGCGGGGATGGGTGCGCTCCGAGACCGCGGCAAAACTTCACTCGATTTCGGCTCGGAATCCAGCGTTCTACTGCGGTCTCTATCTCCAAGTTTTTTCTATGATAGCCGAAAATTTTCCTCATGAGAACCGGAATCGGCACCACCTAATCTGGTTGGCTGGGTCGAATATGGTTAAACGCCTTTCTCCTCGGCGCCTTCTTCCCGCGGCCCGAGGCCCAAGGACTGGATTTTCGAAATCAGGGACCGGCGGCTGATGCCCAGGCGGCCAGCGGCCCGGGTCCGGTTGCCGCTGGTTTCGGCCAGGGCGCGGGCGATGAGGGTGCGTTCGGTCAGGAACGAGACCTGCTTCAAGGCTTCCTTCAGGTCCAGACGGCCGTCCTCGGGGATGACCACGGCCAGGCCGCCGGAAAGGGGCGCTTGCGGGCTAAAGGGCAGGTCCGAGGGGGTGATGAGCGGGCCTTCGGCCATGATGGCCGCCTGTTCGATGACGTTGCTGAGCTCGCGCACGTTGCCTGGCCAATCGTGCCGGGCCAGGGCCCGAAGCGCCTCGGGCGAAATTTTTCTATCCGGCAGGCCGTTTCGCGCGATCACCTCTTCGAGGAAATGGCGAGCCAGGAGCGGGACATCGTCCGGCCGGTCTCTGAGAGGCGGGAGGGTCAGCCGGATGACGTTCAGGCGGTAGAAGAGGTCTTCGCGGAAGCGGCCGGCCTCGACCTCGGTTTCGAGGTCCTTGTTGGCGGCGGCGATGACGCGGAGGTCTATTTTCCGGGGAGCGGCTTCGCCCAAGCGCCGGATTTCCTCCTCCTGGAGGGCCCTCAGAATCTTGACCTGGAGGTCGAGCGGCAGGTCGCTGACCTCGTCCAGGAACAGGGTGCCGCCGTCGGCCTCCTCGAAGAGCCCCTTTTTTTCCTTCTGAGCGCCGGAAAAGGCGCCCCGGGCGTAACCGAAGAACTCGCTTTCGAGCAGGTTCGCGGGTATGGCGCCGCAGTTGATGGCCACAAAGGTCTTATTCCGGCGCGGGCTGTTGTAGTGGATGGAACGGGCGGCCAGCTCCTTGCCGGTGCCGCTTTCGCCCAGGAGCAAGACCGTGGTCTTGGTCTCGGCCACCTTGGCGATGACCTCGAAGACGCGCTGCATGGCCGCCGAGCGGCCGATGAAATTCGAGAAGTCGTACCGTCCTTGGATTTCGGCCCGAAGCTTTCGGTTTTCGGCCAGGATGCTGCGGCGTTCCAGGGCTTTCTCGAGGGTCAGCAGGAGGACGTCTTCCCGGAAGGGTTTTGAAACGTAGTCGTAGGCCCCGTGCCGCATGGCCTCGACCGCCGTCTCGACCGAGGAGAAGGCGGTGACGATGATGACCGTCAGGTCGGGGTCGTGTTCCTTGATGCGCCGAAGCAGGTCCAGGCCGTCCAGGCGGGGCATGCGCAGGTCGGTGATGACCAGATCAAAGGGGGCTTGTTCCAGACGCTCCAACGCTTCCAAGCCGTCGGCCGCGCTCTCGGTCCGGTACCCCTGTTTGGCGAGCATGATGGTCAGGATTTTGCGGATGTGCTCCTCGTCGTCCACGATGAGAATGCGCGGCGATTCCCTCATGACCCGCTCCTCTTGGCAGCCGCCGCCGGCAGGGTGACCGTGAAGGTGGCGCCCTGGCCGGGCCGGCTTTGGCAGGTGATCCGACCGCCCAACCCCTCGACGATCCGGTAGCAGATGGCCAGGCCCAGCCCGGTGCCCTGGCCGGCCGGCTTGGTGGTGAAGAAGGGATCGAAAATCCGCTCCCGCACCTCGTCCGGGATGCCCGGCCCGGTATCCGAGAAGATCAGCCGCACCATCCCGTCGCCGGCCTCGGCGCAAAGGGTCAGCCGGCCGCCCTCGGGCATGGCCTGGGCCGCGTTGAGCGCGATGTTGACCACGATCTGGGTCAGGTGATCCCGGTCCATATGCAGAGGGGGCAGGTCCTCGGCCAGGTCAACCTCGATGTCGATCCCCCGAAAGACCCGCTGGCCCGCCAGCATGGCCATGACACCCTTGATGGACTCCTTGACGTCGATCAGGGATTGGACGCCGGCCGAGGGTCTGGAAAAATCGAGCAGGTTTTCGATGATGCGCTGGATGCGGGCCGCCTGGTCGGCGATGGCGGCCAGGAATTCGCGAGTCTCCGCCACCGACGCCCCCCCGCCTTGCAGAAGTTGGGTGTAGCCGGAAATGGCGCTGAGCGGGTTCCCGACCTCGTGGGCCACGCCAGCGGCCAGGATGCCGATGCTGGCCAGCTTTTCCGAGTGGAAGAGCTGTTTTTCCAGTTGTTTGCGCTCGGTGATGTCCCGGGCGAGCACGATGGTGCTCGTCTCCCGCCCGGGCGCGGATTCGAAACGGGAGATGTTCAGGAGCACGTTTCTTGGGCCCTGGGTCGGGCTGAGGAAGACCACCTCCGGCATCAGAACGCTCTCCTCTGGCAGCGACGCGGCCGGCCCGGCCAGGAGGTCGACCAAGGCCTTTCCGATCAAGGCGTCCTTGTCAAAGCCCCACCCGCCGATCTTCCGGTTGACATAGGTGATCCGTCCCGCTTCGTCCAGGGTGAAGATGACGTCGTTGGCCGCCTCGAGCAGGTTTTCCAGGTAAAGGCTCGTCTCCCTGGCCTGACGTTCGGAGGCCTGGAGGCGGACGTTGGCCTGGGCCAGGTCGTCCAGTAGCCGCAGGTTGGCCAGAGTGGCCGCGGTATGGTCGGAGATGATGGTCAGGACCCGGACCTCGTTCTCGCCGAAAGGGAACTCCGCGGACCGGCTGAGGGAGAGCAGGCCCACGGTCTGGTTACGGGCCACCAGGGGCAGGTAGAGGCGGGAGTGCGGGCCTTGGTCTCCGGCATCCAGGATGACCGGCCGGCCGGTCCGGGCGGCCTCGACGGCCGTCCCTTCGGTGAGGCTGACGGCGCCCGATTCCAGGTCGTTGTAACTGCTCTCCTCGGCCAAACCGTCAAAGGAGGCCCTCAGGACCAGGGCGCCGGTGGCCGGGTCCTGGATCATGAGGCCCAGCTTTTCGACCGTGACCTCATGGGCCACGACATCCACCAGTTCGAGGCAGAGGGTCTTGAGGTCCAGGGGCGTGCGCAGGGCATCGCCGATACGCCGGATGAGGGAAAGCTCCTCGACCTTGGTGTCGTACAGCTCGTAGATTTCGGTCAGGGTGCGGCGGTAGGACTCGAGCGAGGCCTCGAGCTCCGCGATTTTACGGGCGGCCGCTCCCTCCGGCGAGTCCGGCGGAGTCGGTCCGGAGGCCGACTCTGGCGAGGCGTCGTCGCTTTTGCGAACCATGGATCACCCTTTTTCCGCGCCTGGACCGCCCGGTCCCGATCAGGGTTTCGGGGCGAGTTCCTCGAACCAGCGAGGCAGCGTCTCCAGAAGAAGGGCGGCAGACCTCTGCGAGAGATTGATGGCGTCCCGCTTTCGAAACTCGCCGCGAAACTTCTGATAGCGCCTCAGGCCCGCCTTGGGCGGGCCGAACTCTCCGGTCTGCCGTTCCCGTTCCCGAAAGAGAAAAAGAATGGTGGTCCAGGCCCCCCGGCTCAGCACGACCCGATCGAGCTCCTCGACGACCAGAAGACCGTCTTCCTCATAATTTACCGTGATCTCATCAATATTTTCAGCCATGACCCTATTATAGAAGCAGACGGCGGCCGGCGTCAACACGCCACGGACGGGCGTCGGCCGCGCCTCGGGCCGGCGTCGGCGCCAGGTCCTTTCGCTGGCCAGGGCGGTTCTCGCCCTTTTTCGTGGATCAGCCTTTACTTGGTTTTCCGCTTCAGGTATAATCGCCGCCTCGGTTGGGTCGGAGGCAGGTTTCACTCGGTTTGCACCCCAAGACACCCCTTTGTATGGGCCAGACCCGCGGGACCGCCCTCGGGCCGGCCGGTTTCCCGCTCAAAAAACCAGGCGACTTCTCGACCTCCCCAGGTTACAGGCGGAGGTGTCGGCGGGTTCGGATGTGGCCAGACACGAGGACGGCTGATTTTCGCTAGGAATGGTTAACAAGGAACGATGCGTTTACCTACGGGAAGAATTTATTACGGTTGGTGGATCGTCCTGGCCACGAACGTCATCTGCATGTTGGGATTCGGCACGTGGCTTTACAGTTTCGGGGTGTTCTTCAAGCCGATGATGACTGAGTTCGGCTGGACCCGGGCCATGACGGCCGGAGCGGCGTCTCTGCGCAGCGTCCAGGGTGGGGTGGCCGGGCCCATTGTGGGCTGGGCCGTGGACAAGTATGGCTCGCGCGGCGTGGTCCTGATCGGAGGCGTCATTTCCGGCCTGGGCTTCATCCTCATGTATTTCGTGAATTCGCTGGCGGCCTTATACATCATTTACGGCGTCGTGCTTTCGGTCGGCATGAGCTTCATGCTCTACATCCCGGCCTTCACCGTACTGGCCAAGTGGTTCCGGCGCAAGCTTTCCCGCGCGCTGTCGGTGCTGGCGGTCGGGGCCGGGCTCGGCGGGCTCATCTTCTCGCCCTTGTCGGCGTTCCTGATTCAGCACTTGGGCTGGCGGTTCGCCTTCGTGGCCATCGGCGTCATGGTCTTGGCCGTGGTCGTTCCCTTGAGCTTCGTCATCCGGGAGACGCCGGCCGGGATGGGTCTCCGTGTCGACGGCGACCGGCCAGAGGACGGCGACGAATCCGGTCCCGATGCGGCGAAAACCCAGGCCGCGGGTCCGGCCGCCGCATCGGATTACACCCTGAAACAGGCCCTGCGGAGCAGGACATTCTGGTTGCTGGGGGCGGCCTTTTTCTGCCAGAGTCTGGTGCATGGCACGGTTTTTATACACGCCGTTCCGCACCTGACGGACATCGGGATTTCGATGGAGACGGCCGCCTTCAGCGTGGGGCTCTTGACCATGGTCAGCGTGGTCGGCCGGCTGACGTTCGGCTATCTGGGCGATTTCATCGACAAGCGTTATCTCTTCATGGTGTCTTACACCCTGATGGGGTTGGGCGTGATAGCGCTGCTCAACGCGCACACCATGCCCCTGGTGTACCTGTTCATCGCCTTGTTCGGCGTGGGCTTCGGGGCCAACGTGCCGCTGATGCCGGCCATCCAGGCCGAGTACTTCGGACGGGCCGCGCTGGGCAAGATTCAGGGGTTCACCAACCCCGTCTCCATGGTGGCCGGGGCCACGGGACCTGTCCTGGCGGGCCACCTCTTTGACCGGACCGGGTCCTATCACCTGAGCTTCCTGCTGGCCACGGCCATGCCGTTTCTGGCGGCCACATTCATCTTTTTCATCCGACCTTCCGCTCAGCGCAAGGTGAGCGCATGAGAAAAAAGGTCTTTTACGGTTGGTGGATCGTCCTGGCGACCAACGTCATCTGCATGTTGGGTTTCGGGACGTGGCTGTATAGCTTCGGGGTGTTTTTCAAGCCGATGATCGCCGAGTTCGGCTGGAGCCGGGCCATGACGTCTGGGGCGGCGTCCCTGCGCAGCATCGAAGGCGGCGTGGCCGGGCCGATCGTGGGCTGGCTCGTGGATAAGTATGGCGGGCGGTGGGTGATTTTCGCCGGCGGGGTGATCTCGGGCCTGGGTTTCGCCCTGATGCCTTTTGTCAACTCCCTGTTGGCCTTCTACCTCATCTACGGAGTATTGCTCTCGATCGGCATGAGTTTCATGCTCTATATCCCCTCTTACACGGTCATCGCCAAGTGGTTCCAGCGCAAGCTGTCGAGGGCGTTGTCGGTTCTGGCGGTCGGTGCGGGGCTGGGGGGCCTCATTTTCACGCCGATTTCGGCGGTCCTGATCAAGCACATGGGCTGGCGGTTCGCCTTCCTGGCCATTGGGATCGTGATCTGGCTGGTGGTCCTGCCCTTGAGCATGGTCATCCGGGAGAAGCCGTCGGACCTGGGTCTCCGGCCTGACGGAGACTCGGAGGAAGAGCAGGCCGAGGCCGAAGCCGGGTCGAAGGAAGCCGGGGGCGGGGTGGATTTCACGCTCAAGCAGGCTATGCTTTCCTCCACCTTCTGGCTGCTGGCGCTGGCCATGTTTTGCCAGAGCATGGCGCACTCGGTGGTCTTTGTGCACGCCGTGCCCTACTTGACCGATATCGGCATCTCGGCCGCTCAGGCGGCGGTCAGCGTGGGTCTTTTGACCATGGTCAGCGTGGTGGGCCGGCTGTTGTTCGGTTATCTGGGGGACTTCATGGACAAGCGGCGGCTGTTCATGGTTTCGTACACTATGATCGGGCTGGGGATGCTGGTCCTGCGCTCGGCCAATACCATGCCGTTGGTGTACCTGTTCATCGCTTTGTTCGGCGTGGGCTACGGAGCCAACGTGCCTCTCATGCCGGCTATCCGGGCCCAGTACTTCGGTCGGGCCTCCCTGGGCAAGATTCAGGGGTTCATGACGCCGGTGACCATGGTGGCCGGGGCGACGGGTCCGATCACGGCGGGCCATCTATTTGACCGGTTGGGCTCCTACAGTCTGAGTTTTCTGATCATCAGCATACTGCCGTTCTTGGCGGCCGTGGTGGTCTGCCTTATCCCGCCCCCGGGCCGGGTTCGCGAAAACGAATGAAAAAAAAGCTTTTTTACGGCTGGTGGATCGTTCTGGCCACGAACGTCATCTGCGGGCTGGGGTATGGAACCTGGGTTTACAGCTTCGGGGTATTTTTCAAGCCGATGATGACCGAGTTCGGCTGGAGCCGGGCCATGACGGCCGGGGCATACTCCCTGCGCAGCATTCAGGGTGGGATCGCCTCGCCCATTCTGGGGTGGATCATCGACAAGTACGGCGGGCGGGTGGTCATGTTCTGGGGGGCGGTGGTCAGCGGTCTGGGCTTTGTGCTGATGTACTTCGTGAACTCCCTGTGGAGCTTTTACCTGATCAACGGGGTGGTGTTGTCCATCGGTATGGGGGCCATGCTCTACCTGTCGACCTTCCCCATCATCGCCAGATGGTTCGTGCGACGCATGTCCCTGGCCATCTCGCTGTTGTCCGTGGGGGCCGGGTTGGGCGGCCTGGTCTGCGCCCCGGCCTCGGCCGTGCTCATCAGCCATTTCGGATGGCGGACCGCCTACGTGGTGACCGGGCTTATGATCTGGGCCGTGGTCCTGCCGCTGATCCTGGTGATCCGGAACTCCCCCAAGGAGAAGGGGCTGAGGCCGGACGGCGACGAACCGAAACCGGACGAGACGTCCGGGGCCGGTCTTTCGGCTTCGTCCGAGGCGGCCGACGCGACCACGGACTACACTCTAAGGCAGGCTTTGGTTTCGAGAACCTTCTGGATGCTGGTCGCGGCCTTTCTGTTCCATAACATGGCCTATTCGGTGGTCATCGTTCATTCCGTGCCGGCCCTGATCGACGCGGGCATTCCCATGGCCATGGCCGCGCTTACCATCGGGCTGGTCACCGCGGTGAGCATTGTCGGCCGGCTGCTTTTCGGATATTTGGGGGACCGGGTGGAGAAGCGCTTTCTGTTCATGGTCTGCTATATCATGATTGCCGGTGGGGTTTTGGTGCTGAGGATGGCCGAGTCAATGCCCCTGGCTTTCCTCTTCATCGCCCTGTTCGGCATCGGCTTCGGGGGAACCATCCCGCTCGATCCGGCCATTCGCGCCGAGTATTTCGGCCGAACGGCCTTCGCCAAGATTCAGGGTATCATGTCTCCGCTGATCATGGCCTCGAGCGCGACCGGTCCGATCCTGGCCGGCTATCTCTTCGACGTCAGCGGCTCGTACCGCAGCAGCTTTCTGATCACGGCCCTGTTTCCCTGCTGCTCGGCCGTCTTTTCCTTTTTCCTGCCGAAGAACAGACCCCGCCTTGCCTAGAAGCGGACCGGCCTGGTCTGCCCGCCCCTGCACCCCTCTACAGTCCCGGCCCCCGGGTCTCGAGGTACTGCCGGTACTGGTCCAGCTCGACCAGGACCCCGGCCGCCTGGCGGAACGTGTCAAAGGTGGCGAACCCGGCCATGTTGTACCGGTCCTCCATTTCCTGCCGGAGAATATCGCCTTCGATCCCTCCGCGGCCCTTGTCCAGCACCACGTAAATCGGCTTGCCCATCCGCTTCATGGAGTCCATGGTCAGCCGGACAAAGGCGTCCATCATGGATCGGCCCACGACGCGCATGATGATGTCCACGCTCTGGTTGAAGATGAGGGCGTCGATGTTCGGGTCGTCCCTGAGCAGCTCCATGAGCCGCATGAGGTTTTCGGGTCCCCGGCCGAAAAAGGCGCCCATGATGTCCAGCGGGTTCTTGGCGCTGCTGCCCTGGACCGGCACGAACTCCTCGATGGCCTGGATGGTCTTGTCGGTCAGGTGAGGCACGAGGAGGCCGGCCTCTTCGGCCATGTCGGTCATGGTGACCGAGCCGCCGCCGGCCCCGCCCAGGACGGCCACGTTCCGGCCGCTCGGCAAAGGCAGGCGCATCAGGGCGGTGAGGGTGACGGCCATGTCTTCCAGGGAGTGGACGGTGATAAGGCCGGCCTGGCGGCAGAGGGCCTTCCAGATTTTCGGGGAGCCGGCCAGGGAGGCGGTGTGGGACTGGGCGGCGCGGGAGCCGCCCTCGGTCGTGCCGCCCTTATAGACGACCAGGGGTTTTGCGGGTGTGATCTTCCGGGCCTGCTCGAAGAAGGCCCTGCCGTCCTTCAGCCCCTCGACGTAGGTGCCGATGTATTTTGTCTTGTCGTCCTGGGCCAGGTAATCGAGGAACTCGTGGTTCTGCAGGTCGCTGGCGTTGCCGTAGCTGATGACCTTGCTGAAGCGAAGGCCCTTGGCCGCGGCCATGGAGATGAAATGTCCGGCGAGCTGGCCGCTCTGGGAGACGATGCCGACCGGGCCGGGCGTGCTCGGGAACTCGTTGGTCCAGGCCAAGCCTCCTTCGGGGCAGTACAGACCCATGCAGTTCGGGCCGATGACGCGGATGCCGGCCCGGCGGGCCATCTGGATCAAGTCTTTTTCGATGCGGGCCAAGTCCTCTCGGCCGGTTTCGCTGAAGCCGGCCGTGAAGAGATGGACATATTTCACGCCCTTGGCCACGCAATCGGCCATGACCTCGAGCACGACCTTGAAGGGCACGCTGAAGATGACCAGGTCCACGTCGGCCGGGATGTCGCGCACGCTCTTATAGGCCGTAAGCCCGAGGATGTTCTCGGCGGTGGGGTGGACCGGAAATATTTTCCCTGTGAAATGCAGTTTGATGGAGCCCTCGATATAGGTGTTGCCGCCCCATCGGCCGCCGGCCAACCCGCCCCTGGGCGAGGCGCCGACAACGGCGATGTTTTTGGGGTAGAACAGGGTCTCCAGGGGATGCTTCATCGTTTCGTTCATCAATCAGACCTCCGGAAAAGGGCCGCCTGGGCGCGGTTCTAGTACGCGCCGGCCCGCTGGCTAAAATCTTTAAATTCACGATACTGGTTCAGCTTGAACAGGACGCGGGCCGCGATTTCGAAGGAGTCGAAGGTCGGCAGGCCGGCCTCCTGAAATCCCTGCGTGGCCTCCGCAGCCATGGCGTCCATTTCCATGTTGCCTTCCCGCTCGACAATGACAAACACGGGCTTGCCTATGAGTTCCCGGGCCTTGATGGCCTGCTGGATGAGCTCGTTCACGCCGGCCCGGCCGCGTTCCCGGTAAATCCAGCGGAAATGGAGATTGTACATGAAGACCTCGACGTTCGGATCGTCGCGGAGCAGCTCCATGAGCTTAAAAAAATCCTCGGGCCGGTCGATGTCGATATCGAGCGGGTTGCGGGCGCTGTGGCCTTCGATGGGCACAAAGGTCTCGATGCCGCGCACGGTCTCCTCGGCCAGGTGCGGCACTTTGAGCCCTTCGCGTTCGGCCAGGTCGGTCATGGTGACCGATCCGCCGCCGGCCCCGCCCAGGATGGCGACCTTGGTGCCGCGAGGCAAGGCCTTGAGGTTCAGCAGCGCGGCGATGGTATAGCGGGCCTCGTCCATCGAGTTCACCGGGATGATCCCGGCCTGCCGGCAAAAGGCCTTCCAGATGCGGGCCGATCCGGCCACGGCCGCGGTGTGGGAGAAGGAGGCCCTGACCCCGCCCTCGGTCTGGCCGCCCTTCCAGACCACCAGGGGTTTGGCCGGCGTGATCCTGCGGGCGGCCTCGAAAAAGGTCCGGCCGTCGGGCAGTCCCTCGAGATAGGCGCCCATGACCTTGATCTCGTCGTCCTGGGCAAAATATTCCAAAAATTCGTGGGCCTGAAGGTCGACGGCGTTGCCGAAGCTGACCACCTTGCTGAAGGTCAGCCCGAGGTGAGCGCCCTGGATGACGAAATGGCTGGCGAGCTGTCCGCTCTGGGAGAAGAACCCGATGGGTCCGACCCGATCTGGGAACTCGTCGTTCCAGGCCAGGCCCCCCTCGGGGCTATAGAGGCCCATGCAGTTCGGACCGACGATGCGGATGCCGCCACGGCGGGCGATGCCCAGGAGTTCTTGTTCCAGCTCGGCATGTTCCGGCCGGCCGGTCTCGGTGAAACCGGCGGTTAGAAGATGCACGAACTTCACCCCCTTGGCCACGCAGTCCTCCATCACCTTCAGGGCCGCCCGGGTGGGGATGGTGAAGATGACCAGGTCCACCGCCTCGGGCAGGTCGCGGATGCTGGGATAGGCCTTGTACCCGAGGATGGATTCGGCCGTGGGATGGACCGGGTAAATGCTGCCCGGAAAGCTGTGTTTGATCGAACCGACGATATAGGAATTGCCGCTGGACCATTTTCTGCCCCGTTTGGGGGAAGCGCCGACCATGGCCACGTTCCTGGGGTAAAAGAGCCGGTCCAGCGGATGTGCGTCTCGGAAGGACATACAAAAAACCTCCAAAAAAGATGAGCGGGCTAGGCGCCCGGCGAGGGCCCGGCCGAGGTGCGGCCGGCCTGGCCCGAGGCCTCGAGGTGCCTGCGGTACGCATCGAGATGGGCCAGCACGCGCGCGGCCAGGGGGAAGGTGTCAAAGGTGGCCGCTCCGGCCGCGGTCAAGCGGACCTCCGCTTCCAGCCGCGCCGCCTCGTCTTCCAGGCTCTGCCCGCGGCCCACCACGATCAGGGCCGGTTTTTCCAGGAGTCGCAGGCCCTCGACGGTCGTTCCCACGAACCGGTCGATGAGGGCCCGTCCCCCCCGGCGGAGGATCCAGTCGATGCGAAGATGATAGAGCAGGGCGTCCACGTTGGGATCGTCACGGAGCAAGCGGAAGAGAGTCATGAACCGGTCCTCGCCCTGGCCGCGCCGGAGGGCGCCCATGATGTCCAGGGGGTTGCTGACGGAGCTGCCTTCGAGGGGCACGAATTCTTCGAGGGAGCGGATGGTCGCGTCGCCCAGCTTGGGGACGCGGAGGCCTTCCTTTTCGGCCAGGTCGGTCATGGTGACCGAGCCGCCTCCGGCCCCGCCCAGGACGGCCACGCGGACCCCCCGGGGCAGGGGGAGCTTCAACAAGCCGGTCACCGCGGCCAACAGCTCCTCCATGCTGTTCACCGAGATCACGCCGGCCTGGTGGCAGAGAGCCTGCCAGATTTTCTGGGAACCGGCGATGGAGCCGGTGTGGGAGCGGGTGGCCCGGGAGCCGCCCTCGGTCTGCCCGCCCTTCCAGACCACCACCGGTTTATTCCGGGTCGTCCGCCGGGCGAACTCGAAGAATTCCCGCCCGTCCTTCAGCCCTTCGAGGTAAGCGGCGATGACGGTCGTCTTCTCGTCCTGGGCCAGGTACTCGAAAAACTCGTGCGCCTGGAGGTCGGTGGCGTTGCCGAAACTGACGACCTTGCTGAAGGCAAGTCCGTGGGCCCCGGCCTCGGTGACGAACTGCCCGGCCAGTTGCCCGCTCTGGGAGACGAGGCCGACCGGGCCGGGCGTGGTGGGAAACTCCCGGCCCCAGGCAATATGTCCTTCCGGGCAGTAAACGCCCATGCAGTTCGGCCCCAGAAGACGGATGCCCGCCTCGCGGGCCAAACCCAGAACCTCCCGCTCCAACGCCGCGTTCTCCTCCCGGCCGGTCTCGCTGAACCCGGCGGTGTACAGGTGAACGAAGCGGGTATGGTTGGCCGCGCAGTCCTGAAGGACCGGAAGGACCCTGCCGGAAGGCACGCAGAAGACGGCCAGGTCGAGCGGTTCCGGGATGTCGCGCACCCGGGGATAGGCGCGGTATCCCAGGATATGTTCAGCGGTCGGGTGGACCGGGTAGAGCTGTCCCTGAAACCCCATGTGGAGGTAGCCTTCGATCCACTGGTTGGCCCGGGCCTCAGGCTTGGGCGAGGCCCCGATCACGGCCACGCGGGCGGGAAAGAAGAGGGGATCGAGGGGATGGGAAGGCCTGTCTGTCATTCATGTTCTCCGCGCCGATTTTTTCTCTGAGCGGGGTCGGTCGGAAGGGCCGCCGGTATTAGGCGCGATAAGCTTTGTTTCCGGGTCGGTGCCTGATTTCACAATCCTCCATACAAGCCGGCCATGATATGCGAAAGCGGGGGCAAGGTCAAGGGAAAGAAGAGGCGGAGGTCGGGCGCGGGGCTTGAAAATCGGCGGCCCAGGGCTCATGATAGCCGAGGAGCAAGCCATGGTGGACCTTTTGGAAAAAATGGAAAAAAACCGCCGGATGCTGAAGGCGTGCCGGTTGTGCGGCCACGGCTGCGGGGCGGACCGCCTGGCCGGAGAGACCGGCCCATGCGGGGCCGGCGCCCGGGTTCGGGTGGCGGCGCACCTGCTGCACTTCGGGGAGGAGCCGCCGCTCTCCGGGACGCGGGGCTCGGGGACCATCTTTTTCAGCCGCTGCCCGCTTCAGTGTGTCTTCTGCCAGAATTTTCAGATTTCGCAGGAGGGCCGGGGGGAGGAGATGGACGCGGCCGGGCTGGCCTCGATCATGCTGGAGCTCGAGGCGGCCGGCGCGCACAACCTGAACCTGGTCTCACCCACGCCCTGGGCGGTCCAGATTTTGGAGGCCCTGGCCCTGGCCCGCGGCCAGGGGTTCGGCCTGCCCGTGGTTTACAACACGGGCGGGTATGACTCTCCGGCCGCCTTGCGCCTCCTGGACGGGGTGGTGGACGTGTATCTTCCGGATGCGAAGTACGCGGACCCGAAGGTAGCGGAGACCTTGTCCGGAGCGGAAAACTACCCGGCCATCAACCGGGTCGCGCTGAGGGAGATGCACCGCCAGGTCGGCCCGCTGGTGACCGACGGGCAGGGTTTGGCCCGGCGGGGGATGCTCGTCCGTCACCTGGTGCTCCCCCAGGACCTGGCCCAGACCGGGGCGGTGTTGGGCTGGTTGGCCAAAACCTTCGGCCCGGACATCCCGGTCAGCCTCATGGCCCAGTACCTGCCCAGCCACCTGGCGCGGGAGGATTACGCGCTTTTCCCGGCGCTGACCCGGCCTTTGACCTTTCCGGAATACGAGGAGGCCACGGATCAGGCCATCGCCCTGGGCATGGAGAACGTCTTCATCCAGGAGCTTTCCTCGGCCCAGACTTACGTGCCGGATTTCGGCCGCCCCGACGTGTTTGAGCGCCGCGGTTGAAGCTCCCGGCGGGCCGGACCTTGCATTTGACCGGGGCTTGAGCAAAACTAGTGTCCTGGGTTATGAATCGTTCATAAAATCGTGCCAGGGTGGAAAGAACTTCTTCAGCAGTTACGGTCCAAATAACATGACCGCGTTCTCCGAGGTGGCGCGCGCGGGGGGTGACCATGGGCCTTTCGGCCATGGGACAGGTTATCGGCCGACGTAGGGGCGACCGGCCGGTCGCCCCTACATAAGGCTTGGTATCCATAACATCCAGGCGCCGTAGGGGCGGTTCGCGAACCGCCCCTACAAAGGATAGACTTATTAAACGATTTTCTGACTCAGGACATTAGCATAAATTTTTGCGGCCCGGGCGGAACGGCCCTCCCGGGCGAGGATGGGAACTCATGTCGGATCGCTGTACGAAACACCCGGACCGGCCGGCCGTGGTCCAGTGCCAGAAGATGGACCTGGGCTACTGCGAGGAATGCCTGGACACATGCCAGGCCTGCACCGAGCCGACCGGCTATTGCAAGTATCGCACGGGCTGCGTGACCTGGGAGATGTGCCGCCAGAGCGACCGGGTGCGCCGGCTGCGGGACGAGGGCGCGGGCCGGGGTTAAGCGCCGGCCGCGGTCTCAACGGGATGGAACGATGGGAAAAACTGTCGCTGAAAAGCTTCTGGACGAACACCTGGTCGAAGGGCGGCCCGAAAAAGGGACCGAGGTCGGCCTTCGGATCGACCAGACCCTGACGCAGGACACCACCGGCACCATGGTCTATCTGGCCTTCGAGACCCTGGGGCTCGACCGGGTGAAGACCGAGCTGTCGGTCAGCTACGTGGACCACAGCCTGCTCCAGACCGACCACAAGAATCCGGACGATCACGCCTATCTCCAGTCGGCGGCCGGGCGGTTCGGTCTGTATTTTTCGCGGCCGGGCAACGGCATCTGCCACCAGGTGCACCTCGAGCGGTTCGGCCGGCCGGGCAAAACGCTCCTCGGCGCGGACAGCCACACGCCCACCAGCGGCGGGCTGGGGGCCCTGGCCATCGGCGCCGGCGGCCTGGACGTGGCCGCGGCCATGGCCGGGTATCCTTTTTATCTGACTTATCCCCGTATCCTGGGGGTGCGGCTGACCGGGTCGTTGCCGGACTGGGTGAGCGCGCGGGACGTGGCCTTGGAGTTGCTCCGCCGGCTGACGGTCAAGGGCGGGGTGGGGTACATCGTGGAATTCTTCGGGCCGGGCGTGACCGCCCTGGACGTGCCCGGCCGGGCCGTAACGGCCAACCTCTGCGCCGAGCTGGGGGCCACGACCACGGTCTGGCCCAGCGACGAGAACACGCGGCGGTTTCTGGCCGCCGAGGACCGGGAGGCCTTTTACCAACCGCTGGCCGCGGACCCGGACGCCGTGTACGACCGCATTTTAGACCTCGACCTCTCGAGCCTCGAACCCCTGATCGCCCTCCCTTCCTCGCCCGACAACGTGGTCCCGGTGCAGGAGGCGGCCGGCCGCGAGGTGCGGCAGGTCATCATCGGCTCCTGCGCCAACTCGTCTTACCGCGACCTCATGACCGCGGCCGAGATTCTGGACGGGCACGGCGTTCATGAAAACGTCAGCCTGGACATCAACCCCGGCAGCCGCCAGGTGCTGGAAAATATCATGGCCGACGGCGGGCTGATGAAACTCGTGCGCGCCGGCGCCCGCATCAACCAGTGCGGCTGCCTGGGCTGCCTGGGCATCGGCCAGGCCCCGGCCACCGGCGCCGTCAGCCTCAGGACCGTCACCCGGAATTTCCCGGGAAGAAGCGGCACCCAAAACGACCAGGTCTTTCTTTGCTCTCCCGAGACCGCCGCGGCCGCGGCCCTGGCCGGACGCATCACCGACCCCAGGGAACTGGGCAAGCCGCCCCGCATCGCCTTGCCCGACCGCTTCCTCATCGACGACCAGGGCCTGATCCCGCCCCGGGCCGACACCACCGGCGTCGTCATCCGGCGCGGCCCCAACATCAAGCCCTTTCCCAACTTTCCCCCCATGCCCGACCGGTTCGACGGCTGCGTGCTGCTCAAGGCCGGCGACAACGTGACCACCGACGACATCCTGCCGGCCGGCAGCCAGGTCCTGCCCTTCCGGAGCAATATCCCGGCCATCAGCCGCTTCGTGTTTCAGCACCTGGCCCCGGACTTCGCCGGGAAGGCCGAATCGGCCGGCGCCGGCGCAATCGTGGGCGGCGAGAACTATGGGCAAGGGTCCTCGCGGGAGCACGCGGCCCTGGCCCCGCGCTTTCTCGGCGTGGGCGTCAAGCTGGTGAGGAGTTTTGCCCGCATCCACCGGGCCAATCTGATCAACTTCGGGGTCCTGCCCCTGACGTTCATCCATGCCTCCGACTACGAGTCCGTAAAGGCCGGAGAGCCGTTCGCCATCGAACGGGTGCGGGAGCTGGTCCTGACCGGGGCCGAGGAGATTCCGGTCAAGATCGGCGGCCGGACCGTGGCGGCCCGGCTCGAGGCCTCGGAGCGCGAACGGCGCATCCTGGCCGCCGGCGGTCTCTTGAACCTCATCCGGCATCGTGCGGGGAAATAGTATTTGGTTGTGGAAAAGGGGATTTTTGTTGCCATTGCGAGGAGTCACGCTTTGGCGTGACGACGAAGCAATCTAAAGTAGGGGCGGGTTTCAAACCCGCCCGCGCCCAGGCTCGTAGTTAACAATCGTTGGGTTTCGCGTCGCTCAACCCAACCTACAGCTCATCCGGCAAGGAGGCGGGGAGGTAGGTCCGAAAAAGGGGTCAGGAACCTTTTTCCCTTCGCTCGCGACAGGCAAGGGATTGAATGCCGGAAAAAGGTTCCTGACCCCTTTTTTCCGCCCGGCAGAGACCGGGAAATAAAGCGGTTCCCCGTTTACCTTTTCCCTAAAACCGGGTATGAATTACGCATCGGGTCCGGTGCCCGGCAAGGAAGGCCCGGACAGGCGGTTATGATCCAGATTCGCAACTTCAGCATCATCGCCCACATCGACCACGGCAAGTCCACCCTGGCCGACCGGCTCATCCAGCGGGCCGGGCTGGTGGATGCGCGGGAGTTCCGCGACCAGATTCTGGACTCGATGGACATCGAGCGGGAGCGCGGGATCACCATCAAGAGCCAGACGGTGAGCCTGCCATACGAGAGCGCATCCGGCGACAAGTACATGCTCAACCTGATCGACACGCCGGGCCACGTGGATTTTTCCTACGAGGTCTCCCGGGCCCTGGCCTCGTGCGAGGGGGTGCTGCTGCTGGTGGACGCCTCCCAGGGGGTGGAGGCCCAGACCCTGGCCAACCTGTACGCGGCCATGGAGCACGATCTGGCCATTGTGCCCGTAATCAACAAGATCGACCTGCCCTCGGCCGACATCGAGCGGGTAAAGGAGCAGATCGAAGTGGAGCTGGGGCTGGACCGGGACCGGATTCTGCTCTGCTCGGCCAAGGAGGGCATCGGCATCGAGGCCATCCTCGAGGCCGTGGTCCGGGAAATCCCTCCGCCCAAGGTCTTTCCCGACGACCTCTTGCGCGCGCTCATCTTCGATGCGGACTACGACCCGTTCAAGGGCACGATCATCGCCTGCCGGGTCTTCAGCGGGAGCCTGCGCAAGGGCGACACCATCCGGCTCATGTCCACCGCCGCGGTGTACAAGGTGGAGGAGGTGGGGCTGTTCCAAATCCACTATCGGCCCCAGCCGGAACTCGCGGCCGGCGAGGTGGGCTACGTCATCTCGGGCATCAAGACCGTGAGCGATACCCGCGTCGGCGACACGATCACGCACCACGACCGGCCGGCGGCCGAGCCCTTGCCCGGCTTCAAGGAGGCCAAGCCCGTCGTCTTTTCCTCGATCTATCCCATGGACGCGGACGACTATCTCGCCCTGACCGAGGCGCTCGAAAAATACAAGCTCAACGACGCGGCCTTCGTCTATCAGAAGGACTCCTCCGCGGCCCTGGGCACGGGCTTTCGCTGTGGCTTCCTGGGTCTGCTCCACCTCGAGATCGTGCAGCAGCGCCTCGAACGGGAGTTCGCGCAGTCCATTCTCATGACTGCGCCCTCGGTCCGCTACCGTTTCCATCTGACCAACGGCCAGACCCTCGAGATCGACAACCCGGAGGACTTCCCGGACCCGGCCACCATCGAAAGCTCGGAGGAGCTTTACATCAAAACAAGCATCCTCATCCCGGAACGCTACATGGGCGTGGTCATGAAGCTCTGCCTCGAACACCGCGGCGAAAATTCCCGCTTCCACTACCCCACCCAGGGCCGCATCGAAATCCAGTTCGACATGCCCCTGGCCGAGATCGTGTACAACTTCTACGACAAGCTCAAGACCGTCACCCAGGGCTATGGCTCCTTCGACTACGACCTGCTCGATTTCCGGCCCTCCGACCTGGTTAAACTGGACATCTTGGTCAACGGCGAGCCCGTGGACGCCCTCTCCCAGATGGTGCACCGCGACCGGGCCCGCGCCCGGGCCGTGCAAATCTGCGACAAGCTCAAAGAGGAAATCCCCCGCCAGATGTTCAAAATCGCCATCCAGGGCGCCATCGGCGGCAAGATCATCAGCCGCTCGACCATCTCGCCCTTCCGCAAGGACGTGACGGCCAAGTGCTACGGCGGCGACATCACCCGCAAGCGCAAACTGCTCGAGAAGCAGAAAGCGGGCAAGAAGCGCATGAAGATCGTCGGCTCGGTGGCCATCCCCCAAAGCGCGTTCGTGGCCGTGCTCAAGTCCGACTATGCCTGACGCGCAACCGCCCGGCCTGTACGTGCACGTGCCCTTCTGCCGGGCCAAGTGTCCCTATTGCGACTTCTTCTCCGTCCCGTCCCCGCGCCTCATCCCGGACTGGCTGGCGGCCCTTGCGCTCGAGGTCGAGCGTTTTCCCGACTGGCAGGGCACCCCTTTCGATACCCTGTACATTGGCGGCGGAACGCCCACGACGCTCTCCGACGAGGCCCTGGCCCGTCTTTTCGGCCTCGTGCGCCGGGCCTTTCGTTTCACCGCCGACGTCGAGGTGACCGTCGAGGCCAACCCGGAGGATTTAACCCTCGAGAAGGCGGCATTACTGAAGGACCTGGGCGCCAACCGCCTCAGCCTGGGCGTCCAGTCCTTCGAGGCCGAGTCTTTGGTCCTTCTCGGCCGCCGGCACGGGCCGAGCGAGACCTTGCGGTCCATCGAGTCGGCCCGGGCCGCGGGTTTTGAAAACCTGGGGCTGGACCTGATCTACGGCCGGCCCGGGCAGACGGCCGCGGCCTGGCTGAAGGAACTCGATCAGGCCTTGTCCTTTCGGCCGGAGCATCTGTCCTGCTACCAGCTCACCTTCGAGCCGAAGACGGTCTTTGGGCGGATGAAGGCGGAGGGCCGGATCGTTCCCCCGGACGAGGAACGGGCCCGGGAGCTCTTTCTGGCCACGGCCGATTTTCTGGCCGGGCAGGGGTACGAGCAGTACGAGGTCTCGAATTTCGCGCGGGGCGTTGAAAACCGGTCCCGGCACAACCAGAAGTACTGGCGCCGCGCCGGGTATTTAGGGCTGGGGCCTTCGGCCCATTCCTTCCGCGACGAGGAGCGCTGGTGGAACGTGGCTTCGGTCAAGGGGTACTGCCGGGCGCTGTCCGAGGGAGCCTCGCCGGAGGCGGGGCGGGAGACGCTCGACCCGGAGCAGCGCGTCCTCGAGGAGCTTTACCTGGGGCTGCGCACGAGCGAGGGGGTGGCCTTGGCCGAAGCGACCGGGCGGCCCGGCTTCGAGGCCGGCCTGGCCGCGGCGCTCGAGCGCGGCCTGGTCAAGATAAGCGCCGGCCGGGTGCTTCCCACCCTCGAGGGGTTCCTGGTGGCGGACCGGCTGCCCCTCCTGTTCGTGGACGGCCCTTTCGTGGCCGACTAGGGGGCCGGCCGTGGCCCGGAAATATTTAGGAAGACTGGATATTGGCTTCCTTGGAAAATCTGGCCAAGCTTTGACGGTCGAGCGAATCGCGGCCTCAGTGGTAGGGGCGACCGGCCGGTCGCCCCTACTCGGCTCGTTTTCATACCTTCGCGGGTGCCGCGCCTCGAAGAACGAGGTATGTGATGAATGTAAGGGCACGGCATGCCGTGCCCCTACGCCACGCCCCGTGGGGCGCGGCATGAGAATTTCGCCGATATGACGACGG
>Ga0315282_10002614_pt1 | contig 32862 bp, 30 predicted proteins | sample YL17G07_20_MG_FD_203693 | JGI IMG/M metagenome (GOLD analysis project Ga0315282, IMG submission 203693) | Sediment microbial communities from Yellowstone Lake, YNP, Wyoming, USA - YL17G07_20 | ecosystem: Environmental > Aquatic > Freshwater > Lake > Sediment | place: USA: Wyoming | collected...
ATATAATTTTTATTTGCTGCGCTGATTCCGTAGTCTGTTCCTGAATCATCTCCATCAATTGTGTGTCCGTTGCAATCAAGAATTATATTATTCGCGCCAATTATAATGCCGTTTCCAGCGCAATTCAAATCAGAGGTTAAAGTTGTGCTTGTTGTGATTGTCTGACCACAACTTAATAATTCTAAATTGCAAATCGATGAGCATCCGTCTCCGTCCGCAGCATTTCCATCATCGCATGTTTCTCCTGCTTCAATAACATTATTTCCGCAGACAGATACGCAATAATCTTTACCATATTGTAAACTATTGAGATAATGCCTCTGTATCTCGCTTGCGATTAAAGAAAAGTTGTAGATTGCGACTTCATCGATGGTGCCGTTAAAACTACCTGATTTTTTGCCGATATTAAGATCTTGTCCGACACCGCCTCCTGCTCCTAAATTTCCACTGCTGAGAAGGACTCCATTTCTGTAAGCATAACCTTTTGTTCCATTTCTTATGAATGTAAGATGAACCCATTCATTAACAGGCAAAATTGCAGATGTATTGCCTACAATAAATTCAGCTCCGCTGGCATAAAAATACATATTGCCATTGGTAGGATAATGATATACTTGATAATTCGCAGGGGATAATCCGCCTCTTCTTGAAATTAGTCCAATATCTCCTGACCCGAGGGCGCCATTTCTTTTTACCCACATTTCAATAGTAAAATTGCCAGTTAACTCTCCTGCTTGTCCTGCAGCAACATAATCATCAACGCCGTCAAAGTTCAGGGCATTTCCGACTTGTCCAGTCGTCCAGCTTGCCCCTGAAATTATTCCATGATTTGAATCAGCTGAATCAAAAGCAGTTATTCCTGCACCGCTGTCAAATTTCCAGTATGAAACCATGCCTGAAGGGCATCCTGAAAGAACTTCAATTATACAATTAGAAGAGCAGCCATCTCTATTGTTTGTGTTCCCGTCATCGCATGTTTCTCCTGCTTCAATAAAACCGTTTCCGCAGACAGATGCAGGTGGTGAAGCGCAATAGTTTTTACCATACTGCAAACCATTTAAATAATGCCCTGCTATTTCGCTCGCGCCCAAGGCTCTGTTGTAGATTGCGACTTCGTCGATGCTGCCGTTAAAAGTATAGTCAGGTACCTTTCCAATATAAAGAGTTTGTATTCCGCCACCGCTTCCTGCTCCTAAATTTCCACTGCTAAGAATGACTCCATTTCTATAAACATAACCTTTTGTTCCGATTCTTGTAAATGCAAGATGAACCCATTCATTAACAGGCAGAATTGAATATGTATTGCCTACAATAAATTCAGCTCCGTTCGCATAAAAATACATATTGCCATTAGCATTATAATGGTATATTCTATAATTCACGGATACGCCTCTTCTTGAAATTAATGCAGTATCTCCTGAACCAAAGACGCCATTTCTTTTTACCCACATTTCAATAGTAAAATTGCCAGTTAACTCTCCTCCCTGTCCAGCATTAACATAATCGTCAACGCCGTCAAAGCTCAATGCATTTCCGACTTGTCCAGTCGTCCAATTCGCCCCATAAATTGCTCCAGGGTTTGAATCAACTGAATCAACAGCGGTTGTTCCTGAACCTTCATCAAATTTCCAGTATGAAATCATGCCTGAAGGCACGTCTAATTGACATGTTGCAGAACAGCAATCTCCATTGTTTGTGTTTCCGTCATCGCATTGCTCCCCAGAGTCTAAAATGCCATTGCCGCAAATTTCTAATGTGCATACTGATGAGCAGCCGTCTCCTGAAATTAAATTGCTGTCATCACATTGCTCTGTTCCTTCTATAATTCCATTGCCGCATGCGGGAGGAGTATATGAACAATAAGGTTGGCCCTGCACCCCATTAGAATAACGCTGAGCGATTTCATCAGCGCTCAGCAATCTGTTGTAGATTGCGACTTCATCGATGCTGCCATTAAGAAGATAACTAGTTGCCGATCCTTCCCATCTTCCTAATCTAAGGGTAACATCATTACTGATATTGCCTCCCCTGACACTTCCGGTATTGTCTAAAACGCCATCAATATAGATTTTTGCTGTTGCCCCTGTTCTTGTAGTGCAAACAAAATGCCATTGATTGTCATTTACAGATCTTAATGAGGGAAAGAGAGTATAGCCTGTAATATCATTAATTTGCACTCTGATTTTAGTATTATCTACTTCGAAAACAAATCCGATATAAGGATTAGTAGCCATAGATTTGTCCACTATAAATCCATTATTAGCTTGTGTAGTTTTTATCCAGCTGCATATGGAAAAGTTGCCTGTCCCGAAATCAAAAGCGCCATTTCCCTCACCAATATTAACATAATCGTTAAGTCCATCAAATCTTAATGCATTTCCGACTTGTCCTGTTGTCCAGACAGGGCCGTTGATAAGCGTTCCATTATTTATCCCGAAAGCGTCAAAAACTGTCGCTCCTGAACTTTCATCCAAATTCCAATATGCGACCATGCCTGAAGGGCATGTTGCCTGCTCAGAAGGAGTTAAAATTGTTTTTCCGCTTATCAGATTGCTGAAAAAATCTTGAACATAACACAACAAAGTGCTACATTCAGCTTGAGAAGATGAAGGCTGGACTGATTTTCCAGTAATCGTGGATCCTGTTATTCCATGAGAGAATAAATCCTGAGCATAGCAAAGCAAAGTGGAGCATTTTTCCGCCGATGATGATGCGGAAACAGCGCTTATTGAAAATAATAAAACTAGAATCGCTGAGATTGAAATCAATGCTATTAATAATCTATTTTTCATTATCCTCTCTTAAAGTTCCTCTCTCTTTTCCCATCACTACTGGATTTCCTGATTTCTAAACGAAAAAGATGTTTATAAATATTTCCAGGTTTTTACTGTTCAGTAAGAATATGCTATTTTGGCAAAAAACGCTATAAATGGCTGAAAAATCGAAAAAACGAAAAAGTTTATCTATCACTATTATATAGTATATTACTATAAAGAGAATGATAAAGAAAAAAACCATAACTGAAAAGACAATCTTTCCAAGAATCTTTGATTTTCAACAGAAAAAGGAAAAAAGGATTTTTCCAAGACAAAAAGCGCAATGGCAGTTAAGCTGCGGCGCGATAATATATCATTGGGAAAAAGGAAAGCCGTATTATCTCCTTTTGAAATATCCCACATATTGGGGTTTTGTCAAAGGGATGGTAGAGCCGGGAGAGACAGAAGAGCAGACAATAAACAGGGAAAGCGCAGAAGAATCAGGATTATATGATCTGCAGATATTTCCCCATTTCAGAGATGTTCAAAGATATTTCTACAAGTTCGAAGGAAAATTAATAAGAAAAGAGGCTGTTTTTTTTATCGCAAAAACAGAATCATGGACAATAAAAATTTCACATGAGCATGAAGATTACAGATGGTGCGAATTTGAAGAGGCAGTCTCTTTGATCAAAAGGATAAAAGACAATGTTCTGCTTTTGAAGAAAGCCAATCAATTCATCCTTAATTTCTACAAGCAGCAAGAACTTTTTCAAAAAGAGAAGATTTTGAAATAAAAAAGATAAGAGATATTATTCAGAGTCCATGCATAATCCTCTCAATTAATAATTTATTATAAAATGTAGAATATATTGCTGAATTATAAATTTCCTAAAAATTATGTAATAATCTCTAAAGCGTCCCTATTCTTCAGCTTGTAATCTTTTCCAATGATCATTTTCGTTTTTGCATTTACCGCCCTGATAAATTTCTTTCCAAGATCAGTATGGACTGCATATGCAAAATCCAGCGCTGTCGATCCTTCAGGAAGAAGGAAACAATCAGGAAGAATATTCCCTTTTGAATCCGCAAGCTTGTTTACTCCCGCGGGAAAAATAGCAATATACTTCAAAAGCTCGAAAACAGCCTCATTCAAAACTGCCTGAACCCCTGTTCCAGTCTCAAATTTGTCCAGAACATTTTGCTTGATTTTTTCAAGCGCCTGTTTTTGATTTGCATTTATTTCTTTGATTATTTTGAAATCCCTGTCTCCAGGAATATAATCAATCATTCCAGCTTTTGCCGCCTGTCTTAATGCTAATTCAGAATCCGCAGAGCATGAAATAATCAGATATTCTGGAAACTGCTCTTTCAACTTAACAAGATTTTCTCTTCCTTTTTCAATATCACATTTGTTTGCGGCAATTATCATTGGCTTGCTTATTTCCCTTAAAGTTTTTGCAAACAGCAGCAAGTTATCTGCATTCCAAGCAGAATAATTTTCTGCGTCAAGCCCTGTTTTCCTGATCGCACTCTTGACCTGGAACTCATTGATTTTAAGGCCGGAAAATTGCTTCACAATCGCATCATGCAGGGGAATTTTTTCAGCCTGCGCTTTTCTTGAAAAAGATCTCCATGTTTTTTCAAGCAGGCCCAAGAACCACAAGTCTAATTCTTCCTCTAAGAATTTTATGTCATTTGCAGGATCATAATCTTCAGTCTTCTTTCCTTCGGCATCTGTTGTTCCGGAAGCGTCTATAATATGGATAAAGGCATCTGCCTGCCTCAAATCATCCAAGAATTGATTTCCCAATCCCTTTCCCTGATGAGCCCCTGGAACCAATCCAGCAACGTCCATCAATTTTACCGGAACAAATCTTTTTCCATTCATGCAAAATCCTGTCCTGGGATTGCACTGCACTTTAAACTCCCTGTCAATGCAGTCAATTTTCACATATCCAATACCCTCATTTGGCTTGATGGTTGCAAATGGATAATCTGCAATTAATACTTCCGCCAAAGTCGCTGCTTTGAAGAATGTTGATTTTCCTGTGTTCGGATGACCCACTAACCCTAAAAGCATTTTTATACCCCATAAATCCAATTTAATGATTTATTATCTATTAGTTTAATTTTGCCTCGTTTTAAAAGATTGTGTATATGATATCTTATGCCCTGCCTAGTCATATTAATTCTCACAGCCAATTGATTTACGGACAATTGTTCCTTTTTAAGAATGTTAAAAATTAAATCAGTATTCCCCTCAATATTTTGAATAGATCTATGAATAATCTCAAAAGATTTTCTTATCTTCTCCCCTTTTATTCCAAGATCTATAACTGAATATTTTTTATTAAGATTTATGTAATCTCTATACAATCTCTCCATACCATCCCGAAAAATGTATAAGGTATCAATACTGCCTTCATAGTTCTTTCTATACGCTATTTTAGAAGCATATTCAAGAATATCGCATATTCTCTTTAGATCTTCAATAAGACCCTTATTTTTAACTCTGATATTTATCAAAGTAGAGTCTATATGACCCTCATCAATAATAAAGGCGATAAGAACTGCAAGCATTCTATCTTTATCTTGAAAAATAATATCCGGGATCCTAGCCCTATCAGAAAGAAAATCATAAACATTATAATCATAATATTTAAAAAAAGAAGTAGAAATAACTGGTGGTGAATAGGGATTCTTTGAGCTTAGAAAATAATTTTTTTTGAAATAATTAATGTTGCCAAAAACAGACTCAAGTTTTTTAACATAGGCGATTCTGTAAAACTCATTAAATTGTTTATATCCAAAATAAGGTAATCTGCCTTTCTTAGGATTTATTACAGTTCCATCGCCAATATGATGGGCAAAAAGCATATCAAAAACAGGAGTTATTTTTATTGGTAGGATGGGCTTTTCTATAAAATTTACTCCGCCAGCAGTTTTATAGGAGGTTACATTTGATTGCAATTCTTCCTTAGAAATATCTAATTCTTCTACAATTTTAAGATAAAATTCTAAAGGTATAAAAAAATTAGAGGCGTGAGAAATCTTAAGAAAATTTCTAAACGTGGAAAATGGCAAGAATTTTGAATCAAAAGTCTGATTATAAAAGTCTCTACGTGATTTAAATTTAGAATCAATTTCTCTAACTAATTTATTGAAGAATTTCTTATTGACCTTAACATTAACCCTTTCTAAATCCCAAATATTAAATTCATCCATGAATAATAAAAGAAAATAGGGGTTATATAATTTTCCTTAGTTACTTTCCTACGATTCCAATTAATATAAAAGACATCAGAGAAAAAGAGTATTAAAGTTTTGTGTAGTCAGAAATCTTTAAATATCGTCTTAAATTTCTCAACAGATGAGCCTGTAGCTCAGCCTGGCAGAGCGCCTGTCTTATAAGACAGCATTTCGCTAGAAATGATTTAAGCCAGCAGGATGTCCTCGGTTCAAATCCGAGCAGGCTCACTTAAAAGGTTTAAAGCAGTAATAATAAATAATAGTTATTCGCTTTAAACTTTTTTGCCCCGATAGTGTAGAGGCCAAGCACTCGGCCCTTTCAAGGCCGTAACCCGGGTTCGAATCCCGGTCGGGGCATTCTGAATATGGCAAAAGAAAAAGACGTTTTGCAAAAGAATGCCAAAGAAGATCTGTGGAAATTCATCGCAATAATCTCCATAGTCTTGCTGGTTTTATCAGCAAGCGCATTATACTTTGCCTTCAGAAATGAGATTGAAGACAATAAAGTGCAGCATTGCCAATTGGATGTGTGCAGCATAAACGGAATAAACTATAATCCTCTTTTCAATAAAACCGAGCAGACTTGCTATTGTTATAATGGGAACGGGGATATTTTAGTCAAAGAAAAGTTTTCTTGATAAATGCAGTGAATTGTAAGCCAGAATTCATGGCGTCTAGGGTTCTTGACCCTAAAAAATGCAAAAACAAAACCTTTATTAATGACTTTTTGATTTTAGGAACATGAAGCGTGGATCTAGAAGATGGAAAAAAAGATGGTCTATGCGCTGGAAATGGCAGCGTAAAAGACTGAGAAGAGAAAAGAGAAAAAGAAAAGAAATGAGAATGAAAGCCAAATAAGCATAGATTATACTCTAGTAAATAAAGGCTTATATATTTCAGTAATTTTCAAAAAAAATGTCGAAAGCAAATTTACTTGTAACCTTTGATCCGACACATGTCGAAAGTGCCAAAAAAGAGATTGAAGAGAAATTGAGCGAAGTAAAAGAGAAAGGGAAACTTCTAAAAGCAGAGGATGGGCTGGCGCAGATTTCTGTAAAAGATGCGAAGAAAGCAGTCAAGGCCCTGTCAAAATTAAAAAAATTCGCAATTACAAACCGATGGATTCCGGTAGATAAATGGACAAACGCCAAGATTCCAGACATGCAGAAATGCATCAAAACTCTATCAAAGGAGATTTCTGCAAAGGACAAATGGAAGCTGGATTTGGGAAAGCACCAGGGCGCTGTGGATATCCCTCAAAGAGACTTAATAGTAAAATTGACTGAAGTTATAGAGAATCCAAATGTTGACTTGGAAAAGCCAACAAAGATTGTGAGAGTGGATATAATAGGGAAGACAGCTGCAATCTCAATTCTAAATAAGGATGAGATTTTCAACGCAGCAGACAAAAGATAATTGGTTATTATAATATAGGGGGGGCAAGGGAAATAAAATGGAGATTAATCTTAATGAAAGTGTAATATGGACTGAAAAGTACAGGCCGAAAGAATTCTCGCAAGTTAAAGGGCAAGATGAAATTGTTGAAAGAGCGAAAGCTTTTGTTGAGACAAAAAATATGCCCCATATCATGTTTGCAGGGCCTGCAGGAACGGGAAAATCCACCCTCTCATTAGTAATTGTCAAAAAGCTTTTCGGAGAAAGCTGGAGAAGCAATTATCTTGAATTGAACGCAAGCGATGAAAGAGGGATTGATGTCATAAGGCAAAAAGTAAAAAGTTTCGCAAGGACAAAATCCTTGTCGGAATTCCCTTTCAAGATAATCTTCCTGGATGAAGCCGATGCCTTGACAAGAGAGGCCCAGCAGGCATTGAGAAGAACAATGGAAAACTATACGGCAAATTGCCGTTTTATCCTGTCATGCAATTTTTCATCCAAGATTATAGAGCCTATCCAGAGCAGATGCGCAGTATTCAGATTCAAGCCATTGGAAGAAAAGAATCTTATTGAAATTATCAATGAAATCGCAAAACAGGAAAAATTAAGCATTGATGAAAACACAATAAAGAAACTTTATGATATCGGAGAGGGAGACTGCAGAAGGACAATAAACATCTTGCAGTCCGTTGCCTCAGTAAAGAAAACTGTCAATGAAGAGGCCATTTATGAGATAATCTCAACAACTAGGCCTGCAGATATTCAGAATATTCTGACAACTGCGATTTCAGGAGATTTTTTGCAGGCAAGAGAAAAACTTCTTGAAGTCATGCTGAAACAGAGTCTTGCCGGTCTGGATATAATCAAGGGGATACACAAAGAAACCTGGAAATTGGACATTGATGACAGATTGAAAATAAAAATAATTGAAAAATGCGGTGAGATTGAATTCAGGCTTGTCGAAGGGTCAGATGAATTCATCCAGCTCGAATCTTTTCTTGCGTCTTTAGCTTTGCTAAAGCCGTTGAAATAAAAAGAAATCATAAGCTGTAATATTCAAAACTAAATTCACTTTTTATAAAAATCATGCAGTTTATTGAAAAGTACAGGCCGGGAAAAATCAAGGAGATGATCGGGCAAGAAGAAGCCCTAAGAAATCTTTTAAAATTTGTTCTTAATAAAAAAAATCCAAGAAAGGGAGTAATTTTGCACGGACCTCCAGGAACTGGCAAAACAAGCGCAGCTTATGCGATTGCAAATGAAATCAAAGCAGAGATCATTGAATTGAATGCGTCGGATTTCAGAGACAAGGGAAGCATAAGAAATATTGTCGGAGCAGCGGTAAAGCAAAAATCTCTTTTTGGCCAGAATAAAATGATCATCATTGACGAATTAGAGGGGATTTCCGGCAGGGAAGATTATGGCGGATTAAATGAGCTGATCAAAATTCTCAATGGAAGCGCGTATCCTATTGTAATGATCACCAATCAATTGTATGATGACAAGCTCAAGGCTGTAAGAAAAAATGCTGAATTAATCCAGTTCAAAAAATTAAATGAGGAAGACATCCATAAAATACTGCAGAGAATCTGCATAAATGAAAATGTTTTTGTCGATGAGCCCACATTGAGAAGAATCACTTTATTATCTGACGGAGATGCGCGGGCGGCAGTAAATGATTTCCAGACAATAATGTCCGGAAGGAAAGAATTGAGAAATTCTGATGTGAAAGTCCTAGGAAAGAGAGAGCGGGAAGAGACAATATTCAATGCGCTGAATTTTATTTTCAAAGGAAAAAGCAAGGCAGTCCTTTCAGCATTTGACAATGTTGACATGGACAAAGATGAATGCATCCTGTGGATTGATGAAAATCTGCCGCTGGAATATTCTGGAATCGAATTGGCAAGAGCATACAAAGCGCTAAGCAATGCTGATATCTTCAGAAAGAGGATAGTAAGGCACCAGTATTGGAGATTTTTGGTCTATATCAATGACTTCATAACCGCCGGGATAGCTTTTTCAAAAGAAAAAGAGAATGACAAATTTGTGAAATACAAAAAAGTGACAAGGCTTTTGAAGATGTGGATTGAGAATCAGACAAAAAAGAAAGTGATTGCTGAAAAATTGGCAAAAAAAATGCATTGCTCGAGAAAAAAAGCCCTGAATGAAATGCCGCTGTTTGAAAAAATCTACAAGAACAATGAAATCCAATCCAGCATCAATCAGGAAATGGGATTGGACAAGGATGAAACATTCTATCTGCTTGCAAGATGAAAAAATTATTCTACATCTTAAACGGCATAAACTTTATAAATCAAACAAACAAAAACAAATTATGAAAATTTCTGAAATACAAGCAGGACAAGGAAAAATCGATGTAGAGGGAGTCATTGTAGACATAACTCCTGTAAAAGAGATAGACAAGTTCGGGAAAACAATCAAGGTTGCAACAGCAACTTTGAAAGACAGCTCAGGAAAGATAAAATTAAGCTTGTGGAATGAAGACACAGAAAAAGTGAACAAAAGCGACAAAGTTAAGATAACAAACGGCTATGCAAGCGAATTCAAGGGAGAAAAACAGTTGACTGCCGGAAAATTCGGCAAGCTTGAAGTTCTTGAAAAAGGGACAGGCGAAGTCGAAGAAGATGAAGCAGCTGTCGCCACAAATATAGTGGATGTTCCTGCAGAGGAAGACAAGGAAGACGAAGAGATTGTTGCTGATGAAGAAGCCTCTGAAGAAGAGTGGTAGATAATTGATTTTTCTAAACAGCAAAGTATGACCAGCAATAAATTTAAATATCCTGAAAAAGCACTATCCTCATGCAATCATTAGCTGAATATAAATTTACCAAGTAAATTTTTCTAGATTGCAATCTCTTACAAAATGACTATTAAATCTAATACTGGTGTTGAAGTGGCCAAGAAAGCCATTCTGAAAAAATCAGATGACTTAGAAGGGATTTCAATAAAAGGATATGATTTCAATGAAAAATTTGATTTTCAGGAATTTTTGGATTCTTACAAAAGCACCGGATTCCAGGCGTCTAATTTAAGCAGGGCAGTTGAAATAATCAGGAAAATGAGGGAAAACAAGGCGTTTATCTTCCTTGGATACACATCTAACATGGTTTCTTCAGGACTGCGGGAAATAATCCGCTATCTGGCAGAGCACAAATTAGTTGATGTCATTGTAACAACAGCCGGAGGAATAGAAGAAGATTTTGTAAAATGCCTGGGAGATTTCAAGCTCGGCAGCTTCAATGCAGACGGGGAAAAATTGCGGGAAAAAGGCATAAACAGAATAGGAAATATTTTCGTTCCAAACTCAAGATATGTCGAATTTGAAAAATTTGTTCTTCCAATCTTAGAAGAATACAAAGAAAAAATTCTCACCCCTTCAAAACTGATAAAGATTTTAGGGGAAAAAATAAACAACAAGGAATCAATTTACTACTGGTGCCAAAAAAATAATATTCCAGTATTCTGTCCCGCAATAATGGACGGAAGCTTGGGAGACATGATTTATTTCTTCAAGTCAAATCATCCTGACTTTAAAATTGAAATCGCAGAAGACGCTCTTGAATTGAATAACTCGACAATTGGAAAAAAGAAAACAGGCATGATAATTTTGGGCGGGGGAATAATCAAGCATTCAATATGCAATGCGAATCTTTACAGAAATGGGGCAGATTACGCAGTTTATATAAATTCAAACCCTGAATTTGACGGCTCTGATTCAGGGGCGAGCCCGGAAGAGGCAAAATCCTGGGGAAAAATTGCCGGAAAAGGGGAATCAGTGAAGGTTTTCGGTGATGCGACAATTATTTTTCCTTTGATCATCGCCGGCGCTTTTTCTAAGTAAAAAGAAAAAATATTTTTATAACCAATTAATCAAATTCTCAAAATAATTTATGCAGAATTAACCGCATTGCGTGCCAGATGACGATGAAGAACTATCAGCGCCAAAACCTGGAGAAGATGCTGTGCTTGAAAGAGTTTGTGAGCATTCGCTTGGCTGTGTTGTAAATGCATCGCATATTGCTTTTTTAATGGATTCAGAATCTCGGTTTACATTTACTTGTGCGCCATTAAGTATGAATGTAGGACTTCCTGAAACTCCTGCACTGCTTGCTGTTGCTTCATCAGCAGCATATAAAGCTGGAGCATCATTCTGCATGCAGGTATTTATTTTGTCAACATCTATTCCCTGCTGAGACATTATATCGGATATTAATGGATTTAAACAAGAATCAGCACCGCCACAATTTCCTATAGCAGAATTTATGTCAAATTGAGCTAAATAATTCATCAATCCATCTTCCCCATAAATATTTTGTATGCATAGTTGCCTTAAAGATTCTTTTTCCTCAAAAGGCCCGTGCATTGCGCCTATGTAAACAATCTCAATATTTGCTTTGCTCTTAAGAAGATTATAAACTGGCAATAATGCCTTTTCAAATTGAAGGCCGTAAGGGCAGTATGCGAATACGAATGCCTGAGCTGTTGGAGCGCCAGGAATTTTTGGAGTTGGTGTTGATGATGAAGCCGAAGATGAAGTTGAGACTTTTTTAACAACACTTGCAACTTTCAAGGTTATCGTGACATTTTTTCCAGCTAATGGATTGTTTCCATCTAAAACGACAGAGGTTTCATTATAGCTCAGAACTTTTACTGTGCCATAACCATACGCGATGTCATCCCCAACAGTTGGGGTCCATGTGGCTTTTATGTATATTCCATCTATTATGATAGTATAATTTCCTGAAGCAGTGCTCACAATCTGGGGAATCGCAGTCAATCTTACTTTGATTTTGTCAGCAAGAACATCCACAATCTCGACAATTCTTACTTTGTCTAAAGTCAGATTTTCTCCTTTTGGATTTTCAATTGAGAGTTTTGCAGTATCATTTGAAACTGCAATTACTTTAGTATTCCATAAGATCATAGTATTTGATGGGTAAGCTTTATTCAAAACAGGATTTTCTCCAAAAACCTGGCTAAAATCAGCTGGGGAAATATCAAATGTTCTGTTTATTTCCTGAATAGATGTATTGCCTATAATGCTGGTTCTGTCTTCAACTATCCATTTGCTTGAGTCATATTCTCCAAATGCATCGGCTGCTGACAATGTTATTGTCTTTTCCTGGTTCAAACTTAAATTTCCAAGTTCAGAATCTAATTTGTCTGTTAAAAATCCGAAAGATTTTGCAATAGAGCCTATTTGAAGCTGAGTCGTGTTTGAAATCACCTTGTCATCATATTTGATAGTATACGCGATTTGAGCAGTGTCTCCTGCAGCAATATTTTTTCCATTGTTTATGCCGACAATCCAGAATATTCCTAAAATAATGACTGCTAAAATTCCTACAGCTATTCCAAGTTTCATCCAATTTACCTGTTTTGCATGATGAATGGGGTGATGAGCATGATCTATGTGCTGAGAATGATCAATGTTCACCTTTTTGCCTTCAATTTCCATAATGAGTCATAATAATTATGGTATTTAAATATTATGCATATAAGTTCCATTTAATCAATAGATTTAAGTATTTATTTTAGCAATATAGAATATTAATAAAAAGAGGGTAAAATGCCATATGATATTATTGTAGGAAGAGATGAATCTGACAAGGTCAAGTTTGGCAATGAAGGCCTGATTTATCTGGGAAAAACCTATGTCACCATGGGCCAGACAACAAGCATGACCAACAAAGTCCTGATGGATGTTGCCAGATCGCATGTAATTCTGATCGCAGGAAAAAGAGGCTCTGGAAAATCATATACTTTGGGGGTTCTGGCTGAAGAAATGGCATCATTGCCGGAAAATGTCGCAAACAATATCGCAGTTTTGATATTTGACACAATGGGAATTTTCTGGACAATGGCCTACAAAAATGAAAAAGAGGAAGAATTGCTGAAAGACTGGGAAATAGAGTCTAAAAAATTGCCTGTGAGAATTTTTGTCCCTTTTGGATTCGCTGAAGAATACAAAGAAAAGGGGATTCCAGTGAGCAAAAGCTTCGCATTAAAAGTGTCTGAACTGCAGGCAGATGACTGGACATTGACATTCGGATTGAATTTTCTTGATCCGGTTTCTGTTTTAATCCAGAAAATAATCTATGAGCTTCAGGAAATAAAAAAAGATGAGGGAAAAGATTTTGATATTGAAGATATAATTTTCAGAATCAGCCAGGATCAAGAGGCGGATAAGGCGACAAAAAACGCCTCTGTCGGATTATTCAGAAGCGCAAAAACCTGGGGATTGTTTGTAGACAAAGGAAAAGAGCAGACGACTATACGGGAATTGATTGAAGGCGGAAAAACATCCATCATTGACCTGAGCCCTTACAGCAGCACAGCGGCATTCAATGTTCGTGCATTGATCATAGGATTAGTCAGCAAAAAACTTTTCAATGAAAGAATGGAATCAAGAAAATTTGAAGAGATTGAATCAGTCAAGCATGGAATGGAATATTTGAAATACAAGGAGAAAAGAGAAATGCCCCTTGTCTGGCTTTTTATCGATGAGCTTCATGAATTCCTTCCGGAAAAAGGAAAAACTTCAGCGACAGACACGCTTATACAGATTCTAAGGGAAGGAAGACAGCCCGGAATTTCTCTGGCAGCCGCGACTCAGCAGCCCGCAAAAGTTCATAGCGATGTCTGGACTCAGTCAGATATTGTGATTTCCCATAGAGTCACAGCCAAGCCGGATGTTGAGGCATTATCAACAATAATGCAGTCATATCTTATGGAGAGCATTTCAGGATACATGAATAATCTCCCTCATTTGAAAGGATCAGCGATAATCCTTGATGACAATTCAGAAAGAATTTATCCGATGAGAATGAGGGCCAGATTCACCTGGCATGGCGGCGAAGCCCCTACTGCGGTAAAGGTAAAAAAAAGAATTTGAAAATGAACCTTCTCAAAAAAGTCATTAATCCGATTTTAAGGATAATTCTGTTTTTAATAGCACTGGATTTAATTTATAATCAAGATTTTTTATTTGCCTTTGCAACTCTGATCGCATTAATGCTTTCTTTAGTTCCTGTGTTCATAGAAAGAAGCTATAAGATAACTTTCCCATGGATATTGGAATTCCTCATTGTCATAGTATTAGTTTTGCATATCGTGGGGGAATATTACAGCCTTTATACAAAAATATTCTTTTTCAGCTCAATGATGCATTATTTAGGAACCGCAATAATTGCATTCTTATCCTATATAATTATTTACACTTTAAATCTGACAAAGGAAGTAAAACTTTCACCTTTTATGATAGGCCTGTTCACAATAGTTTTTGCCCTTGCATTGGGCGCAGTATGGGAAATCGGAGAATTTGCCTCTGACACATATTTTGGGACTCATGATCAAGGCGATGGAAGAGATCCTCTTATAGACACCATGTATGATCTGATATGGGATGGAGTTGCAGGATTATTTATTGCAATAGTCGGGGCGGCCTGGCTTGAAGGCTATCCTGAAATTGTCAATTCTTTCAAAAAATTGATAAAAAAGATAGAAAAGAGAAAATGAAAAAAAGCATCAAAAGGGGATTGATGTACGGGATAACTGCAAATGTGATTCTGCTAAGCCTTACATCGCTGCTGGCAGACATATCTTCAGAAATGATCCAGCCAATTCTGCCATTGTTCATAACTGCTCTTGGAGCAGGAGGATTAATTGTTGGTATTCTTGGCGGGTTGTCTGATTCATTTGCAAGCATCTTTCATATGATTTCAGGTCATCTTTCAGACAAAACAGGAAAAAGAAAATCGTTTATCATAGGCGGCTATTCAATTTCCGCGGTTGCAAAACTGTTTATGGCTGCTGCAAAATCATGGATTGCGATACTGATCTTGAGGCCGATAGAAAGGATAGGGAAAGGAATAAGAGAGCCTCCAAGAGACGCTATTCTTGCTGAAACAACGCCAAAAAGTGTTCATGGCAAAGTATTCGGATTCAACAAGGCATTTGACAGAACAGGCGCAATTTTCGGCTCAATTCTTGCAATAATCTTCATGACATTGGGATTTGTGTACAACAAAATTTTCTTAATCGCCGCAATCATATCATTCGCATCAGTCATTCCATTGATATTTGTGAAAGAGAAAAAACTGAAGCCTAAAAAGATCAAGCTTCAGCTTGGCATGAAAAACTTTCCAAGAGACCTGAAGATTTTCATTTGGATCACAACGCTTTTTTCATTGGCAAATTTCAGCTATATGTTCTTCATATTAAGGGCAAATGCGGCCTCATCGGCTATAGCGGCCGTGGCGCTTTATTTGATTTCAAACATTATTTTTGAGCTTCTTGCAACGCCATCGGGAATAATTGCGGACAGAATAGGCAAGAAAAAGGTGATTATTGCAGGATATCTTCTTCTTTTGCTCACAAATATTCTGTTCATTTTTTACAATTCATTTACTGCGCTCATTATAGGATTCATAATTTACGGCCTTTCGCAAGCGCTCACATCTGGAAATGAAAGAGCCTTGACTGCTGATCTGGCAAAAAGAAAAAATCTTGGAACAGCAATAGGCACTTCATACATGTATGTCTCAATAGCTGCGCTGCCAGCAAGCATTATTGCTGGGACTCTATGGCAGTATGTTTCTCCGCAGTCAGCATTCATCTATGGCGCGGCAGTCTCATTTTTAGCGCTGCTTGCGATGCTTCTGATTAGAATAAAAGAATAATGATGCTACTATAAACAGCCAAATATCATAATATAAAATAGGATTATTTATCGCAGAGTATAGAATAATTTTTAAGCATAAAGTTTATTGGAAATTAATGGAATATGCGGTTATTGGGGCGGGAATAGCAGGGCTGACTGCTGCAAGAGTTATTGCAGAAAATGGTGACAAAGTCCTTATTTTTGAGAAAAGAAAAACAATTGGCGGAAATTGCCATGATCTATTCAAAGAAGGGAACTATTTTCAGAAATTTGGACCTCATATTTTTCACACCAATGAAGAAAAAGTCTGGAATTTTCTGTCTGAATTCACAGAATGGCACGATTACAAGCATAAAGTTTATGCGAAGATAGACAGCAAGCTGGTCCATATCCCCTTTAATTTCAAAAGCCTGAAGACAATTTATCCAAAAGAAAAGGCTGAAAGAATAATGAAAAAATTGGAGGATAGATTGGGGACTAGTAAATCAATTTCAATTATGGATTTGAAGAATATAGACAATCCAGAGATAAAAGAGCTGGCAGATTTCATTTATGAAAAGATCTTCTTTAATTATACTGTCAAACAATGGGGTTATAATCCTGAAGAACTGGACAAGCAGGTTGTAGGAAGAGTTCCAGTCTATCTTGGGGAAGAAGAGGGATATTTCAGAAAAGACAAGTTCCAGGGAATTCCCAAAAAAGGGTTTACTTACATGTTTGATAATATGCTGAAACATAAGAATATCAGCATAAAATTCGGAAATGCGATTACAAAAAAAGATCTTAATGGGGATTTTAAGAGCATAATCGTAACAAGCCCAATCGATGAATTTTATTCATATAAATTTGGCAGGATAAAATACCGAAAAATATTTTTGAACTCTGAAAAGCGGAATACTTCCTCATTTCAGGAGAATTCTGTGATAAACTATCCTAATGAAGAAAAATTTACAAGAATAACTGAATACAATAAATTTCTTGGAATAAAAAATAAAGATACGATTATTTCGAAAGAATATTCTTCCTGGAGCAAGGGATTTTTAGCCTATCCAATTTTCAATGCTGAAAATCAGAAGATTATCGAAAAATATCTTGGGCTAGCGAAAACAGAAAGCAATATCCAAGCTTTAGGGAGACTGGCGGAATGCAAGTATTACAACATAGACCAAGCATGCAGCAGGGGCATCGAGGTTGCAGAATCTTTAAAATGAAATTAGTTGTAGGACAATTTAACGACTCTTATATGCCAATCACCGATGGAGTGGGTTTTGTTACAAAGAATTATGCCTATTGGCTGAATAAAAAATATGGCAAGGCGTATGTAATCACGACTTCTATGCCCAAATATAAAGACAAGGGAGATATTCCAGTATTGAGATACATTTCAATCCCCGTCCCAAAGAGAAAGCCATACAGATACGGGTTTCCGCAATTCGACTTTAAGTTTCAAAATGAGTTTAAAAAAATAAAATTTGACATAGTCCATGCGCATTCCCCATTTGTCGCGGGAAATCTCGCATTAAAAACAGCCAGAAAATTAAAAATTCCGATAGTGGCGTCTTTTCACACAAAATATCATGAAGATTTCAAATCAGTGATTCCGATAAAATCTCTTGTGAACCTCAGCATCAAAAGCATAGCAAAATTCTACAATTCTGTCGACTTAGTTTTGGTTCCGAATAAATCTACCATAAGCACCCTTAAGAAATATGGCTACAATGGAAAAGCAGAAGTTATGGCCAATGGCACTGATTTGATTCCGCCGAAAAATATCGGAAAATTAGCAATGGCTGCAGATGAGGATTTTGGCACATCAAAAAATGATTTTGTTTTTATGTTCATAGGACAGCATATCTGGGAAAAGAACCTGAAAATGATGATTAATGCTTTGGATATCATCTCAAAAAAATCAAGAAAATTCAAGGCAATATTCATCGGAGGGGGGTATGCTGAAGATGAAATGAAAAATATGATCAAACAAAAGGGTTTGGGTGAAAAAATAAAACTGATGGGGATAGTTAGGGACAGGAAAAAGATAATGAATTATTATGCAAGGGCAAATCTTCTATTGTTCCCCTCCCTGTATGACACATCGCCGCTTACTTTAAGAGAGGCTGCAGCATTTAATCTTCCAACATTGCTTATCAATGGAGCCACAGCAGCAGAAGGCATAATCGATGGAAAAAACGGGTTTTTATCAGAGAATAATCCTGAATCATATGCCAAAAAAATAATTTCCCTCATGGACAATAAAAATATTATAAGAAAATGCGGCAGGGGCGCAAAAGAATCTTTATATAGGACATGGGAAACAGTGACTGACGAGGTTATGAAAAAATACTTGGAACTTATTAAAAATTTTAAGAATTCTTAAATAATCTTAGATTAATACGAAATCAACCCTTATCCGGTATTTTCTTGGCCCTATTTCTCCGGCTTTTTTCCATCTTATCATCCTGTAAGACTCAATTCTTCTTCCCTTTTTCTTTGAAAACTTCTCCACTGCATCGCTTATTTTTTTCAATGCAGCCTCCGGAATTTCCTTTTCAAAAAGAAAATCATGAAAATTGATTACTGTCCCGGCTTTTGAGACCTGCAGGGCAGAATCAATAAAATCATCATTGAGCTGGGCTCTTGCCATCATTATCCTGTCAAATCTCAAGCCCTTTTTTCTAAGGATTGGAAGAACTGTTCTGACATTTCCCTGAATTATCTCAACATTACTAAGCTTGTTGAGCTTGACATTTTCCAAAGCGTATTTGCTTGCAATTCTGCTCAGCTCAACAGAATAAATTTTTTTTGCTTTGGAATTTTTAGCGATAACAACAGGATACGGCGCAACGCCCGCGAACATCACCAGCACAATTTCGCCGTTCTTGACCTGCTTTGCGACTTCCAGCCGGTCATTTGCCATTCTTGGCGAAAAATAGCATGTTTCAACATTCAATTTGATCTTGCAGCCGTTTTCGTGATGGATTGTTTCCTTAGTTTTCTCCCCAAGAATCCATTGTAGCTTTCTTGTTCTAAGCCTGCCTTTAATCCTACCTGCTTTTTTCAATACAGTCTTGATGTTCTTGTGCTCTTTCATCAAAGCAGCAGCGATTATTTTTTCTTTTTTCTTCAGTTTTTTTGGAATGTCAATTACTGCAATATTTCCTATGATATCAAAGGCTCTGGGCAAAACTTCAAGCTCTTTTTTGCTCAATTCAGTTTTCAGAAATTCTTTCAGATTCATCTTAGTTTCAGATTTGCCAGCCACACTAGAATCTTCTTTGTGGCAGTCATTTTATGAGCATATTTGCTGACCTTATGATCTCCCTCTATCAAGAAAAATTCTTTTGGCTTTCTTGCAAGCTCAAATGCTTTTCTCGTCCCCTTTGGAAAGACAATCTTGTCTTTTCTGCTTTGGATAAAAAGAACAGGAGACCTTATATTTCTGATTATCGCAGGACGGAGCATTTTGCATTCTCTTAAAAATTCTTCCCCTATCATGAACCTGAAATTTTTTGCTATGAATTTTCCATAAACGCTTAAATTTTCAAACTTTTTATAAGCAAAATTATCAATTTTCTTAAACGCTCTTCTTATAAAAAATTGCGGGATGACTTTTCGCATAAAATTAAATGTGGTCAGCTCAAAAGATAATTCAGGGTTTATCAGGATAATTCCTCTTGCCTGCAATCTTGACAATGTGACTATTGTCGCGCCAAGGCTATGACCTAAAAAAATAAGTTTTTTGCTGAACTTCTTTGCAAATTTCACCGCTTCTTTGAAGTCGCTAACCTCTTCCTTGAGTGTTGTGAATTCCCCCTCGCTTGCTCCAGACCCTCTGAAATCAAACATCAATACAGAAAATCCGGCTTTGTGCAGCATTTTTGCAATGTGCGCCAAGAATTTATTATTCTTATTTACAGTAAAGCCGTGGCATATGATAACTAAAGGCGCTTTGTTATTCAGATAAAGCAAACCGTCAATTTTCTGCTCTCGGTTAAAAAACTCAACTCTTTTTATCATCTTGCTTCAACAAGAGAAGTTTTTTAAAGTTTAAAAAACTTCATAAATCATAAAAGAGGCGAAAAAATGAAACCTAAAACATCCTTATTTATTGTGGGTCTGGCAGTTCTTATTCTGGGAGCATTGCCTTTGCTTAAGTTCATCCCATTCATAGAAAACATGATAAAGAACATGCCCGTCGCAGGTTCAACAGCATATCAAATTTTGATTGTCTTGGTGGGAGTCATCGCAATTGCAATAAGCTTGCAAAAGAAACAGGCTGTACAGATAATACAGAAGCAATAATCCAGAATGCCCATTTATATGCCTTTTTAACATAAACTATTTAAATCATCAAAACCTAAAAAAAACATGAAAAAGAGTTGGATTCTATTCTCAGTTCTTTCAATAATATTAGTCAGCAATCTTGTTTCTGCAGTTGTTGAACTGCCCGCTATGACAACAACAGATGTACTGCAGCCATTGACCAATCTTGTCACAGGTTTCATTAAGATGTTTGCAGATATTCTTGATTTTGCTGTAGGCGGAGCTGGTTTGGGAACACTGGCATTTACTAAACTGATGTTTTTTATACTTCTTGTCGCTGTTTTATATTATCCTTCAAAAGTAATCGCAAGACAGAACAGGGCAGTCGCTTTGCTTATTTCAGCAATAGTCTCTATTCTTGGGGCAAGATTCATAGATGACAAAATTCTGATGGCTGTTCTTCTTCCTTATGGGGCATTAGCTGTCGCGGTTTCCGCTTTGATTCCTTTTATAATATTTGGCATATTCATTGAAAGTCAAGACTTCCCAAGATGGGTCAGAAAAGTAGGGTGGATTGGAATGCTTGCCGTGTTCATTGGGCTGTATTTATTCAGAAGCAGCGAACTCGGAGATGGTGTAATCATTTACGGGATATTCGGCATTGCATGCCTGATTGGATTTGGGATGGATTCATATTTCCAGAAATTAAAGCTTTACGGTCAAACAGGAAAGGAAGCAAACAGGGCGCTTCAAAATGAAGTAAACAATCTTAAAGGAGAATACGAAGGCAAACTTGCGGAATATAGAAGAACTCCTTTGGATCAGAGAAGGCCGGGCATGATTTTAGAGCTTAATGAACTAAGGAGAAGAATCCTGGAAATTGAAAAACTGCAGGCAAAATTTAAATAATTTTTTAATTTTTTCTATTCATGGCTTCCATAATTACCCCATTGCAGACATTAATCTTGTCTTTATGGGCATTAATCAGATCTTTATGGACTAGCATAATCATTCCAGTTATTCAGACACTGTTCGGGCTTGGAGAAGTTGTGCTTGCAAGACTGTTTATTGTCTGCATTCTTACGATAATTTTCTACAAAATCATGATAAAGCTGACTAAATCAGCATTCATGGCTTTTATCGGAGGATTTGCGATAGCAATTCTTGGAGTAAGGATTATTCCTAAAGAGGTTTTACCTATGCTCATGACGGGATATTATGCAATCGCGCTTGTAGGCATATTCATTCTTTTCACAATATTTTTCAGGACAGTATGGTGGCTGAGGAAAGGCCTGCTTTTTGCGCTGATGGCTATTTTCGCATGGCTGTACTATTCTGGCAGGAACAGCACATACCTGATAGCGGCTGCAATTCTGTTTGTGTTTCTTTTGCTAGACACCTATATCCATCAGATGCTAGAGCCACTGAGAAAAAAATTCGAAAAAAGCAGCAAGCTAAAAGCCCGGATAAAGATAAAGCAAAAAGAGATCACAGATGCTATGGTGGCAGGAGCAACAAAATCCGGAATCAGTGTCCTGCAGAAAGAGCTTGATGAGCTGATCAAAGAAAAATCAAAATAATTAGTTATTTTTAAGAATACAAATCCTTTTAAATTTCTAAAAGTTTAACTTCCCATGATTATAGGCTTAACAGGGACAATGGCATCCGGAAAGGATGTTATCTCAGATATTCTGAAGAAAAAAGGATTCATCTATCTCTCATTGTCTGATGAAGTGAGAGAAGAGGCAAAAGCTAGAGGGCTTGAATTAACAAGAGAGAATCTTCAATTGCTTGGAAATGAAATGAGAAAAAATGAGGGGAATTCTGTTCTCGCCCAGAAAGCTTTGAGAAAAGTCACTGACCCTCAAAAGCATTACATAATCAACGGGATAAGAAATACTGCTGAAATCCAAGAGCTGAAAATGTGGCCTTCTTTTTATCTGATTGCAGTTGATTCTCCGCCACAATTGAGATTTCAAAGGATGATGCAAAGAAACAGGCCTAGCGATCCAAAGAATTACTATGACTTCATGAGATTAGATGCGATTGACCAGGGAAAAGACCAGGGAGAAGAGGGCCAGCAGACAAAAAACTGCATGCAAATCGCAGACTACCATCTGTTCAATGAATTCAGCATGGAAAGACTGACTGATAAGGTGACTTTTATGATCCAGCAGATAATGAACAAAGATACTCTTTCAAGAAATTCTGGAACTGTCATATAATTCTAAATTTTAAAATATAAAAAAGTAATAAGTTAAAAATAATTCATGAGTGATGTCATCTGCTTGAAATCTAAACCTTGCACATTATATCAGAAAAACTTCTTCAGACTTGCCTGCTGCATTTCTTCTTTTCCAGCATAAACTTTTTTCAATGCAGAATCAACTCTGTCTTCAGAAAAATCATGATCTTTGACAAGAAGCTTTTTCAGCTTATCTTCATCAATTTCTTTGAACTTCAATGAATACTTGCTTGTCACATCCGGCTTTTTGAATAATTCAAAAATTTTCTGCCAGTCAAATTCCATCTTTGCCCCCTGTTCATTCAATTGAGACTCAACAGCCTTGAAAATAACCGCCGGATATTTATGCTGCCTTACAATCTGCAAGGATTTTTTTGGACCTAATCCTTTCACGCCCCCGGGATTATAATCTGTTCCAACCAAGATTCCAAGACAGATCAGCTGGTCAATGTCAATCTGCATGCTGTCCAGAACTTTCTGCAATTCAATGAATTCTGTCTGAATCGGGACAGACAAGCCAGACGGCAATTTTCTTTTTCTTGCTAATGTAAGATTCCTGATTAATATTGGAGCTCCGAAAGCCAAAGAATCATAATCCTGGCTTGCGCAGGCAAAAACATCTCCTTTTTTTGCCATAAATGCCGCTTGAGACTCTCCCTCGCTTGGAGCCTGAACAACCGGAATGCCCAAAGCCTGCAAAAGCTCTTTGCTTTCATCAATCATTTCTGATGTCAGAAATGAAATCCTGGCGGCATATTTTGCTTTTTCCTCAACTGTTTCAGCTGTTTCAAATTTGATCGCGGCCTCTTCCTTGACTTCTCTCCTATGCTCATGTGTTTTGGCTTTCAGATCAGGAGCTTTGCCATCAAAAACAAAAACTAATTTCAAGCCGTGAGTCATCAGATTTGTTGTTCTGTAGAATAATCCCGATAAATGCGAGGTGATTTGGTTTTTCTTGTCAGTCAATGGCATTCCGTCCGGCTGCCTTATTGTAGTGATAAACTGGTATAATGTATTGAAAGCGTCTACTGCAATAACTTTTCCCCTCAAATCTTCTAAAGAAATCTCTTCTCGAGGGACTATTTCGCTTATTTGCAGACCCATAATCTAAGAAATAAAAACTAGCTTAAATAATTTACTTTTTGTAAGTAGCATAATAATAATTTGGCACTCGAATTTTCCTGGATTTTTGCAAATTTTTATAATCTGATGGTTTTATCTCATTCAATTTCATCAGATACTTGCACATTTCAGTAGAGGTTATTTTATCAGGATCAGGATTATGCTCTCTTGCAATCTTGTCTAAACTTTCCCCTTTTTCAATCACATATTCAACAAATCCTTCATTGCTTCCCAGAATTGCCTGTTTTTCCTTGTTTTCCTTATCTGTCTTATAAGAAAAATAAGCTCCGCCGCCAATTAATCCAATGCATAAAGCAGTCAAGACTATCTTGTCCAGTTTTTTCTTTAAATGCTTATTTGTGTAAGCTTCAACATTCTTTAACTTTGAAAGATCTTGGCTCATTTTGAAGTTATTTTGTTACTATCCCAGAGTTAAGACTATATTTAAATTTTTTGGTTTAAAATTAGAGCCATAAATCTTTAAAATAAGGCAAACTTAGAGATTGAATGGAAAAAGAAGTGTTTATTCCTCTGGATTATGACTATATTGACATTAATGATTCAGCAGTCATAAGGATTTGGGGCAAGACAAAAGATGGCAGAAGAATCTGCGTAATAGATGAAACAGACGCTTATTTCTGGCTTATTCCGAAAGCAAAAACTGATTTGAAAAAATATGCTGAAAAAGTTAAAAAAATCCAGTTAAAGCATGCCGGAAGGCTTGCAAGAGTTTTGGATGCAAAGATAAAGGAAAAGAATTTCTTGGGAGAAAAAATAGAGGCGCTGCAAGTTTTTGTCAGCAATCCCAAGGACATTTCTGCAATAAAGGATATTGCAAAGGAATTTCCTGAAACTGAAGGCAAAAAGGAGACAGATATTAATTTTGTCACAAGATACATCATAGACAAAAAAGTTGAGCCATTGGAATTTTATGTTGTTGAGGGGAAAAAATATGAAAAAGAGGAATTAAAGGCATTAAAATGGAATTATGATGTTGATATTGTTATAAAAGCCGAAAAGATCAGTCCAATTCAGGAAAAAGAATTTTCCCCGAAAGTTCTCGCATTTGACATAGAAACTGACGAGTTTGAAATAGGGAAAGGCCATATCCTGATGTTATCGCTTGCAAACAAGCAAGTTCAAAAAGTGATAACCTGGAAAAAATTTGCCAATGCTCCGAAAGAAGTTGAATTTGTCAAGAATGAAGAGGAATTGATAAAGAGATTCGTTGAATTTGTCAAGGAATACAAACCCGACATGCTGGCGGGATATTTTTCAGATGCCTTCGATCTGCCTTATTTAAGAATGCGAGCAGATGAATATCACATCAACTTGAATTTGGGATTAGACGGGAGCAATGTTACTTTTATCAGAGGAGCGATTCCAAGCTCTGAAATCAGAGGCTTAGTTCATATTGATCTTTACAAATTCATCAACAATATATTTGCATACACATTACAATCTGAAACAATTTCATTAAATGATGTTGCAAAGGAATTGATTGGCGATAAAAAACTGGAGATTGATCTGAACAAGATAACTAAAGAGCTGAAAGAAACTAAAGGAGAGCTTAAAGAGGCGGAATTGAGAAGATTTGCCTTGTATAACTTGCAGGATTCTATCTTAACATCAAAATTATTTGAAAAATTGTGGCCGAACATTGCGGAGCTGTCAAAAGTCGTTAAAGAGCCTTTGTTTGAAACAAGCAGGGCGACTTATTCCAACCTCGTGGAGCATAACATAATTCATAATTTAGGAAGATTCGATGAGATAATCCAGTCAAGGCCAAAATTTGACCAAATCAATGAAAGAAAAATGAGGCCTAAATATACTGGAGCATTTGTAAAGGAGCCTATTCCAGGATTATATGAGAATATTGGTGTCTTTGATTTCAGGTCATTCTATCCGAATATTATAGTCAGCTTTAATATCGCAGACTATACAATTCATGAACGAAAAGAAAAAAATTCTTTAGAAGTTCCGGAATTCGAATTTGAAGGGAAGAAAAGGAAATTTTATTTCTCAAAAGATAAAGCATTCATCCCGCAAATCCTCCAAGAGTTATTGGAAAAAAGAAAGCAGACAAAGGCTGAAATGAAGAAAAATTATTCTTCCGCTTTGGAAGCAAAAGACTATGCTCTTAAAACTCTTGCAAATGCAACTTACGGTTATTTTGGCTTCTTTGGTGCGAGATACTACAGCTTAGAGTGCGCTGCTGCAATTGCGGCAATAGCCAGGCATTATATTCACAAAACAATAGAAGACATTGAAAAACAGGGATTCAAAGTGATGTATGCTGACACAGATAGCGTGATGTTTATTCTAGGAAAAAAATCGGAGAATAACGCCTTGGAGCTGCTGAAAAAAATAAATGATTCACTCCCAGGAACAATGGAGCTGGAACTGGAGAATTTCTACAAGAGAGGATTGTTTGTGATGAAAAGAACAGGAGAATTGGGGGCAAAAAAGAAATACGCTTTGATGGATGAAAAGGGAAATATCAAAATCAGAGGATTTGAATCTGTAAGAAGAGACAGATGCGATCTTGCAAAAGACACGCAGGACGTTGTTTTGAAAAAAGTCCTGGAAGACAAATCAGAAGAAGCATTAAAATATGTTCAGAAAATTGTCAAAGAATTAAGAGAAAAGAAAGTTCCGAACGATCAGCTAATCATAAAAACGCAGCTGAAAAAAGAGATTGAAGCTTATGAAAATATCGGCCCCCATGTTGTAGTTGCAAAAAGAATGAGGGAATTAGGACTACCAATCAAGGAAGGCGCCTTGATTGAATATGTCATAGCAAAAGGCAATGAAAAATTAATCAGAGAAAGGGCAAAATTGCCTGAAGAAGTTAAGGCTGGAGATTATGACATTGATTATTACATAAACAACCAGGTTCTTCCTGCAGTTGAAAGCATATTTTCCGTTTTCAAAATATCCGTTGAGGATTTAAAGGGAAAGAAACAGAAACAATTGAAAGACTTTTAGCTTTCAAGTGTCCTAAAAAAGTTTTTAGGAAGGTTTAAAGGATTTTTAGGAAGATTTAAAAGATTTCTGATAGAATTAAAAGAATGGCTAGTGGGAAGAATAATAGAGAGCTTATGAGGGAATTCATCAAATATAGAGATAATCCTAACAGGAAAAATAACCTATCTATAAACGGAAAATATGCTGAATACAGGTCAATGCTTCTTGAAGAAAATATCGGGCTAATAAAGCACATATCAAAAAGATACGCCTGCGGAACCAATGATTCATACAACAATTTTGATGACATAAAGCATGAAGGCATATTGGGCTTTTTCAGAGCACTTGACAAGTTCAATCCGAAATTAAAATATCCTCTTGCAGGATATTCTCATTATTGGATAGAACAAGGAATAAGAAGATACCTGGATGAAAAAAGCATTATCCATATTCCGGCCAGCGTAATGACTGCTATCAGGGGCACTTTAAACAAAAATAAGAATCATAAAAATCTGGAAAGTCTTACTTTAAATGATATAAAAAAATATAAAAATCAAACTGAAGAGATATCAAAAAGGGCCCTTTATGCATTAAGATTCTTGAACATCATTTCTTTAAATAGCCCAAATCAGAAATTTGAAAATGAAGAAGAAGGAACATTGCTTGATTGCATCGGGGAAAAAGAGATAAAAAAAGAGGACTATATGTTCATAAACAAATGCTTAGGAAGCCTGAAAGGCAATCATAAAAAAGTGATATTAGAAAAATATTTTCATGATAAAAACTTGCGAGAAATTGGGGAAGAAATGAATCTCTCCCGTGAAAGAATAAGACAGATAGAAGAAAAAGCTATAAAGATTATGAAACTCTCATTAATTAAATCAGAACCAGCTTATTGTTATAACTAAAAAGAGGCGATGGGAGAATTATGGAAGCAAAAATCGAATGGCTAAGAGATATTTCAAGAAAAGATAAGGAAAAAACATCCCTGCTTTTTGACTGGACACAAAAAGAAAAATGGAATCTGGATGAATTATATTCCTCTGGAAACAGGAATCTTTATTTTAAGCTGAATGAGCCAATAAAATCAAATAACATTGATTTTAGATTTCTAAAAATCAAAGGCCATCATTGCATGAAATATAAAAAAATGCATCCGCCTGAAGCAGAAGCGCATAAAGGGCAATATGGTGGCAATCCAATAAACATAAAAATTTTAAGAAAAAATCCTTCTGTTCCTGAAGGGACAATCGAAGATAGAGTAGAATACGGAGATTATACCCTTTACTGCATGGAAACTTATGAAAGGCCGAATGGCTGCATGTTTTTAGAAGAAGTTTTGAATGAGGTAAAAATACAGAATCATTTGCTTGAAACTAATACTACATGCCCTTTACCAGTGGGGGTAGCAGAATATGCTGAAAAGTTTAACGGGAAAAAATTGGGCGGGCATATTATGGCAATTCCGGACAAAGATGTAAGGACATCAGAATTAATGAGTGGTTTTCTTAAAGAGAAAATAAGCAAGAATTACAAGTCGAAATTGATATCCTGTGCAATTGAGCTGCATTTCAGAGAATTGAGGAAATTGCATGAAAACAATGTAGCTCATATGTATGCGCATTTCGCAAACTCAATGTTTCAGCCGAAATTAAAGACATTTTATTGCGACTTTGAAAATTCTATTCTTTTAAGAAAAAATGATAAAGAATACAACAAGATTTACAAGGCAATTGATTTGTCAGAGGTTTTCTGCAGGATTTATTTCCTGAAAAACAATCTGGAAAAAAAGGAAAAAATAATCGGAAATTTTTTTGAGCCGGCAATCAAAGGTTATGGGCTAAAAGACAAGGATAAAAAAATTTCATACATGCTTGATGAAAGCTGCTTCGGCAGCTTTATAAAATTCTGTGATACTAATTTTTATATGGTCAATGAAATAAAAGAGATGTTATAATGGAACAGAAAGAAAAAGAACAATGGATAGAAGCGGGCGAAAAGGCCGCAATTTTGATGAAAAAGGCAGTTCAGCTGGCAAAGCCAGGAACTCCTCTGTTAGAAATTGCTGAAAAGCTTGAAGCAGAGGCTGAAAAAATGAAAGTTAGCTGGGCATTCCCAATCAATCTGTCAATAAATGAGATTGCAGCTCACTATTCTCCGCAAAAAGATGATAAGACAGTCGCATCTGGCCTGTTAAAAATTGATTTGGGAATCAGCATTAACGGTTACATAAGCGATATGGCAAAATCTGTAGATCTGACAGAAGATCAGAAGTTCAAGGACATGATAGAAGTAAATGAAAAAGCTTTGGAAGAAGCGATAAAAGTTGCAAAGAATGGAATAGGAATCAACGAGATAGGAAAAAAGATTCATCAAGTGATCACTGAAAAAGGCTTCTCGCCAATCCGCAATCTTAGCGGGCATGAATTGAGAAAAAACATAATTCATGCTGGCTTGACAATTCCCAATTATGACAATAAAAATGATACAGAGCTTGAAGAAGGAGTTTACGCAATCGAGCCTTTCGCGACAACAGGAGAAGGAATAGTCCAGGATGGAAAAGAATCTGGAATTTACATGCTTCTTCAAAGAAAACCTGTCCGTGATGCAAAAGCAAGGGAAATTTTGGATTTCATTGAAAAAAATTATTCAACACTACCGTTTTCAGCAAGATGGATAGTCAACAAATTCGGCTTGCGAGCAATGCTTGCATTGAAATCAATGCATCAACAGGAAATTCTCCATAGTTTTGCACAGTTAGTTGAAAAATCAAGATCTCCAGTCTCGCAGGCAGAGCACTCAATCCTAGTAGAAAAAGATAAAGTTACTGTTTTGACTAAAGAAGATTAATTTAAAATTTTGTAAAATTGAACAGGTATATTATAAGTTTTCTTCATATGCACATGACTGACTGGAAGTGGATGCGAAGATGGGAGAACTTCAGACTTAATTTCGAACCCTGGGAAGCTTTTTTCTAACATATATGCATTTGCACCCCTTGGACAGCTCTCAGCGATTTCAATTTTAATACTTTCTTTATCGCAGTCACCAAAACAACCATAGCTTGTCTGGAATACGGTATAAGACTTGGTTATGCGTATTGATTCCTCAATAGGCATGGTATTTCTTATTTTGCCTTCAAGGTCTACTATTTTTTCATTACGTTTTTTTAGCTCTATGAGATTATTTGCCTTTCCCTATAAGTATTCAAAATGCACCTCGGATCCAAAACGCTCTTTAATGAGCACTTTTGAATTGTGCTCCATGATCTTTATTCCCTCTTGTCGAAGTTTTTTTTCTGTAAGCATGTTCACAAAGATTATAATTTCTTTTCAAGCCCTTCTTTTTTCATTTTTTTAATCTGCTGTTTCAAACTGTTTCCAGTGATAAAATTTGCAATGTTGTTTATTTTCCAGTAAATATATCTGCCTATTTTATCTTCATTTTTAAAGTACCAGTTTGCAGAATAATAAGTTAATGCGATTGAACAAGAATAAATTGCCCAGCCAGCATACTTATCAGTCAGAACAAAGTTTATGCCTTTGCTGATAAAATCCATGTCTCCCATAACTAAAGAATAAAAAATAACTATAAAAGGATTATTGCATTAACCCATATACGCCGGCATGTCCATTTTGTCAGGCTTTGCTCTTCTTAAGAAAACTTCCATGTCTTTGTACTGCTTGGCGTCTTCTGCAGTCACGCTAGGTTTGATTTTTTTCAAAGCTTCGTCAAAATATTTCTTTTTGACTTCCTTCACATTTATGTCATCTCTCAAAGCAAGCATGGCAGCTTCCCTGCATATTGCTTCAATATCGGCCCCAACAAGATTTTCAGATTTTTCTGCAAGCAATTGAAGATTAACATCCTTGGCAATTGGCATGTTTTTTGTATGGACTTTGAATATTTCCAGTCTTGACTCTTTGTCGGGAACAGTAATTGAAACAATTCTGTCAAATCTTCCTGGTCTTAGTAATGCAGGATCTAACATATCTGGCCTGTTTGTAGCCCCAATAACAACAATTCCTTCCAATTCTACAAGCCCATCCATTTCAGCAAGCATCTGGTTCAAAACTCTTTCAGTTGCTTTGCTTCCCGCATCATATCCTCTTCTTGAGGCTAAGGCATCAATTTCATCAAAGAAAACAATGCAAGGGGCAACTTGTCTTGCTCTATCAAATATTTTTCTTACCCCTTTCTCGCTTTCTCCAACCCATTTTGACAATAATTCAGGCCCTTTTATCTGAATGAAATTAGCTTCGGATTCAGTAGCGACTGCTTTGGCAAGCAAAGTCTTTCCTGTTCCGGGAGGCCCGTACATTAAAACCCCTCTTGGGGGCCTGATTCCAAGTCTTTTGAATGCATTAGGATTTTTCAAGGGCAATTCAACTGCTTCTTTTAATTCTTGCTTGATATTCTCCAAACCACCAATCATTCCCCATTTTATATTGGGAGATTCAACATAAACTTCCCTCATTGCGCTAGGCTGCACTAATTTCAAAGCTTCCTTGAAATCCTTGTCATCAATCAAAATTTTATCCAGCATATCCTGGGGAATAATTTGATCCTCTTTTAAATTTAAATTGGGAATTAGTTTTCTTATTCTGGCCATGGCCGCTTCTTTGCATAATGCGGACAAATCCGCGCCAACAAATCCATGCGTAATTGAGGCATACTCTTCTAAATCAACATCTTTAGCAAAGGGCATGTTCCTAGTATGAATTTTTAAAATTGACAGTCTTCCTTTTTTGTCTGGAACTCCGATTGAAATTTCCCGGTCAAATCTTCCGCCTCTTCTTAATGCAGGATCAATAGCATCTGGCCTGTTTGTAGCTCCAATAACAACAACTCTTCCTCTTCCTTTCAAGCCATCCATCATTGTAAGCAGCTGAGAAACAACTCTTCTTTCAACTTCCCCGTAAGATTCTTCTCTTTTAGGGGCAATTGCGTCTATTTCATCAATAAAAATAATTGAAGGGGCGTTCTTTTCAGCTTCATCAAAAATATCTCTTATTCTTTTTTCAGATTCTCCATAAAATTTTGACATGCATTCCGGTCCGTTCAATAGAATAAAATTTGCTTCGCTTTCATTTGCGACTGCTTTTGCAAGCAAAGTCTTTCCTGTTCCAGGAGGACCATACATTAAAACTCCTTTAGGCGGCTCTATTCCAAGTTTTGCAAATAATTCAGGATGTTTCAATGGCAGTTCTACCATTTCTCTTACTCTTCTTGTCTCTTCTGTCAATCCGCCAATATCCTCGTAAGTAACTTCAGGGACTTTTTCTTCCTGAATATCAACTGCGACTGGATTCAATTGCATCTCAGTATTTTCTGTGATTACAACGGGCTGTTTTGGATTTGTGTTTGCTATGACAAATCTTGTTTCCCTGAATTGGAAAGGCATTCCGCTGAAAGCATCCATATTTCCGAATGCTTCTCCGAATATTTCAAATAAATCTTCAAAAGAATCTGCCATTAGGTCTTTTCTTCTCTGAGTTCCGCCTAAAACAACTAAGTCTCCAGAAACAACAGCTCTTCCAAGCAATCCTCTTTTGAATAATTCAGGATCAGCATGGACTTTAATCCCTTTTTGAGCTGGAGCAATAGTTATTTTTTTTGCCTCTTTTATTTCTGCTTTTTTTACATTTACAATCTCCCCTATTCCTGTTTTGGCGTTTCTTCTTATGATTCCATCAACTCTTATGATAGGCTCCCCGACATCTGCCGGATAAGCTCTGTCAACAATCGCGACAGTCTCTCTTGATCCCTTGATTAGTATAACATCTCCCGGCTTTACATCTAATTGCCTCATAGTTGCAGTATTGACTCTTGCAATTCCTTTGTATGCGTCTTCCTGCAAACTTTCCATTACTTTGAGCTTTAGTTCTGCCATTTTATTCTGATTTTTTTATTCTGATTCCCCCAATTTTAGAAAATTTCTTTGCAATATGATCTCCATGCCTATCTTCATCTTCTTGTTCAGGCTGATTGAATAGCAATGAAAGCTTGTTCGACTGCTCCATGGCCAATGTGACAAAATTCTGCATTTCTTGCATTTGCCTCGCCATAGTTTCATGCATGACTTTTCTGATTTCATGCACATCGGGCATTTCCTGCTCGCTTTCTTTCATAAAATTAACTATTTCTCTTGGAATGCTGACAGTATAAGAATTTCCTACAAG
>Ga0315282_10002615_pt1 | contig 32853 bp, 30 predicted proteins | sample YL17G07_20_MG_FD_203693 | JGI IMG/M metagenome (GOLD analysis project Ga0315282, IMG submission 203693) | Sediment microbial communities from Yellowstone Lake, YNP, Wyoming, USA - YL17G07_20 | ecosystem: Environmental > Aquatic > Freshwater > Lake > Sediment | place: USA: Wyoming | collected...
CGGGCCTGTCGCCTTCTGTATGCGCGCTCACTCGGTCCAGACGCCGTGCTGATACAATCGGGCGCGCCGCTGATTGACGAGGTCTACGAGGGGAATCACCTCAAGCTGCGAGAGATGATGCTCGATCCGATCGCCGAGGATCTGCGTCGCCTCTTCCGGGTCTCGATGCGCCCCGCCGAGGGGTTCTCGCACCACTTCGTCGATGAGCCCGAGTTCGAGGAGGTCCTGAGCGCTGATCTTCATGGCGTCGGCGGCATCTTCTCGCGCCTCGGCGGTGCGCCAGAGGATCTGCGCGCAGCCTTCGGGGCTGATGACTGAATACCAGCAGTTCTCCATCATGAGCGTACGGTCACCCACCCCAATGCCGAGTGCGCCGCCTGATGCCCCCTCGCCGACGATGGCGATCAGGATGGAAGTCCTGAGGCGGGACATCTCGTAGAGATTCCGAGCGATGGCTTCCGCCTGGCCTCGCTCTTCCGCCCCGACGCCCGGTGCCGCGCCGGGAGTGTCGATGATGCTGATAACCGGCAGGTGGAACTTCTCCGCCAGCCGCATGATCCGGAGCGCCTTCCGGTAGCCGTCCGGTCCGGCCATACCCCAGTTCCGCCTGAGCTTCTCGTTGAGGGAACGGCCCTTCTGCTGCCCAACGATGGCAACCGAGCGACCGTGAAAGCGCCCAATGCCGCACACCATCGCCGGATCGTCGGCGAAGTAGCGGTCGCCGTGGAGTTCTGTGAAATCCTCGATGAGGTGGTTCACGTAGTCGAGCGTGTACGGCCGGTCCTTGTGCCGGGCCACCTGTACGCGCTGCCACCGGGTGAGGTTGCTGAAGATGGAGACGCGCATCTCCATCGCCTTCGCCTCAAGGTGGGCGATTTCCTCTCCGATGTTCGTATCCTGCCCCTGCTCGGCGTATTCCTCCGCCCATCGCCGCATGTCCGCCAGCCGGTCTTCAAGCTTGGCGAGCTCCATCTCGAACTCAAGCGGAGCCGGGCGAGACCTTACCGGTTGATTTCCACCGGGTTGCTGCGGTGCAGGTGATTGCATGCGGTCGGTTGCTCCTTAGAGCGTATCCGAATATCAAGGAATGTCATTCTGAGCGTAGCGAAGAATCTGTTGATTTTCACCACGATACAGGTGCTTCACTTCGTTCAGCATGACATTTTTCGGAGTCCCGGTTGGACGTAGCGTACACCCCAAGATGACGCCCCTCTTCGTATTTCGAGTCATCTGCCTGATGAGGTAGAAGAACATCCAGTTTCTCATCACTACCGTGATATGAGGAATGGAGGCCTGTCCATTCTCACCTACTTCTTTCCAACAGGCATGAGGTAGAGCGGTTGTTCGTTTTCGTTCATGTTCACCACCCGCTTCACCGCTTCGTCGGAGAACGCCCCCACGACCACTGCTCCGAGGTCAAGCGCGACAGCCTGAAGAAAGACGTTCTGCGCCGCATGGCCGACCTCGATGTGCACGTACCGTATGCCGCGTTCGCCGTACTTGGCGGTTGTGCGCTCATAAACTGCCGCGAAGACGATAACGGCGGCAGCATCCCTCACAGAAGCCTGCCCGCGAGCGGCGGCACACAGATCGCCTCGCTTGTCGCCCTCCGCCACCTTTATCAGTCCGTGCACAGAGGAACGGTAACGGTAGATCCCATCCGGCAGATCAGCCACGTTTCCGGCGACGACGTAGACTTCAAGCGGGTACAGCGCACCCGCGGACGGAGCGGTGCGATAACCCCGTTCGCTCGTGATCCCCTGTGCCGCCCAGAGAAGCTGGGAGACTTCCGCGAGCGTCAACGGCTCGTCCGGGTACTGTCTCACCGAGCGTCGGCGCGCCAGCGCCTCCTCAACCGATACTTGGCTTGCTCGTCGTGGTTGGGGAAGCGCTAGGGTATCAGCCTCGCGCCCCGATGCCAGTTCGTCCTCAGCAGACGAGGGCAAGCACAGCAGACAGGCGCCTACCGAAGCACCCACGAGCAGACGCACAAACAGAACCGCGCAATGCCCGGTATGCGTTCCTCTCAGCATGGCCCGACCCCCCCCCTTCGCATCTCCTCCGAGGTCCGGCCCAGATGATGCCGAGGCCTGTGGGGTGTGGATAACTCCGGCAGTTCGCTCCTTCGTCGCACGAGGAGCCTGTATAAGAGTGTAGGAAGCGGTACGCCGCAGGTAAAGACGTCTTCGGCACATGCGCGGAGAGCCACGCCCGTACGCACCTAGGGGCGACTGGCCCGCGAACTCTTCGAGTTCGTCTTCGAGTTCGTAGTCGCCCCTACGGTACCGAGTCGATGAATCTTACGTGGACCTGCCCGTCAAACCGCGCCCATCTTCTTGAGGTTCTCGAAGCTGATCCTCACGCTCTCGATGGGTGGGTGGGCGCACGAGTCCTGCTCGACGATGAGCCACTTGGACTTGGCTTCCCGCGCGGCGGCGAAAATGCCGTCCCAATCGAGCACTCCGTTGCCGATCTCGGTGAACGACCGCTTCTCGTCATCGGCCATGTCCTTGATGTGCACGAGCGAGAGCCGGTTCTTCACCTGCCGCATGTACGCCACCGGATCGACGTTCGCATACTGCACCCAGTACGTGTCAATCTGCGCGTGGAGCGCGTTCGGGTCGCTGTTCTCGTAGAGGATGTCGAGGGCGTACTTCCCGCCGAACTGCCTGAACTCGTGGTTGTGGTTGTGGTAGGAAAGCTGGATGCCCGCCTTCTTGAGTTTCGTCCCGACCTCGGTGAGGATTCCGGCGGTGCGCTTCCACGCTTCGGCGCTCTCCGTGTACGTTCCCGGTAGGCCGGGGATCGTGACGAAGGCGCTGCCAAGCGTCTTGTAGTCTTCGATGACCTCGTTGAGGTCCTTCTCCAGCTGCTCGACGCCCACGTGACCACCCGCGCGCTTGAGGCCGAGGTCGTCGAGCAGCTTCGCGAGTTCCTTCATCGACAGGCCGTACGTCCCGGCAAGCTCGACCCCGGCATAGCCGATCTTCGCCACCTCTTTCAGGGTACCGGTGAAGTCCTTCGCGCTCTCGTTCCGGAGCGTGTACATCTGAAGTGCAATGGGAATCTTCGCCACGGCTTGGTTCCTTTCTCGTGAGAAGAGACTTCCGCGCACCTAGGTCAGAACTAGAACATACGCTCCGCGTTCGGGCGGGACAAATCATCCAGTAGACCATGTCTGGTCGCCGAAGTGGCATCGGGTAGGGTTCAGGACGGTCGACCATACATCCTGTGCAACAGCTATGACGACTACTACGGCGCTGCCGACCGCAGCAGGAAGGATATGTTCATCACCGTCTCCGATGACGGGATCACGTTCGATAAGACGTGGCTGCTGCTTCACATCGACCGGAAGTCGGACGGCGGCGTCTACAAGTTCGGTGGGCCACAGTACTTCAGGACGGTGATCGTGGGCGAACACCTCTGGATCGTCTACAGCATCACGAAGGAGAAGATCGGCCTGACGAAGGTTCCGGTGGAAGCGTTGAAGTAGGGGGTTACCCCATCCGACGGGACGAGGCGAAATCCCGTTGATCGAAAAGAAATGCCCGCTTACGAGACGCGGGTAAGCTCCTTCCTCGCCGCCGCGACGATGTCATCAAGCGTCCGAGCTACCTCGCCCGGCAAACGTTCCGGTCGGTGGTTCCGCAGGATGTCGCGCTTCCGCTCCGCGCACCGCTCTTCCATGCTCTTCGCGCCGCCGTCGAGCCATGCCTGATAGTAGTCCCGGTCGAGGAGCTTTGGGAACCAGAGTTCCCGGCGGAAATGGCGGGCGGTGTGGTCCCGATTGATGAACGAGCCACCCGGTCCGGCGTCGGCGATCTCGTCGAGGCCGAGCGTCTCGTCGTCGATGGCGAAGTCGCGCAGGAGGCTTTCAACGTAAGCGATGATCTCGTGCTGGAGGACGAGCATATCGAGGGAACTTGCCTGGTCCACCCCGCTGATGCCCATGTGACCGAAGATGTCCGCCCCAGCCGCCGCGCCGAGCGCGAGGGTAATCCCGGCCTCCAGCCCGGCTTGCGCGTCGGGGCGCTTCGAGTCGGTCAGACCGACGTTGATGTAGACCGGCAGACCGTAATGCTTCCCCATCTGCGTCATCGCCACGCCGAAGATCGCCTGCTCCGGTCCGGAGAAGATCAACTGGGTCGTCCGCATGTCGAAGGCGTGGCAGATGCCGCCGTAGCAGACGGGCATTCCCTCGCGGATGAGCTGCGTGATGCAGATTCCGGCGAGGATTTCGGCGTTCTCCTGCGCCATCGTCCCGGCGAGCGTTGACGGCGCGGAAAGCCCCATCTGCGCCATCGGACCGACCGGCACGGGCAGGTTGAGCCGCGCCGTCTCGAACAAGAGGTCGATCCCGTCGAACGGGAAGCGCAGCGGGCTGATCGGTTCCAGGAAGGGATAGCAGAGCGGGTGCTTCGTGGCGGTCTGCTCGTCCCCGGCAAGTGCGATGAGCATCTCGACGATGAACCGACCTGAGGCACGGTCGTGGAACCAGAAGTGGATCGGCTTCGTCGTGTCCCTGACCATCTGCGCCGCCACCTCGACGCACCGCACTGATACCGGGATTTCCTGCGGGTCGGCCATCGCTCCGACGAGGGTGATGTGTTCGAGCGCGTCGCCGAAGCGCGATGCGGTTGCCACGTCGTCGAGCGTTGCATACCGGCGTTCCCCGCCCGGCTCGTCAACCCAAAGCGCCTCCCCGGCGATGCTGTTGTAGTTCCGTTTCCCTGCGCCGAAGATCGCCGTCAGGTCGCGGTCCCGACCGTAGAGGGTGAACCGCTTCCCGGACCCAGCGACGAGGCGCATGACAAGGTCGGGCGGGATCCTCACCCGGCCGGTCGGGTGCTCAACCGATGCCCCGGAGTCGGCGAAACGACTCACGATCTCCGGATGCGGGATCACGACGCCGGTGCGTTCGAGGATCGCAAGCGAGGTGTGGTGGATGCGCTCGATCTGGTCGGCGGTCAGGACGGTGCAGTGCATGGGTTGCATCCACGGTCGCGGGCGTTCGGAGAAGTAGGGGCGAGGCATGCCTCGCCCTTACAAATCCAGCCCCAGCAGTCTCAGGCTCTCTCGGTGCACGAGCTTCTCAATCTCATCTTCGTTGAGGCGAGGCAAGCTCGTGCCCTCTACCATCGCATTGAGCGAGCGGAGACGGGCGATGGAGTCGTTCACCGTCGCGAACGGGTAGTCGCTGCCGAAGAGGAGCTTGTGCCAGACACCATATTCCTGAGCGAGCATAAGGCTGTGGTAGAGTTGGAACGGGCGGTAGTACAGTGCGCTCACGTCGGCGTACACGTTCAGGTGCTTCCGCATGGCGGCGATGGCCTCGTGCTCGTACGGGTGGCCGAGGTGGCCCATGACGACCTTCACGTCGGGAAACCGGATCGCCACCGGGTCGAGGTGGCGGGGGAGAGTGCATTCGAGGGGGGCCTGGCTGATGAACGTCGCGCCGACATGGAGGATGACGGGAAGATCGCTCTTTCGCGCGTACCTCCAGAGGGCGCCGAGCTTTGGGTCGCAAGGGCGATAGCCCGCGTACATCGGCAGGAGCTTGATGCCCCGTAGGCCGAGCTCCTCGTGGCCGAAGCGCAGCTCCTCTTCCCAGCCATCCACCGTCGGATCAACGGAGAGAAAGCCGATAGTTGTATCTGGTTGGGCTGCAACGAACTCGGCGACGTATCGGTCGTCCACCCAGAGTCCCGACAGCCGCGCCTTTCCCCCAAAGACGATGGTCCGCATGTCCTGCGGAGCCGTCTTCCGGTAGTCCTCGTACCGGACGGTCAGGTCCACCTCGACACCGGCACGGGCACGCGTCGCCTGACGGCGGAAGTCGTCGCTGAAGTGATCGGGGTATTTCCACGCGTGGGTGTGGACGTCGATGATCATGGAGGTGCAAGACCCATCGCCCTCCGACTGAAGTCGGGGGCTACAGACAGCGAAGTCGGCTGAAGCCGACTATACGGCCGTACGCGGAGACTCCCAACGAGTCACCTTCAGGTGACTTCGCGGTGCGTAGCTCGGCACTTGAGTGCCGGGCGGGCAGCGGCAGGCGTGGGAGTGGATGTCGATGACCATGGGATGTGGCTCACGCGAAGGCGCAAAGAAAGGCGAATCACTCGGTTTCCGTCACCCGTGCACCTTCTCAAGGTGCTGAGCGATAATCACCTTGATGAGGGACTGGCGAGGCACGCCGAGTCGCTTTGCCTCCTTGTCCAACGAGCGGATCATCCAGACCGGGAAATCGACGTTGACCCGCTTCTGCTCCTGTCCAGGACGGCGTGCCCTTTTCGCGCGCGTTCAAGAGCTTTTTCAAGCAAAGCCAAAATCAACGGTTCGGAGCGTCTCTCGTTAGCCATTTCCTTCGCGCCATACGATAAGCCCGTTTTCTAAATCGCGCAAAAGCTCATCCATTGAAGCATAGTGGGTCTTGCCCTCCCAGACCATCCCGCCTTCATCGAGCGCCCGAATCATCGAACGGCGATAGTCATCCCGTCCTATCTCAATCCAGCCGCGAAACTCCACCCACTCAACGATAGCCGGGTAGGTGGTCTCGAAAGGAGACCGGGTATCAACGCGAGGCGTGCGCTTTCGCGTTATTGGAGCGGTCGAGGCTTTGCGCTGAGTTTTTGCTTTTGTTTGTCGCGTCATTGAATACCGGCCGTCTCCTGAAGTCTGCGCTTTTCACGCTGGCCTTTCAGGGCACTTCGCTCACCGCGCCCAACCCGTGACGGGACTGCGGTACCAGTCATGCTTACCGCCATGCCGCACCAACAGGCACCCGAGCACCTCGATCATTTTGATCAGATCGGCCCGCTTCATGACACGACCAACTCGTCTACCTTGCGGATACCCGGCAACTCGCCGCTCGTCAGGTCGTGATAAAGGTCCCGCAGATGGTCTTTGAGGTCGTCAAAGGTCTCCCCCTGGGTCCAGTAGTCGGGGTACTCCTGGAGATAGCCGATCCACACACCGTTTTCTTCCCAGTAGACGAATTTCACTCTTCCCATGGTGAGAATCCTTGCGTTCGTCTCCCCTACGCGCCTGTTTTCTCAAGCTGCCGCGCAATGAGCACCTTGATGAGCGACTGACGAGGCACGCCGAGCCGCTTCGCCTCCTTGTCGAGGGCGCGAATCATCCAGACGGGGAAGTCCACGTTGACCCGCTTCTGTTCCTCGTTGGGGCGGCGCGCCGTGGACCAGTCGAGATATTCCGTAATGTCTTCGCCGTCATCGAATTTCCGGTCAAATTCCTCGGCTTTCATACGCTTCCACTTCCTCTCTCCGTGATCGACGAACTGATATGATCCGGATTCGGTCTTGTCGGTACGTGATGACCGCGGACCGTTGCCTATCATTGACCTTCGCGATGACGAGAAATCGCGCCTCGTTTTCCGTGCGTGCAGAGACCGTCAGGATGTGAGAGTCATTCCACAGCGCCTGAGCCTCGACGAAGTCAATGCCGTGCTTCGCCTTGTTCGAGGCGCTCTTTTCCGGATTGAACTCGAACTCCATGGTATGGAAACTATACCTTTCCTGTATTGGATGGCAACTGCCATGCGGCGTTCCGCGCGGCGACGACCGACGTCCGTTACAACTGTGCTCTCACTGCCTCCACCAGCAGCTCGAACCTCCGGTCTATCTCTTCCCGCGTCTGCTCGTCCAGGTGGAACCCGACCGGTCCCCGGACAAGGGAGTTCTTGAAGATGCCCCGCTTCTTCAGGAGGTACTTCTCGACGACGAGATACCCGTCGAGGCCGTAGAGCAGGGAGAGGAGCGAGGTGAGCGGGAAGCTGATGTGGTAGATGCGCCCCTCATCGCCCTGGTTGAGCGCACGCCAGAGCGCGACGATGGCGTCGATGAGGTCCGCGCCGGGCATCGTGCCGCTGATTCCCCGTCGGAAGCTCTCGACGAGCGCGCCGCCGCCGCTACCCTCGAAGACCTGCGCCCTCCCGCCGGTCGCTTCGCGGAGCGCGGTCAGGCGCGGGCCGATCGGGACCGCTTCCGGCTTGAACTGGACGCGCTCCGGCCCGTAGTCCTTGAGCAGCCGCGCCTGAAGCTCGATGGACATCGGGCGACCGACGTAGCCGCTTGCGTCCTGCACGACAAGCGGTATCCGGACGGCACGGATGATCCGTTCGTAGTACCGGACGATCTCGTCATCACCGAGCGCGACGGACACAGGCGGGATCGCCATCACCGCGTCCGCACCATGAGCTTCCGCGTGGCGGGCGAATCGCTCGGCGAGGGTAGAACCCTCCGCGCCGACGCTGATCACGACGATGCCCCGATCGCGCCCCAACCGGCACGTCGCCTCCGCAAGGCGCTCCCGCTCCTCGCTTGAAAGCCGGAGCGTCTCGCTCGCCATCGCCATGACGACGCCGTCCGCAGCGTTCTCGAAGAGCCAGTCGAACTCCCGTTCGAGCGTGGCGAAGTCAATCGTCTCGTCGTCGTTGAACGGGGTCTGAAAGACGGGCAGGACACCGGAAAGAGGTTTCATCGTCTTGTCGCGCTCCATGGAAGCGATCTCTCATCCAGTCGAACCGTCTCATGAACGAAGTGAAGCATCTGGGTCCTACCGGCTCGGACGAGATTCCTCGCTTTGCTGAGAATACCATCTCCAATAACATGGTAACTCTTCGAGGCGCGTTCTGGGGGGTGTCTGCGGACACTCTCCGAATGCCCGCGCCGACCTACGACACCTTTCCCCGCCCATCTACCGTCAGGGGTTCCAGTTCGCCGCCGCATTCCTTCCACCATACCGTATCGACGAGGTTCATGCACGGGCAGATGTGGTTCGGGATCACTGTCACCCGCTCGCCGACCGTCGGCTTCTTCGAGCACCTTGTCACGTCGATCTGACCATGTTCTTCACTCAGGACGGTGATCCGGGCATCCGGATACTCGACGACGTATCCAAAGCCCGTTTCCAGCGCGGGGATGCACCGGTCCTGCGTGAGCGTCTTCGATCCGGCGTCTATGACCACCTGCCCCGGCACGGCGTCGCTCACGACCGTGCAGACCAAGCGCGCCGCACAATCGTCGAGCGAGCAGAATCTCCCTCGGACCGTGTTCATGTCGTTGAAGATGTAGGTCCCCGGGCGAATCTCGGTGAGCTGAGGGATGTGGTGGGACTGAAATGCCGTCGGCGTCGAGCCGCCGGAGACGATCTTTGCCTCCAGGCCGTGCCGTTTCCAGAGATCAAACGCATCCTGCACCTTCGCGGCGATAGCTCTGAGCGCCGGTGCCTGCGCATCCGGCGGGTTCCATACGTGGCCGGGATAGATCATGATCCCGTCGAGTCGAAGCCCGTTCCTGCGGCTGATCTCTTGCGCGAGCGTGAGCGTCTGTCCCGCCGTCTGAAGGCCGGTGCGCCCCATGCCGACGTCGAGATCGACGAGGACACCGATGATGCTTCTGGCCCTCGTTGCCGCGTCCGCGAGCACCTGCGCCGCGTACGAGGAGTCGAGCGCGACCCTGACTGCGTGGTCACACGCAAGCCGGGCAAGCCGGTCGCACCGCGACGGCTCGACGGGCGGATACGCTATGAGCAGGTCAGGGTGCTCGCCTGCACCTGCCATGACTTCCGCCTCGCCGACCTTGGCAACGGTCAGGCCGATAGCCCCCGCTTCGCGCTGCATTACGGCGAGCCTAGCCGACTTGTGCGTCTTCGTGTGCGGCCTCAGGCCGATGCCGTGCTCGCGCACGTACGAGGCCATCCGGGCGAGGTTTGCGCGCACCGTTTCGGCGTCGAGGATGAGCGCGGGAGTGGGAACGGACGTGACGGTCATGAAGCAGGTCTTCCTTTCGTTCGACCTTCCTGGCGACGGGCATGGCAGGGTATGTTCCTATGCGCCCGTTCCGGTGGTGTTCTACTTCGGTTTGAGGACCTTTCGGGGCGGCCACTCCAGCCGCGTCGTCACCTGATCGGATACCGTCCGTATTCCCATGCCGCCTCGTACATGGCGACGACGTTCTTCGGAGGGACGTTGGCCTGGATGTTGCGCACCTGATTGAACACGTAGCCGCCCCCCGGCGCGAAGATGCGGATGCGCTCTCTGACCTGTTGGCGTACCTCCTCCGTCGTCGTGCCGTTCGTCAGGAGCCCGGCGACTTCTGCGCCGCCGCCCCAGAAGGTGAGCTTCCTTCCGAAATCGCGCTTCAGGTCACTTGGGTCCATACCATTCGCGTTCGTCTGGACCGGGTTCAGAACCTCGACGCCTTCGTCCACGAGATCGGGGATGAGCGGACGGATGCCGCCACAGGAATGGAGGAAGATGTGCACGTCCGGGGCGACCCTCTTCGCGGCCTGATAGACCGGCTTGTGCGCCGGATGGATAAACTCGTGGTACATCGCCGGGGACATCTGCGGCCCGACCTGCGTGCCGAGATCGTCCCCCATCTGCACGAGGTCGAGATACGGTCCGACCATTTCCATGAAGAGCTTCACGTTATGGACGTTCGCCTCGGTGAGCCTGCCGACGATCTCGTGGGCGAGTTCCGGCTCACCGGCCATGTCCATCATCCACTGTCCCCAGCCGCGCAAGCCCTGCGCCGGTTCGTGGACGCCACCGCCGAACCCGCACATGATCGCGAAGTCGGTGTTCTCGTGGAGCCACTTCGCCTTCTCGCGCAGGCTGATGTACGAGCGCTCGTCGGCGTAGCCGGGCTTCCAATCGCCGAGGTCTTCCACGCCCTGCGCATGCTTGAGCGGGTGCGCGTCGGGTCCTGAGTCGAAGTAGAGCGCGCCTTTCGGCATGACGGCGTGGATGCCCCGTTCATTCCGCAGTTGCCAGCCGCCCTTACCGTCCGGCTCCGGGTTGAACGATTCGGGAGCTTCGCACTTGGAGCCGTCGGGCAACGTCCACGGCTTCCAGCGTCCGCCGAACCGGGACTCGAACTCCTTCATTCGTCCCCGGTCGGCTACGGGAGGAAGCGAGCGCGAGAGGGCGATCACGTCCACGTGGAAGCGCTCGAGCGCCCACGCTTCCGGCTCGCAGAGCTGCTGGCCCGTGTCGTACAGCCAAGTCGTCCCGCCCTTTATGCCGAGGTAGTTCTTCAGGTGGTTGTACGCGATGGCCATGATGCCGGTGCTGCCCATCCCGCCCATGTCGACCGGCACCCGGTCAGGTTCGATATGGTTGATGGTAGCGCGCACGCGCTCGCGTGAGGTCATGGATTGCTCCCCTGTAGTATGGCGCTCGTAGGCTTTATGATCGAAGATTCAGATACGATCGATGTTCATCAACGCATTGAGAATACTTCGGCGCGTCCGAAGGGGGAAGCTAGAAAGGGGTCTGTTGGTAAAGCGCAACATCATCGCTCCCGGCTGCCGCCGCCGAACGACGACCGCGACCCATCTCGTTACGGGTCCGCGACTACTTTTCAACTCTCGCCCAACGTGGCGCCAACCACATGAAAGGTGCGGGATGGCCAGTGCACGCTTAGGTTTGATGTGCCCCGTCCCGTGTGTATCTTTTGCCCTCATACCCGGCAGCTGAACTATCGAGATGGTTGGAGGCTTACGCTGGACGTGTCCGGTTCTCTCGTGCATCGCTTTGCTCCAGCACCCGCGCTTGTTTTCCTCTTGCTGTGCAGCGGTTGTGCCGGCATCATGCCGTGGAAGAAGCCGCCTCTCACGCTTGTCTGGTATGGTTTGGCACGGCAGGGCGCGTCCCTGTACCCGACCTACCACGAGCTTGAGGATGGCGTCACGCTGGCGACCGGCGACGGCGTGCAGCTTTTCCTCACCATCAGACCCTCGGCATACCTCTACGTGCTTCACCAGACGGCCGCTGGCGAGTTCGCCCTATGGTGGCCCGCCGAGACACACGGTTTCAATGCGATGGCCGAGGAGGGACGGGTACAAACCCTTCCTTCGCGCGGGCGCGTGTATACGATGGAGGTTGCGCGCGGGACGGAAGCGATCTACATCATCGCGGCTCGGAAGCCGATCAACACGGTGGACAAGCTCACGAGGGAGCTACGGTGGCTGTTCGTCACAACCCAAGCCCTCGCAGCGGACGTCCCGCCAAGCAGAATACGGGAGATTGTGCCGCGCAACCTCGAATGGGAGGTCGATCTGGCGGATCCGAACCCCGTGGCCGTTGTGGACCAGCGCGTACCAATCGCGACGACGGTCAAAGCGATCGGCGCGCTGCGGAAGAGCGAGGAGCAATGGGTGAGCACCGCGGAGGGTGGTACGTACGTCGTACAGGCGGAACAGCTCTACGGCAAGGATGTGATCGCTCGCGTCATTCGCGTTCACCGGACGATCAGCCGAGATGAGTCGGAATAGGACGGTGCGAATGGGGTTCCTGTACCGGACCGCTCGTGGTCACGAGCGCGATCTCACGTCAGAGACTCCGCGCGTTCCTGGATAGGGGCACGGCACATGCCATGCCGTTACACCGACGACTATCAGGCAGCGGAGTCGTATCTCCCCGGGCAGCTTCAAGCCGTCGCGGAAATGACCCGCTGAGCCGATGAACGTATCGAAGTAATGGATTGGGCCGCACCGGATTATAGGTGCATCTCCTCCTCACTTCACCCTATTACCTCCATCCTCACCCCGGCGGCGTGTAGCCCATCCGTCCATTTCCTCGTCCGCTGCCTGCGCTCTTTCGCAGTGCGCGCATCGAGGTGCGGGAGCGGAGTCGGCTGTGCGGCGATCCGCCCGCGAAAGTCGCTCGGACCGTAGTACGGGTAGTAGGCGAAGTCGAGGCAGACGTGCAGGAGCGTCGGCGGTGCCTTCCTCACCTGTTCGAGCGCGTCCTCGATCCGGTTGAGGTGGTCGCCGTAGTCGAGCAGATAGGTCATCGGGATGGACTTGGTCACATAGGCGGGCATGGGGCGCTCCTCACGCAACTGGGCGAGGTGAAGCTCGACACTGAGGCGCACAGGCGGGGCATGACGTGTGATGCCCTGGTTCCGGGTGCGAAAACTAACGAGAGTCCGTATCATCTATTAGGGGTGTTGCACACGGAGCAGACGGATGATTGATGTGGGCAAGCACGTTGCCTACTGGCGCGCAGGTGCCGAGGAAGACTGGGCCGTCGGTGAGGAATTGCTCGAGCGACGGCCGCGCCACGCGCTGTTGATGCTCCACCTCGCGTTGGAGAAGGCACTCAAGGCGCACGTGTGCCGCCAGACGGGGGAAATCCCTCCGAAAATCCATAACCTTATGCGGCTGGCGGAGATCGCTGCGCTTGCCCTGTGCGACGAGCAGAGAGAAGTGCTTGCCGAGATGAATGAGTTTCAATTGCAGGGAAGATATCCCGACATGTGGGGTCCAACCCCGTCGAAAGCAGAAGCACGAGAGCAGAGGAACCGGGCGTACGAGGTGTTCGAATGGTTGATGAATCTGTCCTGAATGCGGTGCGCAGGTACCTAGGGGCTGTCAGGGAACGTGGAATACCCGTTCGTTTCGGAGTTTTGCTCGGGTCGCAGGTGACCGGACGGACGCACAAGTGGAGTGATATCGATCTCGTCGTCGTTTCCCCACGCTTCGACGGGGAGAGAAAGCGGAGCGATGTATCGCTCCTCTGGCGCCTGACCGCACATACCGACTCCCGCATCGAGCCGATCCCGTGCGGGGAGCGGCAGTGGGAGGAGGACGATTCGACTCCGATCATCGAGATTGCACGAAGGACGGGAGAGAGGGTGATCATTGCCGGGTAGGGACGACTGGCCAGCCGTCCCTACGGGTTGTGCCACAGCCGGGTGTTGTAGTAAGGGCGAGGCGTGCCTCGCCCTTACGTATTCATGCCTGACACTGGGCGATCACAGGGGATTGCCCCTACTTGAACACCTGAAACGGCGACTGGGTGATCGCGCCGTTGATGAGCGCCACCGCGACGCCCGCCATGCCGACCAACCCGACCCCGCAACTGAACCCGGCCGTCAGGACGATGGCGTACTTGAACCACTGCTCCGGCCCGCCGAACTTCTTCGCCAGATAGAACCGGCTCACGAGCGAACCGGTGAACGTCACGAGCACGCCGTGCGGCATCGCACCGAGCCCGCCGATCATGCCATACCACCACATGGGCGAGGCACCGAGGAGGTGGACGATCGCGTAGAGGACGCCCCCGCCCACCGCCGCGTAGCCGATCACGTCGAAGTTGACGGCGTTGAGCATCGTCGAGTTGCCCTGAATGGTCGCCGTCTGCCAGAGGCACTGGTTGTACGCGTTGAGCGGCCACATGCGCAGCGCGTAGGGATACGCCGACGAGGGGATCGGGTTGAGCTTCCAGATTACCGACCAGAAGGCGAACGAGAGGATGAACGTGATCGGGAACATGATGAACTCGACGGCGAAGTAGCTGCTGAATTTCGTCTTCGTCAGCTCGATCTCCCGGAAGCGCGACACTCCGCCGGAGAAATCGTTCGCCTGCGAACTCACCCACCAGACGGCGATCCCCTTGTACCCGGACAGGATGTACGCCGCCTGCGTGACGGGCGGAAAGGCAACGTGGGTTCCGGCATGGCCGATCATCCGGGCGCCGATGTAGCTGATGAACGGCGTGTAGAAGAATGCGAAGACGACGAAGATCCAGAGCGGGAAGCCCGGCACGAGGCAGTGGGCGATACCGATGAATACACTGCTCGTGACAAACCACAGTCCCGCCGCCAGCCACAGGGGCAAGTCCCCGCGCCCAGGCGGCGGGGCAAACGACCCCTGCGCCCGCCCATCACGTTGCCGCAGAAGCACTTTCGTTGATTGATAGACACCGAGGAACATGATCGGGAGACCGACGCCGAGACTCACCGAGGTCCACAGGTCGAGGTTGTTCAGGACCGAAGTCTGCACGACGCCGAGTCCGGGCCGCCAGCTCTTGAACACCCCGATATCGACGAAGATCGGCGGCAGGAGCACGCTCGTGACGATGGAACTGATGAACTGCCCGCAGACGATGGGGAACGGCACGACGAAGCCCCAGAGGAACCCGCCGAGGTCGGTATTGACCCCGACGAGTGCAGCGGGCAGGACGCTGCCCGCCTCGCGGGTGAAGTCGATCCACGGGATGGGAAGTATCTCCAGGGCCTTCCCGAAGATGCCCGCCGTCACCGTCGGCACGCCGACGTAGATCGCCCCCCAGACCAGGCCGATCATCGAACCGATGCTGAACCACCGCCAGCGCCAGCTCTCGCGTTCCGCACCCTCCGCGAGCGCGGTGACGCCCTGCGCGGCGATCGGCGCGAAGGGGAACGGCAGGCGCTCTACGTCGCTCGTGAGCCGGAAGAGGAAGTAGTAGGAACTGAGGGTCTGGAAGCGTCCCACGAAGCTGCCAAACACCATGAGCGTGACGATCGGGAGCCAGTCCCGATGCCAGAACGTCCGGAGCGCGACGGCCTCGGAACCGGCGGGCGGAATGGCCCACCAGATGTTCTCCGTCGTCAGGCGTTGCGCCACGCCCAGGCTCTGCGCCTCCTGGGAGGACTGGAGATAGACGTTCCAGATCAAACCGCCGAACGGCCCGCCACCGACCAAACCGGTAGCCAGGATGAACAGGATGTAGATTTCCTGCCGCTTCAAGGGGGCGAAGCTGCGCCGCGCAAGCTCCGAGAACAGGATGATCGACACCCACTCCGCCGCCGAGCCGAGGCTTCCGCCGACGACGAGGCCGAGGTAGATCGAGGCGGGCATCATCACGACGGCGACGAAGAGCGCGCCGATGAACGTCCGGAGCGTCAGCCCGCTCTCGTACGGAGCCATCTCGAGCTCCGGGTCCATCCCGTACTTCTTGCGCTCCTCGGCGATGAGGTCCGCTTCGCTCTTGCGAGGCCCCCGTTCTTCGCCGCGAGTGCGTCCGGTCAGTCGTGCCCACAGGCCGGGGCGAGTGTCTCGGTCGGGCATAGTCTACCTACGTCAAGTGCATCGGTACGGATGGACCAAGATCTCCACCAACCTTGCCACAGTCTAAGCCGTAAGGGCGAGGCATGCCTCGCCCTTACTTTCAAGTCACATCCCCACCGGCGCACGCGGACGCGCCACTTTCACGCCCCCACCACCTGCGATCGCTCAACGGCCCGCTTGCCGTCGACGGTGAACATCTTCCTGCCGCGCTCGTGGAACACCTGTCGCTCGGCGGGCGTGAGCGTGCGCCAGACGAGGAACTGCTTCCGCAGGAAGTTCACGAAGCGGCGGTTCACCCGGTTCCAGGACGGTACATCGCCCGATTCGCGGGTGACAAGCAGGCTCATGCTGTAGAGGTCCTTCTCCTCCGGGGTCGGCGTCGTGATGACGGTGACCAGTTCGCTGACGCCGAGGTCGTACGGCGCAAGCCAGGCCATGGTTTCGAGGATGAACCTGCCATCCTCGGCCCAGAAATCGACGCGGTCGATGTAGAAGTCGCTTGCAGATTCGTCGTGGTGCTGCTCGAAGTAGTGGGCAAGGAAGGCGTTGAGGCCCTCCAGTTCCTCGTCCATAAGCGTGAACGGCAGGCCGAAGTACCACTCGTCCCCGTTCGGCTCGGGCAGTCTCCAGGTCCGGGCGATGTCCGGAACGCTGATCTCTGACGCTCTCTTCGCCGGATAGATCGTGGAGACGATCACCGTCGCCATGACGATGAGCGTCGAGGTGATCGCGGAGAGCGAGGAGTAGTTGAGCGTGACGCCGCCGAGAAGCCCGGTCTTGTAGATGACCTGGCCGACCGTCTGACCGAGGAGGTACCCGGCGATGGCTCCGAGGACGGCGTAGACCACCGCCTCGGCCATGAACAGCATGGCGATGTGCGAGGGGGCAAGGCCGACCGAACTGAAGATGCCGATCTCTCGCGTCCTTTCGTACACCGCGCCGAGCATGGTATTCAGGACGATGAGCGCGGCAATCAGGATCGGCACGGCGACATCCTTAAACCCGCCGAGGGTCGTCAGGCCAATGGCGCTATAGAGGTACGTCCCGCCCCGCTGGCCAACGTACATCTCAAGCGCCCACTTCGGGATAACGGTCGTCACGAGATTCTGCGCCGCCTCGAGCGTCGGTGTCCTGATGGCGACAGAGACCAGGCCACCCTGCACGATGCGGAACGGGATGAACATGCACTGGGCCGGGACGAGGTGGACGTACGTATCCCGGTCGCCCATCTGCTGGAGTGGCTGCACTTGTTGGAGTTGCTGCTGGCGGGTCAAGCGCTGCTGCTCGACGAGCGCCCAGTTGACCGAGGTGAGCTCCTCGCCGTCAAGGTCCTTGATGTGCCGCAGTGCCTCGTCGTCGAGGATGCCGATGACGCTGTACTCGATGCCCTCCATCGTCACCCTCGGCGCACTCGCTGCGTCGCCGGTGACCTGTTCCCGCGTGATGCCGAGAGCGTCGGCGGCGGTCTGCGGGATGACGAGGGCGTAGATGTCCTGTTCGGTGAACCAGCGCCCGGCTCGGCCAGCCTTTGAGAAGATGCCTGTCACCTTGTCCTCGTCGGGCTCCATACCGACGAAACCGGTGAGCGTATAACTCTTGCCGTTGGCCCGGTTATTGAGCGTGAAGAAGAAGTCTTGGCTCACCTGGGTGATGGCCTCCCGCCACGCGCGTCCGACGACGACGTGTTCCCGCCGCATCTCGTTGCGGATTGAGCCGAGCATCTCCGGCGGCCAGAAGTTCCAGAACCGGTCGCGGATCGTGACCCCGCTGTAGATCGGCTCCTCACCGCTGAGGCGAAGCCGATTCACCCGGAGGAACTCGCGCACGCTCGTGAAGGACAGGACGGTGAACGTGAGCAGGATGAGCGTCACGCACGTGAGGGTCGTGCGGATCTTGCGCTTGCGCATGTTCGAGACGCCGAGCAGGAACGCGGTGAACATCGCGCTCACCCGGCCCACGTCGGCGGAGAGGTAGCCCTGCTGCTCCCTACGGATCCGCTGCATCTGGGCGGTAAACTTGCCGATGATGATCGTCACTACGAAGATGCTGAGCGCGAACACGGTGAATGCGAGCAGGACTATCGGCGGGGCGACGACAATATCGAAGGCGGGATGGACCTGTTCGATCAGGATGAACATGAGGATGAACAGGCCGAAGAACCAGAGCGCCTGATTTCGCACCTCCGTCGCACCGATGATGAGCCGTTCGAGGAAGAAGGCGAAGGGCAAGAGGAGCGCCATGTAGAAGAGCACGCCTTTGAGGGCGCCGTTGGCGGTGCTCAGCACGTCGGGAAGCACTCGTGATTCGAGGGCAAGCGCGGTGCGTGCCTCGGTGAGGTACACATCGTAGCGTTTGTCCCGAAGGCCGTCCGTGGCGAGCCTGATGTGGTGCGCCGAGGAATCGTGGATGGCCCTGGTTTCCTCGTCGATGATCCCGTGGCGCACGAGCGTCTTGAGGCGGCCCTCGTTGAGCTGCCACATGTCTCGCGCCGCCTGGTACGCGGTGTGCGTGAGCAACGCTTCGCGCCGGACCTCGAAACCAAGCCCCTGCCGGTGTTCTGGGATGCGGATCGTATCCGGTACGCCGGTGAGCATCATGCGCATGCCGAGGAGGCCCTGGGCGAAGGTGATCTTCACGCGCGAGCCTTCGTCCACGAAGAACGTGTTATTGCCGCCTGCGATATGGGCGAAGTAGTGCCAGGGCTTCGAGTCGGTCCTCGCGTCGTAGATGTCGCCTTTCGCGAGATACTGGAAGTAGCGCGTGTCCATGAGGTCGGTCACACTCACCGAGGCGCATGGGAAGACGACGACGGACCAGTCCTGAACCTTCTGAGTCACGGCGGGTTTGAACGCGTACTGCTCGTTTCCGAGGTCGATGGCGTAGAAGATGTTACCACTGTCGGGGCTCGTCTTGTAGGCATGCAGCCAGTACTCGTCGCCAGATCGAACGTATGACCGTCCGTCGATCGGCAGCCCGATGAAGCGGAAACTCCCACGCCGGTCGCTGAGTGCTTCGAAGCGGTATTGCCCTCGGTCGGCGATGACGATGGCGCTGTCGACCGGTTCGTCCGCCGTCACGCTTGACTGCCGGTCGTCGAAGAGCACAGCCCCGGCCGCGGTCGCGTAGTAGTCGGTCATGACGAAGTCGTCCGGGAGCGTCGGATCGATCAAGGCCTGGGTGAGGAGTGCGGAAAGGGTCTTCACCTGGGTAAGCGCCCGCGGAATATCGAGGCGTTCCGGTAGGTCGTTCGTGGAGTTGAGAAAGGGCGCGCGGTCGTCGACGGTGGAAATGGCGACGGCGGGTATCCCGGCGAGCGTGGCGATCTCGCTCGTGAAGTAGCGCAGGCCCGGCAGGTAGTTGTTCCACGCCTTCCCACGGGTTCCAGCGACGCAATCGATGAACCTTCTATCTCCTTGGAGCCCAAGGAATCCAATGAAAGAGTTGAGCGTATCGAGCTGGCCGCTCCGCAACTCGGCAGGCGGGATGTGCCGCCACTGGGAGATCGTGCCGAACAGGATCAGTTGCGTGGCGATGTTGGCGCTGTCCTGCCGCAGTTTCTCGATCGTGACGGGGATGGCATTGATGATGTTATCTGCGAAGAATTCGGGTGTCTCCACGATCTCGGTGTAACGGCGACGCTTCTCGGCGGCAAGGCGGATCTTCGTCTTTTCTTCGCGCGGAATCTGCTCAGCGTTGACCAGGAGGTCGGTATGCTCCCACATGAGGGTGTTGACGCCGTGGTAGATGCGCGTGGTGTTGCGCCAGTTCATACCGAGGACGACGCTGTACGCGGCAAGCGCCACGCCTCCGACGGCGATGCCCCAGTACCACCTCGGCACCGGCTTGTCCGGGAGCCGCTCGCGCTTGCGCCGGTAGATGAGGTAGCCGAAACTGACAGCGGCCAGGACCCCCCAGAGCCATGCGGTGGCGTTGAAGAAACGCTGATACCATGCGTAGGAGTGGATAGCCTCCGTCTCACCGGTTGCCATGCCGCTGACCTGCCGGTACTGGTCACGGCGCGCGGTGATCTCGTCGATCTTGCGCGTGATGAGGGCTCGGATTTCATAGTCAGACATCAACCAGAGGCGGCTCAGGTCGTTCACGACGACGAGGTTCGTCGCGTACGAGGAGAACCGCTTGCCGAGGTCGGCGTAGAGGCGTTTCAGTTCGAGGTCGGGCTGCTGGTCGTAGAAGAATCCCTTGTAGAACAGGCCGATGTCATCGGAGTGGCTCGTGATGGATAGGTCGATGAGGAGGGCGGGATAGTAGCCGAACGCGGGCCGGATGAGCTGCAACTGGTCCCGGACAAGCTGGACGCGGCGTTCGTGGTCGGCGGCGCTGATGCGGCTGATGCGCTTGAGCGCTTTCTTGATGTCGGTGAGGCGGGCTGCGGCCAGACGTCCCTGGACGGAGGTGCGCACTTTTCCTTCATCGGCAGCAACGATCGGTTCGACCTTGCGAGCGTCGTTGTGGAGCGCTTCGATAAAGTAATCGTTGAGCCGCCCGAACTTGGCGATGACGGGCTGTAGCGCGGCAACTGCGGCGTCGAAGGCGGGGACGAACCGCGCAGCGGCTTCCTCCATGGCGGCGATGCGGTCGCGTCGTGCGTTGTAAAGTCGGGAGGCCCGTCTGTCAGCTTTGGGGGATGCGTTCTCACGGTAGACGGTACGGGCCTTGATGAGATTGCCCCACCGACGGTCGGCCTCGGCGAGCTCCTTCGAGATGACGCGGTTCAGTTGGCCTTCGAGGGCAAGGGTTTCGGAGCGATACGCGGGGAATTTTCCGGCCAGTTTGCGATCGCTAATGAGGCGGATGTCTTTCCGAAGAAACTCCATGGCTTGGCGCAGCGCGTCCGGATAGGACTGTTTGAGTGCCAGAACGAACTCGCGCCCGCCTGCCATAACGTTCCCGTACTGGCCGTCGAGCGCGACGAACAGGATCGAGCGGGAAGGTGGCCGTTCGCGGAAGAGATGGGCGAGCTCGAGTTGTGTGGTGATGCTGAGCGCCGCCTCGGCACCGGGGGCGATTCCCTCGACGGTGGAGGTGGCATCGAACGGGGCGGTGATGATGACCAGTTCGCGGGCGAGCACCGGGTCGCTGCCCGGGAGCAAACCGACGACATTGGAGCCGGTGAGGCGCTGCCATGGTTGGTTGGCATACAGGATGATCTCGTCGTTCGGATGCGTCCGCGCCCATTCCCTAATGCGCAAGCCGTCATCGCGGGCGGCCCAAAAGCGAGGAAAGTTCACCGAGGTGTTGAACTCCGCTGGGACGTTGAGGTTCGGGTCGTCGGATTGGATGAAGATTGCAGCCTTGGATCCGAGCGTGGAGGCAAGCCGCCACCGGCTCTCGACGGTCATCTCGCACAGGACGATGCTTCCCTCCATGGCCTGGCCGTCATACTCGTAGGGCTCGCCGGTTACCGTGTAGACGACGTGCCCGCGCAAGCCGTTGGGGGGGATCGTGTTCGTATGGGCGAAGTTCGGGTGATAGCTCCGGAGCGGAATGGAATCGTACTGGCCCTGCGCGAGCGGTAGGACGGCGTAGGCGTAGCGCTGCCGCGTCGCGGCGACATCGAACTCCTGCCGGGAGATGTTAAGGAGGCCGAGAGCGTCGTACTGCCGGAGAATGTAGTCAGTAGCGGAGTCGTTGCCGGGGCTGCCGAGCTCGCGCGTCGGATACGGATACTCGCCGGTGATGGCGGCAAAGATTGTTGCGAAGCGGGCGGAATCCAGGGCGGCGGAACGTTCGGCGCCAAGCCCGCCAAGCTCGATGGCGCTCGGAGCGAGGTACGGCTGCGCGGAGAGGGGTCGTATGTCGGGTAGTATCCAAGAGAAGATGGCTCCGAGGAGGATCAGGCAAGTCGATGGGGCACAGTGCCGCGTACGAGGAGCGTGATGGCGTCCCATGGGTCATCCAACGGGCAGAGATCTGTGCCGTGTCGGCAATGAAAAAATGGACGGTCAAGTGTACGCCCAAGAGAAGAAGATAACAAGGCGGGTGCGGAGGGCCCAAGGAACGGGGTTGTGAGAACGTAACGTGTTGACAAGACGAGTGTTGAAGTTGTTCGCGTTTGTCCGTACGAACGGCGTGTTGAGCGGTGTGGTGCTGTGGCAACTGCGCGTTGTGCAGGCAGTGGCGTACCTCTCGGTTCGGCGTGCCGAGGCCTGCCGCATGAGCTGGAGCGCGGGGGGCGGGGGTTACGTCGAAGGGAGGTTCTCGCCATGTTGAGACGGCGGCAGGTGTCAGGTACGGAACGTCGGTGTCGGAATGAGGAAGGATGAAGACGATGACACAGCAGGAGGGTTACCTTGCCGGGCGAACAGCGTTGATTACTGGAAGCACCGGCACCGGCATGGGGCGGAGCGTGGCTTTCCGACTCGCCAGAGAGGGAGCGAACATCGTCCTGAACTACGGGACGCATTCCTCAGGAGACCAAGCGGCGCATGAGGCGCAGGAGGTGGCCCACCAGGTGCAGCGGCTGGGCGGCCAGGCGCTCATCGTGCCGGGCGATACCCGGCGAGAGGAGGTTGCGCAGGAACTCGTTGCCGCGGCAGAGCGGGAGTTCGGTGCGGTGGATATCCTGGTCATCAACGCGGGGGGCAGGTGGCACGTGCAGAGGCTGGAGGACCTCACGCTGGAGCACTGGCGGTCGGTGCTCGAAGCGGAGCTCGATGCGATGTTCCTCGCGCTCAAGTACGTCCTGCCGGGCATGCGGAAGCGCAAGTGGGGGCGCGTCATCACGTTGAGCATGAACGGGGCGATGACAAGGAAGACCCTTGCTGACGTGGGTGTGGACTACACGCTAGGAAAGACCGGTCGGACGTGGCTCAGCCTTGCGGTGGGACACGATGAATACGAGAACGGTATCACGGTGAACGTCATCGAGCCGGGGCCGGTTGAACACATGAAGCTCGCTGAGGCGGTGGCTGCGGCTGAGGGAACTGACGCGTCGTGGAGAGAGCGAGCGAAGCCGGTGGCTCACGATGTGGCCGAGTTGGTGGCGTTCCTCTGCTCGGAATCGGGCCGCTTCATCAGTCAGTCGCTCATCCGCTATCCGACCGACGGATGGTGAGGTTCGGCCTCGGTTGATCACCGCCGTCGCTGGAGGCCAGCCGGGCTGCGGCGGAAGTGCCGACGCGCACGTTCGGGTCAGGCGGACACGATGTGGCCGCTGAACCGCTGGTCGTACAAACGGGCTGTAGGAGCCTATCCGGAGAACGACTCGCGTGTGATGTGGTGCTGACGGGTAGCCAAGCACGCGTACTTCTGTCCACGAGATTCCTCCTTCGCGCGGAACGACACCGCTCGATGTTCGCATGGGTTCCGAAAGGCGCATAAACCAGGACTTCGAGAATATGTGCGACGTCACACCTCGTGCGTCTCCGGTTCAGGCTGAGAGGGTCCAGGTGCTCGCAGTACAGGAGAACTATAGCCCGGAGGAATAGCGTTGTGCTGGGCTGTCCAGGCCTGCCCGCAGTGACTGGGGCGCAACTGGCATGTGCGGGCGTACGCTCGGTCGCAGAGAGCATACGTGCATAGCTTATCACATTCTGTCTAGTCACCCCTTCCCCGCCGGAGAAGGTGACCTGCTTGCGGTTATTTGCGACCACGGACTTAATAGGAGCCGCCAGGTGCACAGGGCAGGTAGTCGGTACAGCGTTGGCCGAGAATCGTCGTGCATTTTCGTCCTGCCATGCCGCGATACCCTTGACTGGTTTGGTGTCATCTCCGTACCCTTTTTGTCACCGGTATTCCTCCATTCCCAATTCTCGTACGTTTCCTGCTCTGTAGATGGTGAAGGCGGATTGAGTCTCGACAGCTCGCTGCATGACAACGACGATCTTCTCCATACACTACCCTGAATGGCTGCTTCGGGTGGTCAACGCTCAATGTTCACAGTTGTCCCGTGTAGTTCCGATGCGCGCGGACGAAGGAAATGGGCAAATGCCGAAGAAACTCGATCGTCGGCATGTCGTGTGCTTTTCCCACATCAAGGGAGGAGTCGCGAAGACGACATGCTGCGTGAACGTAGGGGCGGGGCTTGCGAACATGGGGTACCGGACCCTCCTCGTTGATATGGACCCGCAGAGTTCTCTGACCGACGTCTTCCTCGGCCCGGACGAACTGCCGGACAGATCCATCTACCATGTTCTGTACGGAAAGGAGAACGATGATAGCCGGGAACTACCGATCACGGAGGTCATCAAGGCGATCCGCATGAATCTCGACATCGCGCCGGCGACGCTTGATCTCGTCCGTCTGGAACACCTTCTCCTGCCCGAGGTGGATGGGCGCGATCGGCTTCGTCGTGCCCTACGCGGCCTGGATTACGACTTCATTGTGATCGACACTCCGCCGTCGGTCGGGTTGCTCACGTCGAACGCGATGATCGCCGCAACGGACCTCGTGATCCCGGTGCAGGCGAGCTATTTCGCGCTCAAGGGGATCGCGAACATCATGGAGACGTTCAACACGATCAAGGAGCGCGTGAACGAAGATCTACAGCTGCTCGGCGTGGTGATCACCATGGTGGACAAGCGGAAACGCCATCCGCTGGACGTGATCGGTGACCTCGAGGAGCTTTTCCCAAGCGAGCTGATCTTCGAGACGCAGATACGGGAGATCGCAAAGGTGGAGGCGAGTCCGGGCTATCATCAGGATATTTTCTCCTATGCCCCCACGAGTCCCGGTGCGAAAGACTTCAACGACTTCACGCAGGAGATCGTCGAACGATGCCAAAATTCGTGAAACCGGGCATGTCGGCGGGGCGCGGCACGGGGCAAGAGATCCGCGACCTCATCACCCCCGACAAGCGCGTGGGGAAGCTCGTGCCCATCGACGAGATCTATCCAAACCCGGATCAGCCGCGGAAGCATTTTGACGAGCAATCGCTGAACGAACTGGCGGAGAGCATCAGGCAGCACGGTCTCATCAACCCGATCACGGTCAATAGCGAAGGGGTGATCTTGGCGGGCGAGCGGAGGTATCGCGCGTGTTTGAGACTTGGCCTGAGAGAGGTGGCGGTCGTGCGCATGAACGGTTCGTACGAGATTTCGCTCGTCGAGAACCTTCAGCGGGAGGACCTCCACCCGCTCGAGGAGGCGCGCGGGTATCAGTTGCTCGTGGACGCAGGGTACACGCACGAGCAGGTCGCCCAGCGGATCGGCAAAGACCGGTCTGTCGTGACGCATTCGCTGCGCCTGCTGGACCTACCGCCGGAGATCCAAGCGGAATGTGTGACGTCACACACTGTGAGTAAGGATCAGCTTCTACAAGTGGTTAGCGCTGAGAGTGAGGAACAGCGGTGGGCGATCTGGAGCGCGATCAAGGGGGGTAAGTCGGCACGCGCCGTCCGCCGGGAACGCCGGGCGCGGACGGACCCCAAACCCCTGACGACCCGGATGTTGATCAACCGCGTGAAGGCGCTTCACGACCATGCCACCAGCGTTGATGTCTCGACCGCATCACGGAAACAGCGGGAGGAGCTGCGCAGCAACCTGTCGCAGACGATCGCCGCCCTACAGACCATGCTCGCACGGCTTGGACAAACCGGCTCCTGAGCGCCCTATCCTCGCCCGGTCGCCGCCGCTCAGTCGTTCCGCGCGTACATGTGCCTCTCCGGCACACCGATCAGCAGTTGGTGCGTGTCGAGCAGCAGACGCGGGATGTCCAGCTTCTCCGGACAGCGCGGCACGCAGTCTCCGCACTCCGTACAGGCGGTCGCCTGATCTCCTGGAAACCAGTGACCGCCTCGAGTGAACAGGTTGTACCGGTACTTCCCGAAGTCCACCATGTCAAACGCCCGCGCCAAGTTTCGCAGGCGGAGCACTTCCGGGATGTGGATAGTTTCCGGGCACGGCAGACACTCGTAACACTGCGTGCAATACGTATCTCCAAGGACCGCCCTGTATTCCGCGTCGAGCCGCGCGATGATGCCCCACTCCTCCTCGCTCAACGGACCACCCATGTCGGCGACCGCAAGGTGCTCCTCGAATTCCTCCGGCCTCGCCGCCCCAAGGCTGAGGCTGTGCACGTCGGAATCGGCGAGAAGAAAGCGGTGGTTGATCTCGATCGGTGTGTACGGTGCCGTTAACCGGCGAAGCTTCTCCGGCGCCCTGAACAACTGCCCTCCCTTGTCCGTCGGCGAGATGACGAACACCCCCATGTCCAGTTCCCGCGCACGTCGCACAGCCGCGGCGTTGCGCTGGTTGAAATAGTAATAGTGCAGGTTCACCGAGTCGAACTCACCCGTATCGATCGCCTCCAAGATCACATCGAGCGGCGCGTGCGTGGAAAACCCCAGATGGCCGATGATCCCTTCCCCCATCGCCTTCCGCACCGCCGTCAGACACCCGCCCCTCTTCAGCGTCCGAGCGAGGATCTCCCGCGTGTTGACCCCATGGATATCGAGATTATCGATCCGGCTGACCCGCATTCGCTCGAGCGACTCTTCGATGTTCCGACGCATCTCCTCCGCCGTCTCCGTCGGACCGATCTTCGTCGTGATGATGAGCCTCTCCCGCGGCAACTCCGGCATCGCCATCCCTATCAGTTGCTCGCTCGTACCGTAACCACGAGCCGTTTCCAGGTGATTGATCCCCAGTTCAACCGCCCGCCTTATCGTCTCGAGCGCCGTCTCCTCCGAACCATCCGGAATCCTCATCGCACCGAACGTGAACACCGACACCATCAACTCCGTCTTCCCAAACCGCCGATAGAGCATGACCGCCCCCTTTTCACACAACCGATGCCACACCTTCAAAGGAGTGAGAAATGTACACAAACGCACAACGGAAACGCCCCCTCACTCGGCACGAAACCGCCCTCACTCCCTGCACCGTTTCCCCGCCAGAAACGCCTCTCGCCTCCGCAAGGCCTTGACCGGGCGGGCAGCGGATGGGTACCAATTCTGGTTGGTTCGTCTGTCATTCCGTTTCCGCACACGCGGGAGTTGCGGCACCGGGCCGCGCGTGAACGGATCTGCGTTGCCGCTCCCTCTCCGTGCGCACACGCCGCGTCCTAAGGAGGCCTCGACGCATGTCGCTCGTCCGTACGCACCAACGTGACGCCTCCGAGGCCCCCCTGGAACACCACATTCCCCCCGCACCGCCCGTTGTACCATCCCTGCATTCTCTCCTTGCACCGGTCCGCGAGGACCTGGACGCCGTCTCCCAGCTCCTCGAAGCCACCCTTCAGGCCGAGGTACCGACCGCCAATGCCGTCAGCGCGTACGTGGCCAGGACCAAGGGCAAGGGGATACGCCCGGCGCTTGTGCTCCTCGCTGCGAAAGCGACCGGCGCCGTCACACCCGAGGTGCGCTCGGCTGCCGCCGCCATCGAGCTCGTACAAACCTCGACCCTCCTCCACGACGACGTCATCGATGCGTCCGCTCTCCGTCGCGGAATGCCATCAGTGAATGCCCAGTGGGGCAATGACATCGCCGTCCTCATGGGCGACGTGCTGTTTACCCACGCCATCTCCCTCTTCGTCGAGACCGGTTCCATCCCCGTCATGCGCGCCGCAGCCCGACAGACACGCCTCATGATCGAAGGCGAAGTGTTCGCCCGCGATCTCCGCCGCAACCCCGACTTCAGGGAAGCCACCTACTTCGACCTCATCCACCGCAAGACCGGTGCGCTCATGTCGTTCGCCGCCGAGGTCGGTCCGCTCCTGACCGGCGCGTCTCAGGCCACCGCCCGCCACATGCGGAGCTACGGAGCGCTCCTCGGCGCTGCCTTTCAGATCGCAGACGACGTGCTCGACGTGGTCGGCGACCCGTCTATCGTCGGCAAACCCACCGGGCAGGATCTCCGCCAGGGAACGATCACCCTACCCCTCATCCGGGCCATCGACAACGCCACCGACGGCGACGGTCGACGGGTACAGGACATGGTTCTCGCAGGCATCGACAGCGATGAGCACTGGGAAGCCGTACGCCAGTTCGTCAGCGCGCACGAAGGCGTCGAGTCTTCGCTGCGGACGGCACGGGAGTTTGCCTTTCGCGCTCGTGAGGAACTGGCACACATCTTACCGTCTCCAGCCCGTGCGTCGCTCGATGGGATGCTCGGCTACGTCATAAATCGTCGTATTTAAACGATATTGTCCTCCTCACTGTGCCACCACGCAGAGTCGTCGCCCCCTACTGGCTGACCCTCAACGCGGCGCTCGCAGATCAGAAGGACTGCTGCCAATGCCCCGGATGTCCATCCGGTCCATACGCCACCGCCGCCCCAAGAACCCGACGTGGAACCTGGAACTCGAGCGCGCCATCATCCTTGACCGGGAAACCATCTCTCACCCCTGGGACCTGGCGGTGCTCTTCAACCGCGACGCCCCCATAGAAGCCGAGATCGGTTTCGGTAAGGGAACGTTCCTCCTCGCAGCGGCACGGCGGTGGCCCGAGCAGAACTGGCTTGGCATCGAATACTCCCTCGCGTGCGTCCGACTCGTCGCCGAACGCGCCGCCAAGCGAGAGCTGACAAACGTGCGCCTCGTCCGGGCAGATGCCGCCGTCATCGTCCATGACGCAATTCCAACGGAATCCATAGAGGCGTACCACATCTACTTCCCGGACCCGTGGCCGAAGAAGCGCCATCACAAGCGAAGGCTCGTCACGCAGCCCTTCGCTCAGAGCCTCCTGCGCACCCTCAAGCCGGGTGGCTGGCTCTACATCGCCACCGACTTCCAGGACTACTTCGAGGAGATGGTCCCGGCGGTAACTGCAGCGGGCCTTACCCTTGTCGAACTGCCGGCTGACCGCCCGGAAGACGACGAAGTCTTCCGCACGAACTACGAGCGGAAATGGATGGGACAGGGGAAGACGATCTACCGGGGAAGGTTCAGGAAACCATAGCAAGGCGCAAGCCGTCGCAAGTACGAAGGCACACCAACGGGGCACAAGAGCAGCACCAGCCGGTCGTGCTGGTCACTTCAGCAGTGCAGCTAACCCAAACCCTATGACCGTCAACAGGGTACCCATCATGAGCGGAGCATAGAAATACTTCAGTTGATTTTGCATCTCCCGCACACTTTTCGCGAGCTCTCCCGCGCTTTCAGCGAGGCTACTGAGCTTACCGGTTACTTCGTGCAGCGAGAGCATCTCCAGCGTACGAAGATAGTCCTTATCAACACGTGGAATCTGCCCTGCCCTCTGCTCGTCTCCCGAAACAAACAGCCTCTCTACTGGACGCGACAAGCGATGAAACTCCACTGTTAGGAACGGAGCCTCATAGTCAAGAATAAGGCTTCGGGGTGAGGCATTATAACCACCGATAACAAGATGGCCCTCGAATCCCGGGTCAATCTGCAATCCGGCGAGAACAACGAACCCCTTCCGCGTATAATATGTCTTCATCCCCAAGTGCCCGGCGATGATGCGGGTCACCTTGAATTTCTCCCGCGTCACTACCAGGAGAAACTCACCCGGGCGGATGGTAAGGGACTGTTCATCCGCAAGATTAATCTCTTTATCCCTTCCACCAACTATCGCACGATCCCCAACACGTGCATCATAGCTCGTCCCTTGCAGACTGGCAGGATCGAAGTTCTCAATAAGCAATTCGCCCGTCTCCATCGCGGCCTTGATCTCCACATCCGTCATCAGCATGGTATACCTCCACCGTACGTTGGCAACCTGAGGTCTGTCCTCAATATACCCATAATATTGCGGTAGTCAAGCGCCCTGATGGGAAATGGCACTCTCGTGGACGGCTCAGCGTTATTCTCTCAAGAGGAAAACGTGTACGGGAATGTAAGAAAGGCAGCCATACCATGCCCGCCGTAGGCCAGAAAGCACCGTCATTCGATCTGAAGGACCAGACTGGAAAGACCCACAGGCTTGAAGACTACAGAGGCAAATGGGTTGTGCTCTACTTCTACCCGAAAGACGACACCCCCGGCTGCACGAAAGAGGCGTGCAGCTTCCGCGACAATATCAGCGCCGTGCGGAAGAAGAACGCCGTTGTTCTCGGCGTCAGTCCGGACGACATGGCGTCACACAGGAAGTTCGCCGACACGTTCACCCTGAACTTCCCCCTCCTCGCCGACCCGGACAAGAAGGTCATTCAGGCCTACGACGTCTGGAAAGAGAAGAACGGGTACGGCAAGACGCACATGGGCATTCAGCGAGCCACGTATCTCATTGACCCGCAAGGCAATGTCGCGAAAGTCTGGCCGAAGGTGTCCGTGGACGGACATACGGAAGAGGTCTTGGCGGCGATCCGGTGACATCAGCCCATCGCTGCATCTATCAGGGGCGCAACGCATTGCGCCCCGCCGTTACTCGCTTTCCGATGGCGCTGACCATGCTCTGAATATCGGCTCGAAGCCCTGCTTCCGCTCCCGCAAGAAGCTCATCTCCTCATCGGTGAGCGCCCTCGTGTCGTCCGCAACGCTCAGGGCCATCCGCCACATACCGGGGTCACCGAGCGGCACGCAGTTCGTCAGCGCGACGCCGGTTTCTCTTCCTGCCGACGGGACCTTTCGAGGAGCGCGCGGTAAAAGTCACCGAGCGGGCCGTTCGCCGCCTGTTTTCGGAAGTACTTGACTTCTTCCTCGAACGACATGTCCTTTGTTTCCTCATAGATCTTCGACTGTATCGCGTGTTTCATTGCGACGCAGTCGAATCTCTTAGCCTTCCTCTTCATCGGTAAACACCTCCAGAGGCGAGATGATCTGGATCAGCCCGTAATTCTGCAGCAGATTGATGTGGTTGAATTGCCTGATCTTATCGAGTCGAACAAGGTGGCGAAAGTTCCAAGAAACCAACGCATCGGCTCTCGTTATGGTTGCCAACGCTACGTGGCCCGCATCACCCCGCCACTTCGGTCCGACTATCCCTGCATCCAGATACGCCTCGCGCAACGCTATAGCTTCCGACGAAAGCGAAAGCAGTTCAAAACTCTCCAGCGGTATCGAAGCAAAACGGTCTTGCACGTGTTTTGGCGCTTCCCGTACTTCTGTGAGGACAACCTCGCTGACAATCCCAGCGTATCGTCCGGTCCGAATAGCGTCCACAAGCCGATTGGACGCGGCTTCGAACTCCTCATCGAAGCACCCGCCGAATACTGATGTGTCAATGTACAACCTGAGGCGGTGCAAGAGCATAGCCCATCCATCCCTTCCCGTCCGCTAGCCCGTCTTGAATATCGGCTCCAGCGACTGCGCCCGGTCCCGCAGGAAGTTCATCTCCTCATCTGTGAGCGGTCTCGTCTTATCTGCAAGGCTCACCGCCATGCGCCACATACTGGGGTCACCGGGCGGGACGCACGCGGTGATGCCCTGTGACCACGCGAAGCGCAAAGCGAGCGACGCGATTTCCCGCTCGTCCTCCGGCTGGTACCAGCACTTCGGATACCGTTGCTTGTTCGCCCCTTCCGGCCACTTCTGCCGCGCCATCGCCTTGAGCGCGAGCATCCCCATGTTCCCGGCACGCGCCCGTTCCAGGGCGCGCGGGCCAAAGTTCCCCCTGAACCAGCAAACCCAGTTCGTCGGGAACAGCATCGTATCGAAGTCGAACCGGTCCATGAGCGCAAGCGCTGCCTCTTCCGAGTGCGCCGAGAAACCGAGGAAACGGGTCTTCCCCTCTTCCTTCGCCCGGAGGAACGTCTCCATCGCGCCGTTCGGACCGAAAATCTTCTGTACGTCTTCGAGCTTCGCCACGCCATGAAGCTGATACACATCGAAGTGGTCGGTCTTCAGCCGTTCGAGCGAGCGCTCCAATTCGGCGCGTGAGCCATCTTTCGTTCGTTCCGTGGTCTTACACGCGAGGAACACCCGGTCGCGCTTGCCGTAGAGCGCCGGGCCGATCCGTTCCTCGCAGTCACCGTAGGTGGGTGCGACATCCACGTAGGTGATCCCGGCCTCGAGCGCCTCGTCCACGATCGCCTCTGCGTCGCGCTGTTCCATGCCCGCCGCGACCATGCCGCCGAACCCGACCACCGACAGCCGCGCGCCGGTCCGACCGAGTATCCGGTATTCCAATGGCGTCCTCCTCGGAGAGAAGTCTCACGCAAAGGTCGCAAAGCATATTCTCAGTCTTCCTGAAAGATAGGGGATTCCGAGCGATGGCGCGACAGGCGTTGCGAAGGTGGATCGGAAGTGGTGATCTTTCCAGAACAGACGCGTCCCGTCAAGAAGAGGTGCCGCCATGGTCACCCGCATCGAAGCCCTCAACTACCGCTGTCTGAAGCACATCGCCGTGGACGTACCGCAGTTTGCGATCCTCATCGGCCCGAACGCAAGTGGGAAGAGCACGCTGTTCGACGTACTCCTGTTCATCAAGGACATGCTCAATGAGGGGCTGGAACAGGCGGTGTTGAAGTGGGGAAGGTCGGTTGAAGACCTGACCTGGCTCGGGAAGCAGAGCAGTCTCACGTTGTCCCTTGTGCTGGAGCTCCCGGAGAGTCTTCGTTCCGACGACATCAACGAGCGATGGTCACATATCCGCTACGAGATCGAGATTGGCACTGATTCCAGTTCGAAGGGACTGAACATACAAAGCGAGAACTTCGCTTTTCAGTCTACGGAGGATCCCCCTCGATGGAAGGGAGTGTTCGCACAGGGAAACGGTACCCTTATAGATATCATGGGTGTCGGCTCCAGCGGCTCAGGCAGAGTTACTGGCGTACCCCCGGCTTTCCAGCTTCCACTTGGGGCCGGATTCCCTTTTCTAGCTCACGTGGCACGCTTCGGAAGGCCACACCGGTACATCGGATGGACCGCGAAGTTCCTCAGCGAGGACGTGCATCTGGTTGTCCTCAGCACTACGGTCCTACGACGCCCCAGCCCTGCTCTCTACGCGGCTACGTCATTTCGTCCCGACGGCTCCAACATCCCCCACCTCATCGAAACGCTCAAGAAAGGGTGATTGGTCCTGTTTTGGCACAAGATCACAGAGGTAACGGACGACGTAAGTGAAGATGTCGTCCTGGCGATGGTTGTAGCGGAACTCCATCTCCTTGAGGTAGAAGGGGAAGTTGGGTGGAGCGA
>Ga0315282_10002616_pt1 | contig 32850 bp, 31 predicted proteins | sample YL17G07_20_MG_FD_203693 | JGI IMG/M metagenome (GOLD analysis project Ga0315282, IMG submission 203693) | Sediment microbial communities from Yellowstone Lake, YNP, Wyoming, USA - YL17G07_20 | ecosystem: Environmental > Aquatic > Freshwater > Lake > Sediment | place: USA: Wyoming | collected...
CATCCACCGCTTCGATCTTCATCCGCTATGCCCAGGTCTATACCCCTTCGCTGGTGATCGCGGCATACCGGTTGGGGTTGGCAACACTTATCCTGGCTCCTTTTGCCCTGGCGCGCTACCATAAGGCAATCTTCGCTATGACCCGTAAAGAGCTTACCCTGGCGTTGCTATCGGGATTTTTCCTGGCGCTCCATTTTGCTACCTGGATCAGCTCATTGGAATTTACCACCATAGCCAGCTCTGTGGTGTTAGTTTCCACCACACCATTGTGGGTAGCCCTGATCTCGCCATTTACCATCAAAGAATCGATCACTAGCTCGGTTAAGATCGGCATGCTGGTGGCTTTATTGGGCGGTGGAATCGTGGCAGTGAGCGATTCTTGCGTTTGGAGCGCTACCATTCTGAAATGTCCTGGTTTATCCACATTCCTTAACGGCAAGGCGTTCCTTGGCGATTTGTTGGCGTTGTGCGGATCTTTGATGGGGGCTTCTTACCTGTTGATTGGCCGGAGTTTACGCCACAAGATGTCGCTGATACATTATGTGTTTGTGGTCTACGGAATGGCAGCCGTGGTATTGGTGGGTTTCGTCCTGGTTGCCAGGCTGCCCGCGTTCGATTATCCGGCTCAGGCTTATGTGTGGTTCTTGTTGCTGGCGCTGCTGCCCCAGCTTTTAGGACATTCGTCTTTCAATTGGGCGTTGCGGTATATCTCCGCCGGGTATGTTTCGACCGCTTTGCTTGGCGATCCAATCGCTTCGACCATCCTGGCTTATTTCTTGCTTGGTGAGGCGCCTGGAATCCTGAAGATTTTTGGTGCTATACTTATTTTGGCAGGGATTTATATGGCTGCACGCAGTGAAAAATAATTCCTTCCGAGTTTTAGATTATGCATTTTTAACCAGTCAAATTAATCATTTGGGACAGGTTACCCCAAGAATTCCATGAATCAACCCACCAAATCTTCACCTCAGAAACCCGCCAGCCAAACGCCTACCCATCCCCCTGATAACCGCCCGACAAAGCTACTGGTACGCTTTCAGCGATTCACCTGGGACATTGCCAGCGTACTGGCGTTAACCCTGGCGTTGATGACCTTGCTGGCTTTATTGTGGCCGAGTTCGAGCGGCGGGCTTTTGGCATGGTGGGCAGTGTGGTTGAAGCTTTGGCTCGGCTGGGGCAGCCTCTGGTTGGTGGTCTTGCTGGGTATCAGCGGGTTGCTTATGCTGCGGATTCGGGTATCCAGAGAGGTGGTTTTCCCATGGCGAACTGTATTCACTCTGGAGTTGGGCGTCTTCGCCAGCCTGGCGCTTCTGGCTGGTTTTAAAGGAAACTCTCTTGAACGAGCCGACGTTGGTTTAGACGGCGGCCGGATTGGTTGGGCACTATCATTTTTGATCGCTAAGCTGTTCACTCCGCTTGGCGACATCGGCTCGATTCTGCAAAACGCCTGCCTGTCGATTATCACCCTGGTAATGCTGGCGCTCGGCTCAGGTATCGCAGGACCGCTCAATACCTGGATAAACAAGCAAAAAGCATCCTGGAAACATACTCCAGCTTCCGAACCTGAGGTCAACCCGGTTGTTTCAGTTGCGCCCCTTGTTGGAACGCAAAATATTGCCTCCGCCAATCCCGCGAGTCGTAAAAAAAACACCTATCTTCCCACCGAGTTTCGTAAAAAATTACGTTTACCCAGCTCCCAAGAGCCAGATTCCAAGAGCGGTTCTCGCCCTCAACGCGATGACCGGCTGCCAGGGTTGGATTTATTGGCTGTTGAAGCGATCCCTCGACCCGATGAACGTAACATCAACCTGACGGCTGGTCTGATAGAAAAGACCCTCTCTGAGTTTGGCATCCCTGCTAAAGTGGTGGGTTTTCGGGTCGGGCCGACCGTTACCCAGTTTGCGGTTGAACCCGGTTTCGTGGAAAAACCCGGCAACGGCGAAGAAGCCAATCGTCAGAAGATTCGGGTTGCCCAAATTTCGGCCCTGTCACGCGACCTGGCGCTGGCGCTTTCAGCCGAACGGTTGCGCATCCAGGCGCCCGTGCCGGGCCACCCTTATGTAGGCATTGAGGTACCCAATTCCCGTTCGATTGTGGTACGTTTGCGCCCCATTCTGGAAACTGAAGCTTTTTACCGGGTGGCATCGCCCCTCGCCATCGCCATTGGGCGAGATGTATCCGGACAGCCGGTGATTGCCGACCTGACTGCCATGCCCCACCTTATGATTGCCGGCACCACTGGCTCGGGCAAATCAGTTTGCATTGCTGCAATAACCACTTGCCTGGTGATGAACAACACCCCGGAGGATTTACGCCTGGTGATGATCGATCCCAAAATGGTCGAACTGGTGCGTTTCAATGGTTTGCCGCACCTGTATGGCAATGTGGAGACCGCCCTGGAGCGCATCCTGGGCGTGTTGCACTGGACGGTCGCCGAAATGGATCGCCGTTACCGGTTGCTAGAAACCACCCATTCGCGCAATATCGACACGTACAATCGTAAAGCTCGCCGCCGGGATATCACCACCTTACCACGCATCGTGGTGATCATCGATGAACTTGCCGATCTGATGATGTCGGCTGCCGAGCAAACCGAGCCCGCTTTGGTGCGCCTGGCGCAGATGGCTCGCGCGACCGGCATCCACCTGGTGATGGCTACCCAGCGACCGAGCACCGATGTGGTCACCGGCTTGATTAAAGCCAACTTTCCAGCTCGCATTTCCTTTGCAGTGGCTTCATCGGTCGATTCGCGCGTCATTCTGGACACGGTCGGAGCTGAAACCCTGCTAGGGCATGGCGATATGCTCTTCATGCCGCCCGAGGCTTCCGCCCCTATGCGCTGCCAGGGTGTGATGGTTAGCGACCAGGAGGTCGAGCGGGTAATTACCTTCTGGCAGAAATCTTTGGGAAATCCCGAATCAGAAATGCCGCCCTGGGAAGAACTTCTTAAACAAGAAGCCATCCTGAGCGGACAAGACGAGTTGATCCAACAAGCTGTCAAGATCGTTCGCCAGTCTCAGCGCGCCAGCGCTTCGATGCTCCAACGCCGACTGCGGATTGGATACCCGCGAGCGGCGCGCTTGATCGATGAGCTCGAACGGTTGGGCGTGATCGGCCCAGCCATGGGCGGTGGGAGGGAGCGTGAAGTATTAATTGGGGAGGATGAAGACCTGTTCGAGGGGGATACTACGACAGATTGATCCACTTTTTTTAGATAAGCTTCGCGCCATATCCATAAGATGTAGCCCAACATTTATGTTGCCAGCTAACGATATATATGTACTACAACATTTATTTTGCTGTCTTACGACAATGAGGCGACATGAATGTCCGGGAACAAAATCATCCATTGGAGTGCTCTTTCAAAAGTAATACATAATAATTGGTATAGAGGTTTTAGTTTAACATGCAGAATGAACCTAATACTCCCCTATTACATAAACACCAGCTTGTTCTCCTGATTGCGATACTCTTGATGAATCTTCTCCTGGCAAGCATGACGATCACGCTTGGGCATAACTGGGGGGACGACTTTTCGGCTTATATCATGCAAGCAATAAACCTGGTTGATGGATCGATATCCCAATACATCGCCCAAAACACATTTACAATTGAAAAATCTTCGATCGTATTTGGACCTGTTTTATACCCTTGGGGTTATCCCCTTCTGCTGAGGCCAATATACCTGATATTCGGTTTGAACCTGGTGGCTTTCAAGGCTCTCAATATCTTCCTATACCTCCTTTTCCTTGTCTGCCTGTATTATCTTTTTGCAGATCGCCTTAACCCGCACGAAATACCTTTATTGGTCGCAATCTTCGCTTTCAACCCTGCGATTCTTGGTTTTTTGGATAATATATTATCCGATATCGCATACCTCTTTTTTTCCAGCCTGGCAATTTACCTGATCGATCGAATCTTCCTCAGCAAGCGAAAAATCTTCTCTTCCCTGGTAGATGCTATCTTGCTTGGCATCACCATTTTTTACGCATTTTTCATCCGGTCTACCGGCATCATGTTATTAGCAACCTTAACAATTTGCCAGATCATCCAAATTTTTCCACTCCATGCCAGTCCAAAATTGCGCATCGACCGGTCGATATGGGTTGAGCTGGCGCCCTATCTGGTTTTCACCTGTTTGCTGGTCGGATCTTCGATTATTTGGGAACAGGATCTCACTTATTACCTGATTCAACTTAACCGGCTTAACCTGCTGCTCATCCTAAAACATGTCGTCCTGTATACTTTAATGCCCTCATTATTCTGGTATCCGGGCAGATTACTATCAAATGTCAATATCCTCGTGACTGTACTTCTAACCCCCTTACTCCTCCTGGGGGTGTGGAGTAGAAAGAAAACGGATTATCCTTTCATCGTCTATGCTGGTCTTACCACGGTCTTTTACATATTTTGGCCACCTTTACAAGGGTTAAGGTTTATTTTTCCAGTATTACCTTTTTATGTTTATTTCATTTATTTGGGAAGCAAATGGCTGGTTTTAAAAAATTTTAGATCGCGGCATTGGTCGATTGTAAATATTCCATCCGCCATCCTGGTCGTTGTTATCCTTGTATTTTTTTCAATTACGCTTAGTTCTGGAATCGGGAATCTAAAAAATCACCGCCAGATTTCGGGTCCGTTTGATTCGCTCAGCGCCCAAATGTTTGCTTTCGTATCTCAATATACACGCGAAGATGATACCTTCATTTTTTTCAAACCACGCATCTTGAGGTTAATCACCCAACGTAATGCCTTTTACACCGAGTCATGCGCAGAATTCCCACAAGCTGATTACTTAATTTTATACAAAGAAACCGATATCCCGACCTTAACGCGGGAAAAAATTTACGAATGTCAAAATATTAACCTCCAGAATTTAATTTTCAGCAACCAGCGGTTTGATATATATCGCGTTGGGGAAAATTAAAAGGGCTGGCAAACTAGACGCACCAAGATCCGCATAGATGATCTCAATTTCAGCTCACCATTCCCCTCGCTATACCCACCTGCTCATCGACGCCGATGGCACGCTCTACGACTTCGACCGCTCGCAGGCTATTGCCCTGGAAAGAACTTTCTCTCAATTCTACCTTCCTTTTCTACCCGCGTATGCCGGACTGTATGCCCAGATCAACGAGCGTTTGTGGTCGTCTTATGAACAAAGCGAGATTCCCCAGGCTGGGGTGGTAACCTCCCGCTTCGAACAGCTTTTCGCCACCCTCCACATACCCCAAGAACCGGTCGAGTTCAATCGCCAGTATCTAAAGAACCTGGCTGCTTGCAATGAACTGCTCCCGGGCGCGAGGCAGGCTGTCGCTACCCTACATGGCAAGGTCCGGATGGCGATCCTGACCAATGGTTTAGCTCAGGTGCAACGCGCCCGCCTGACCAACTCGCCCATCAGCCAGTATTTCGACGACCTGATCATCTCAGAAGAAATAGGCGCCGCTAAACCAGATCCAGCCGTCTTTGAAATCGCTTACCAACGACTGGGTAAGCCGCCCAAAGAGCAGCTCTTGATGGTGGGCGATAGCCTCACGGCCGACATCTACGGCGCCAATCAATTTGGCATCTCTTCTTGTTGGTACAATCCGTTCGGCGCAGCCCGAATATTTGGCATTCATGTCGATCATGAAATCCGCACCCTGGATGAGCTGATTATGATCGTATTTTCCATATAAAAATCTTCCAGGCTAAGATACCATTGAGCCCGAGGTATCGTTGTTGGAAAACTCTCCTCGTTTCACCGTTCCCACGGAGGAATGAGGCACGCCCTTTCTGGGTACAACGCAGGAGTGCCCTTTCTGGGTACAACACAGGAGTGCCCTTTTTGGTTACAACACAGGAGTGCCCTTTCTGGGTACAACGCTCCTTCGTTGTACCCAAGTAACAAATCTTTTCCTCAAAAAGCTTGACTCTAAAGGAAGATTTTTCTATTCTGGGTTTCGTAATCTTCTTGATTCGGAGGCTTGCATGTCAGAGAAAAAAATAAGGGTGGGTTTTATTGGCATCGGTGCGATGGGCAACCCGATGGCATACAATATCCTGAAAGCGGGTTTCCCCTTAACTGTCTATGATCGGAATCCTGAAAAGACTTTAGGGTTTTTCGACCAGGGTGTGACGGTAGCTTCAAGTTGCGCAGATACTAACATAAAATCGGATGTGGTCATCATAATGATCGGGCAGGTAGCAGAAGAATTGGAAGCGGTTCTAGGCGTAGACGGCGTATTCGAGGGCGCCCATCCCGGCTTGACATTGATTGACATGAGCACAGTGGGGATTGTCGCTTTAAAAAAAATGGCTGCCGCGGCGCATGAGAAAGGGGTCGCTTTTCTTGACGCGACCGTTTCGGGTTCGGTCGATATTGCTAAGGAAGCCAAGCTTGGTTTAATGGTAGGTGGCGAGCGAGTTGGAATACTCGAGCGTGGTGAAGTTCCTGTAAGATGCTGCAGTGATAAGCTATTCGGATGACCAGCACTCATGATGATATTTTTTCAATTCAGCCGGGACAACAATCCATCCATTCTGAGAAATTGTCGCCTTCATTTTGGTCTCCTATTGTTATCCATAACCCGTGTAAAGCATCGCCTTTTATCCTCAATACCAAACTCACTTTTAACGTGTCCCGGAGCACCGGCGAAGTGCAGAGAGTAGAAAAAAGAGAACAGGGAGTAGTCGCCTCGATCGCCCACCCCAGCTACAGCCACTACTCGTCGCGCAGGACGGTGAAGTAGATCCAGAGACGCTGGACGATTGTAGAGAAGGCCGGGGGTCATTTCTTTTCGATGTATTTGACGCCGGGGATATCTTTGAAATGCTCGTCCTGGGTCCAGAGCGTGGCGTTATAAGCAAGAGCGGTAGCGAGGATGAGGCTGTCAGCCATCGCTAATTTTCGCTTAATGGAAAGGTATGCGGCCGCCAGCGCAATTTCCTTGTCCAAATCCACAGTTCTCCCAAATGACATTAAACCAGCCACGCGTAATACCTCGTCTTCCCCTGCCCGCGACAGCGTAATTTTGAATACCTCATACATGCAGATGGTCGGGATGATCAGATGTTTCTCATCCTTGATCGCAGACTCAAAATAATACGTATTTGGACCATCAGTAAAGTATTCCAGCCAACCAGACGAGTCAATGACGTTCATGGCCGTTCTTCGTCTTCTTCTTCGCGGTAGTCTTCAATGTTCATTCCCTTGAGTATCCCACGCGCCTTTTCGATCGGTGGAATGATAACAACATGCAATGTCTTGTTGAACGGAATAAAAGCAATTCTCTGCCCGGGTTTCAATCCAAACTGTTCCCGGACTTCGCGCGGAATCACAACTTGATATTTGGAGGAAATCGTAGTTGTGTACAATTTTACATCTCCTTATCAATCAGAATATGTAAGACGATTTTATCATAACCTCCCCTCAAACGCGGACCGCAGCACCACCTGAAATCGTTTTTGGGCAGTGTTTCTTTCGATTTCACCTTTGCCATGTTCATTCGCATCTTTATTTGGGGAGCCATTCCACCCGCACCAGTTGCTCCACCGATTCAAATTCCGGGTCGCCAGTAAGCATCACCGCTTTCAGTTGCTGCGCGGCAACCACAGCAAACGCGTCCGCATAGGCAAGGCGGTGCGTGGCTTTGATATGCGCCGCGTCCATCACTACCTTAGGGGTGACCTCCAGCATTTGGATGGGCAACGCCTGGATCCGCGACAGGACCTCCCGTGCTCTCCATAGGTCGTGTTCACGTTCCGTGATATAAATCACTTCGCCCAAGGTTATCCAGGAAAGATGGACGTGGCAGGCGCCCTGTTCAGCAGCGCGAATGATCTCTTTCACGCGGGTCATACCTGCTTCACCCTGCAAATATGCCAGCAAGGCAAAGCTGTCTAAAACGTACTGCTCCCTATCAGCGCCCATTTTCCAACTCGCGGCGGTGTTCCGCAAGGAGGGCTTCGGTCAACGAACCGCCGCCTTTCAACATTCCAGCCGTGGCTTCTACAACGTTAGCCACTTCGGGGATCAGCGCCAACATGCCGCCGTAATCCACGAATTGCAGACGCATCCCTGGCTTCAGTCCGTATTTCTTGCGCAACTCGGCTGGGATGACTACCCAGCCTTTTTGAGAAAGAATAGCATCCATTTCTACCTCATTTCGTTATACAAAATTCACATATAGTATAACATTGATCAATTCGGGACCGAACGAGAGTAAAGCTAACCTGAAAAGATAGCCAAGACTCGGCGGGAGAGGTATAATCAAAACATAGCCAGGGATAGGAGTTTTTTGTATAACCTTGCAACACTGGTTACCATAAATTCAAAACGAACTTATCTTTTTGGCGCATCCTATAACAAATTTTAAGGAATAGACATGGATACTTACCACAACCCCAACAAACTGATTCGCATCTCTACCTGGGCAAACACCCTCTCTTGGGTTGTCCTGATCGTCGCCGTAGCCCTGGCGTTGGTGCAATTGTATTTGAACATTAGTCAAATGAAGCAGTACAACCAGGTTCCACCTCTGGTATATGCATTCTATGGCACAAACACGCTCAATGACCTGCTGGTGGGTGGCTTTTATTTTCTGGTGTTGCAAGCGGTTTCGGAAGGCATCAATATTTTGATGGATATTTTCGAGCTCAACGCCCCCGAAAGCGAAGAGGTCGAAGAAGAAGGCTAAAATAATCAAATTGATTAACACCTAATCCTAAATCCGTTCCCGAGCGACTGAATGATTCAGTAAGATTATCGAGGGGGCTCGATCGCCTGGGAGCGGGTATTTTTAATATCCAGGTCACAGCTAACCATAGAAGCCAGCTTTGCCCGCCGACGCTTCATGAACTGACCCAAGGAGCGTATCAGGTATATAAATGATTGAGATGATCGATGGATGGCGATAACCTCCTGAAGCGACCCTGGTTGCCCAGCCTTATATGCTTTTTTCTCCTGTTGAGCGGTCTGGCGCTGCGCTTGATAAGCTTCAATTGGAACAGCCGCCTACATGGAGATGTCAACCTGTTTGCTTTAACCGCTCGGGAACTTGCCATTAACGGTAAACTGCAATACCCGCTGAAATATGAATATTTCGACAAGCTCCCTTACCTGTCGTTAAGCACCCCCGCCAGCCAACACCCACCATTATGGGCCTGGCTCGGAGGGATGATCGCCCGGGTTCTTGGCAACCCCGATACCTTTAGCATCCTCAAAGGCCTGGGAATCCTGAGCGGCATGGCTTTGCTTGTAGCTCTGCTGGCAACCGCCTGGCAAATGGAACTAAAAGCCGAAGCCCTGGTAGTTTTAGGCCTGGCTGCCCTCTCGCCAGCGCTGGTCGATTTCTCTGCCAACGGCAGTATGTACATACTGACAGCCCTTATTCTCATCCTTGCTAACCTTCTACTGCTTAGATTTAATCCCGGTAATATCGTCCATTACCTTATGGCAGGTTTTTTATGTGGGATAGGTTACCTGGCGCATAGCTCCCTGCTCCTGCTTCCGGTAGTATATCTCGTCCCGCTGATTGTCAACCGCAACTCCTTCTGGCTCTCCCCAAACCGCCAACCGGGCCCAGAAGATCGGGTTTTCACCATCCGGCAACGGCTGATCGGCACAGGGGTATTTTTCCTGACATTCTTGATTACCCTCAGCCCCTGGCTGGCGTGGAACTTCCGCAATTTCGGGCAGCCTTTCTTTTCACTGTCCTCCTATTATTTGCTCGACCAGCTTGGTATGTTAAGAACCGAAATCTTTGGCAAAGCAATAACGACCCACATTAGCCAACCGTTCAACCTGGGAATCCTTCAGAACTACCTGATCCTGGTCGCCAAAGCCTCGCTCAAAACCACACGCCAATTTTTCCAGACGCTCGGCCCCTTCGCCCTGCTGCTTGCTTGCTTCGGTATGCTGCGCCTGATTCGAAAAGAAAAAAGGGAGACCCTTTATGCCCTCTCTATGCCACCAATAATGTACGGGCTGGCAATCATACTGTGGGGAACTTACAAATTCCGCTTCCTGATACCTCTGCTGCCGGCGGCTTATCTGCTGGCGGCGATCGGTTTTATCTACCTGCTCCGGTTAGGGGGTTGGCGAAAAACGATCGGGTGGCTGTTCCTGGCCGGATCGTTGATTTGGATGGGCGCTACTTATCTCCAATCCCAACCAACCTTGTATTATGGGAAAGAGACCAGAGAGGATGCCCGCCTGTACGACCAGATGCGCCCGCTGGCTGTAGAGCTGGCTAAACAGGAAACGGGGGTTGTCCTGGGCATCGCGGAAACCCTGGATGGCGGCATCGAAACAGTTTACTGGACCGGCTTTCCATTCGTGGCTGGCCGCGGACTTAGGAAGGCGGAAATTGGCAAGCTTGGGCACGATTTCCATGCCCGCTACCTCTGGGCAGACGAAGCAACCCTCGGGTTGGCGCGAGCAGCATTTCCCACCGCCAGGTTAATTCTTGAAAATCCGCCCTTTTACGTCCTGGAGCTACTCCCTTGAAGGAAATAACGTCCCGAATGTTGAATTAAGCCAACTTAGCCATCTTTTAAAAACCTTCGGGACGATTGGTTATCAATGAGGACAATCGTCATCCTGTTAATATGACGAAAAAATTGGTATTTCTTCTCCGAATTGTGCAATAATCTAGCAAACCAAACATCACTTTGGAGGTGCCAAGATGTCAAAAACTTATGAGGATTTAAAAGCCGGCTTCGCCGGCGAATCGCAAGCCAACCGGCGCTACCTGGCGTTCGCCAAGAAAGCCGATGAAGAGGGTTACCCGCAGGTTGCCCGCTTGTTTCGGGCTGCGGCAGCCGCTGAAACAGTTCATGCCCACAACCACCTGGCTGCTCTGGGTGAAATAAAAGCCACTCAAGAAAACCTGCAGACAGCGATCAACGGCGAAAATTACGAAGTGGTCAGCATGTATCCCGGCTTCATAAAAGACGCCGAGGCCGAAAACGAGAAGAAAGCCCTGACCAGCTTCCGTTGGGCGTGGGAAGTGGAAAAAGTGCACGAAGAACTTTATCGCAAAGCCCTGGCAGCTTTGGATAAGCCAGAGGAAACTTTCGATTATTATGTGTGCCCGGTGTGCGGTTATACCCACGAGGGGAGCGCCCCCGAACGCTGCCCGGTATGCAATACGCCCGGCAAACGCTTCGAGAAGGTAACCTAAGAAGACTTATCGGACGAAAATTCCACAACCTCCAGGAATCACAAAGGAGCCAAACCAATCTTGAGGCAACAACCAGCCAGGTAACCTTCCGGTCGGCATTGGATTATAATCAACACCAGTCGCTCCCGTAGCTCAATGGATAGAGCGCCTGACTACGAATCAGACGGTTGCGCGTTCGACTCGCGCCGGGGGCGCCTTTCCGGGTATACTTATCCAATGCCAAAGGTGTTGCACCTGATCGACCACAATGGCCTGGGCGGCGCACAACGGATTGTCGCTGGTATCCTTGCCAAGCGCTCTTCTGACCTGGTTTTTCCACTCCGTTCCCACCCCAACCCAATGTTCGCCCTGCCCGAAGACTACCCTCTGGTGGGGTCGCCCAACCCAAAACCAGGATTGATCCTAAAAATCAAACCCCTCCGGATGTGGCTTAAAGCCTACCCGGCAGATATTCTTCACTGCCACTTGCAGGCGAGCTGGTTGCTGGGCATCTTCCTGAGCAGATTTAATAACCGCGACCGCCGCCTGCATTTCATTTTTCACGAACATAACCCCTACATCCTTTACTCTCAAACATATCCATACCTGGTTAAACTGGCAGCCCGGTCTGGAAAGATCATCGTTGTTTCGGCTTCTCTCCAGCAACGTCTGCGCCAGCTTGATATTCCCGAGGAGAAACAAATCTACTTGCCCAATTATGTCGCCAGCCAGTTCTTTACAAACCAGAATGGCGCTGCCAGGCTCGAGCCTGACCCCGGCTGGTGTGGCAATAAAACCATCGTTGGGTATGCCGGGCGCATCGTGGGTATCAAAGGTTGGCGCACTTTGGTAGAGGTTGCCCAGGCGTTGCGGGAAGAAGCGGTGGTATTCCTGGTAGCCGGCACTGGTGCGGATGAAAAGCAACTCAGGCAGTCGATCCAGACCAACAATTTGGGAGATAAAATCCGGCTACTGGGTTTTGTGGAGGATATGGGTAGTTTTTACCACAGTATCGATCTGTTGCTCTTCCCTTCCTGGTACGAAGTGTTCGGTTTAGCGCCTTTAGAAGCTCAGGCCTGTGGAACTGTGGTGGTTGCATCGGATATTCCGGGGATAAAAGAAGTGATTGATGAACATAACGCCATCTTATTACCGCCCGGGGATATTGCGGGTATGGTAAAAGCGATCCAGGATTTGATCGCCCACCCGGAGTTACGCCAGACCTTGGTCGAGCGCGGCTACAAAAATGCCCGAAAATACGCCATCGAGGGCTATCTTTCCCAGTTGGAGCAAATCTACCGGTCGGTGATGGTAGATTGATCGTACAACCAGTATGTCCAAAGTCCGCATAGTGATCGCTGGCGAAATCTACAGCCCTAATCTGGGAGATGGCTTGATCTTCGAAACGATGAAATATCTCTATCACCGGCTAGATCCGTTGGTAGAGATCATCCCGTTGGATATTTCGGGGCGTACGAGCTGGAAAGCGGATCAAACAACCGCTGCTTACCGGCTCAATTTGATCGCCTACGCCAAACGCTCCGCCAGCCGGCTCTATACTATAATCAATTCCACCAGGTTGGAAGCCCAATACCGGCAAAGCTTACGCCAGCGGTGGAGGCGGATACTCGCTGAGGCAGATATGTTGGTAATCGGAGGCGGCCAACTCCTGATGGATGACCACCTGGATTTCCCCCTCAAACTCAACAAGCTAACCAAACTAGCGGTCGAAAAAGGCTTGCCAGTGCATATCTCAGCCTGCGGTGTGGGAGGGCGCTGGTCGGCCAGGGGTCAGCATCTTATTCGTGAAGTTTTGTCGCTGGCAGAGTCGATCAGCCTGCGCGACCGGATTTCGATAAAGCGTATGGAAAGATTTTTTCCAGGTTTTTCGCCCCGGCTCACCGGCGACCCAGCCATCTGGGCTGCCCAATTGTATGAGGGCCCGCCCGCCAACCAACCCACGAAAGTCGGATTGGGCGTCATCAATATCTTCGACTTGAATTTGCACCATCGGCAACCTAAGCTCGCCCACAAGCAGGTGGTAAATTTTTGGTTGCGGTTCTTCGAAGGGCTCGCCGGCAATGGATATCCATTTGAATTGTTCACCAACGGCAACCTTTCAGATGAACGCTTCGCCCGGTTATTGGCAGGTCTTGCCAAAGACAGGTTATCGCTGTTCGTACCCCAGGCTCAGCGACCGCTTACGCCAGCGGAGTTGGTCCGGCAGATAAGCTGGTATCGAGGGGTAATGGCTTTTCGTCTGCATGCTTTGCTGCTGGCGGCCTCTTATCTAATCCCCTGCATTGGGTTAGGCTGGGACGAGAAGGTAGGGTCGCTTTTCGAAGAGCTACAACTGAGCGAGAACGTTTTCCCTTATGGAGAACTAAACATGAAGGAAATTTTTACCAGGCTGAGGCATATTATAGAAGCTGGGGTGGAATACCCCACGATCGATAATATGAAAGCCAAAGCCATCCTCAACCCCCAGATTGTGCTGGGGAGGAGTGGGTAGATAAAGATATAGACGGTTGGAAAAAGCTGGCCAGCCCGGATTCATGACCTGGTAGGTAGATGTTACAATATTTTAACAAAGTACATTCAGGGGTTATTAATCCACTTGCTGCCCTTCCGCTAAACGACCATATAGCTTGCGCTTCAAACGATAAGTCATGGTGGGTGGAATAATATTGAGAATCATCTTCGTTATCCACCCATTGATATACCCAATGGGTATTGCTAAAAGCACCGGTAAAGCAATATCCCATCTTCCAGCCGCCTTAGCGGCTTTGGAGAGCATTTTCGGATAGGTATGGCTTGATCCGGAGAAAAAAATCCAATGAAGCAAATCCCGATGTCGAAATGGATAACGGAATGTCTTGAATTTGGGTAAAACGCCCAGGATTTCGAGCATGAAGATCGTGCGTAAACACTTGTTGCATCGCGAGCAGTTCTTTACACCCTCTCGCCGGTTGATTTCGGTGCAAACCCGTAAACCCTCATGGGCAACTTCCCAATCCGCAAACGCTTTCAATTTGCTGATGCGATTTGTGCTGGCTCCAATATGGATCACCGCCAGCTTTTCGGTGGATAATAAGTGGTCGAGCAATGGCGAAGTACCCAATGGTTTAATGTCCTGGTAGACATGGGTTGAGGGGACATAAAAAACAGTAAACAACTTTTCGAGATTCAAGGCCGTCCCGATCAACAAACCGCCATGCACATAATTCCAGTCGACCCGAAATTCCCAAAACAAGAAACCGTTGGTGCGCGCGGTGATCAGCTCAAGGCCCAATTCTCGAAAGACCTCTTGATAATGGCGCTGGATTTTTGAAAAATTATCCTTTTCATACAGTCGAATATCGAATCCGTGGATCAGTAAGCCATGCGTAACCCGTAGCGAGACCAAAGGCTGGTTGTCAGGCAGGTTCGACCATAGACTATAAAGCGAATCCACGCCCCCAGAGAAAGCTGTGCCAACCTTGCCAGCCCGATTTTGTTCTTCGAACGGCTGGAGAGACTGGGGATGAATCTCGATTATCCGAAAAGTCTTTGGAAACCAGGTATGGATCACCTGTTGATATTCTCCCAGTCCATATAAAAGGCGGGGTGAGATCGAGCCGCGAATTTCCAGGTCTTCACCAAAATACATTGCGGTGAGCAGCAGGCTGGCTGCGAACCCATCGCTACTTCCGCTTAAAAAATCGGTATATGCTTCCGGATAGGTAAACCATAAACGATCTGGCAAGCCATCGACCGGATTCGACATCTCGATCCGAGAAGAGATCGTAACTTCGCCATCTGAGTGCTTAATTTGAGGTGGATGAATGACCATTGAATAATCAGCTTTTTTTACGAACCGGTCGTTAGTTTAAGTCGGAAGTAACCAGCCTCCCATACATTAATTTCGGAAAATCTCAACTCAAATTGAGATGCGATGATTTTATCGTAATTTTCCAATTGGAGTCATTAAAAAGAAAGACGACATTAATATTGGAATACAATTTGATTGTGACATACTTCGCAGTGCGGCGCGCCGCTGACTTTAGCGTATAATTGGGATACAACCTGATGACTAACCCATCAGACCAATCAGGACGGAATATCGAACGAGCGAACCAAATGGAATAATTTAACATTCCATTGACCGCCCGGTCTACCGGAATGGATAAAAAAACACATAAATCTAACTACCTAAGGAGAACAAAAATGAAAGGAAACGAAAAAATAATCGAACGGCTAAACGCCTTATTGGCGGACGAACTGACTGCCATTAACCAGTATATGGTACACTCCGAAATGTGCGCCAATTGGGGATATGAGCGGCTGCACAGTGCGATCGAAAAGCGGGCTATCGAAGAGATGAAACATGCTGAGAAACATATTGCCAGGATCATTTTCTTAGAAGGCAAACCCACCGTCAGCAAGTTGAACAAGATTACAATCGGCGCGGAGGTAGAAACCCAGCTCAAGAACGACTGGAACGCAGAAGATGGCGCGATCAAATTTTATAACGATAGCGTCCGCCTGGCAGTTGAATTGGGCGATAATGGGACCCGTGATATGCTCGAATCGATCCTGACGGATGAAGAGAATCACATCGACTGGCTAGAAGCTCAGCTCGACCAGGTCGCCCAGATGGGTATCCAGAATTATCTCTCCGAACAAACAGATTAAATTGCTCTTACCCAGCTAGCCTCTTTTCAGGCTCTCCCGTAGGGGAGAAGGATCTTTGTATTCTAATAATAAGATTGCGGTGTGGTCTTACAGATGCCTCAATCTTATTTGTTTCTAATTCTAGGTTTTATAAGCCCTGAACAGCCTTTTAATCTGCCTCAAGCTCAACTTTAACATCCGAGCGGCTTCCTTCTGTGTCAACCGTTTGGCTTTGATCCGTTGCATTACTTTCAATCGGGTGGTTTCTATTGGTTACACATGGTCAGTAGTTTGTCCACTTTTGTGTCCTTTTCGTAGGGGACATTTTAACTTTGGTAAAAGGGGACTCTACTACTTTGGGCTAACAACCAGCCGATTTCCTCTTGACATTTACTGAAAATAAGCTTAAAATATATAATAGATTATCGATAATCGATTATTCAGCCTCCGGATCACAGCATTTCTATCCAAAACAGATTGTAGCCAATGTCACACATCATCTATTTGGTTAGCATTCTAGCTATACTCTCCAGCTAAGTGAATTGGTTCAATAGGTTATAGAACCACTCGGGAGATAATTCTTGAGTTCATTGCTCAGTAAACCAAAATTTTGGCTTTACCTGGCGACACATGCCGGAGGAATATATTGTGGATGCACAAGGAGGTAAGGATATTAGATAGAAAGTGAAGCTATTTTTCCCCACCCAAGTTTTACGTCCGTGCGCATATCATTAGGACATGTACCGATTTTATCCAAATGGTTTTAGGAGGTTATTTCTCATGAAAAAACAAAAGAAGAACACAATTCCGTTTTTCATTGCAGTGGTCATCACTGCGCTTCTGCCCCTACCACTGGGGATGTACCTGGGAAATTGGAACATTCCTTTGTGGGCAGCCTTTGTTGTGTGGGCTGAATATTTTGTTTATGGTTCAAACCCTGCAGCTTTTAAGACAATCCTGCCATGCTTCGCTGCCGGGGCGCTGTTTTCAACCTTGGGAATGGTATTTACTAGTGCACTTGGCACCATAATGCACCCATTTATCGCATTGCTAATTGGCTTTGGAGTAGCAGTTGGGATAATGGTGTACGTGATGGATTATGTTCCTGCTTTTCAAAAGGGATCATTGGCTTACTTCAATGGTATGGCTGTAATGTTAGCTGTGTACTTCACCGGCTCCTTCCCTCATTTTGAGTGGGCAACACCGGTGCTGGCATCAATCATTGCTGGCGCCTGGTCCATAGTGGTTGGGTGGTTGGGTTCCGTCTTTGGCTGGTTTAACGTGACGATCACCTTCCCGCATGAAGTTGAGGTTCAGCCTGACGTATAGTAAAAAGAAGTGTAATTTTTCCCTATAAACCCGGTGTGCATGAATTGTGTATACCGGGTCGTCCTGGACATAAAGGCTAAACAGTCTCTGTACTGATGCAAGATGGTTAATTTGGTAATTCTAGGCTTCACGAATTCAGAGAGAGACTGAACATTCGTTTACTCAAAGGAGTAGAAAAATGTCAGATTCAAACAAAGTCCTCGCTACATTTTTCGGGGATAAAAGCTTTCCCATCAAGTGGGATAGCGAAGAGGAAAAAAAACTATTTTGGTTCTTTGATGACAACCATTGTGGTCTTCCTATTTCCCCTATGTATTGGAGCCTGAATGGATGGTGGGGTCCGACGCTTGAATATATGTATCGGCGCTTTGGTTTCCCGCTCGGCAAGGCTTGGATTGGCAAGCGCATTAATAGCTTTCTGTACAGCGCTGTTGTTCCACGTGAGCCCGAATCGGTTAAGATGGTTGGTCCATACTACAATTGGATCATGCCAACCTACGCTGATAAATTTCTGGATTGGTGGAACAATCGCTATCTGCCTGAAATACTGCGCAACTTTGAATACCTAGATAACTACGACACAGAATCTGCCACGCTACAAGAATTGATGGTTTTTCTTGAAGAAGCCATCGATATTCAAGAGCGCCACTTCCGTCTTCACTGGATTTTGAACCTGGCCCAATTCCAATCCTCTATGAACCTGCAGTCAACCGTTGCCAAAGTGATCGGTAATGTTGACCCCTCACTCGTAGGCCGCATCCTGATCTCGATCAAGGATCGTAACTGGGACAGCCTAGAAGCCCTGTGGAAGCTGAAGGAAATGGTCAAGGCCGATGGACACTTGAAGAAAATCTTCGAAAGCGGTGAGACAGCCACGGCTATTCTCCCAGCACTGGAGGCCGACGAGAAAGGGCGGGCTTTCATGGCGAAGGTCCATGCGTATCTAAAAGAATTCGGCGTAAAGGCGACCATGTACCCGCACGAGTATATCAACCCACTGTGGATCGAAGATGCGAAGCCATGCCTTGAGACCATCAAGGGTTACCTGGCCTCTGATTATGATTTCCCGGCTCAATATCAAAAGATGTCGAGCGACCAAAGCGCAGCTATCAAAGAACTGCGGGCTCTGATCCCTGCTACAGCTTCAAAAGAAGCTGTCGAGGAACTCGAGCAAGCTCTCAAACTCGCCATCAAGATGATGCCGCTCACGCCTGACCACCATTTCTACCTTGACCAGGGTACATTTGGCCGTTTGCGGCTGGTATTGATGGCTATTGGTCGCCGTCTTGTAAAGGAAGGGTTGCTGCGCAATGCTGAGGACATCATGTTCCTGGAATACGAACAGCTTCGGGCCTACGTCGCCAACCCAGCGGGGTACGACGGCAAGAAAATCATCAAGGAGGCCCGCCGTGAGTGGGAAGACGCCAGCAAGCTCCGACCGCGCGACTGGGTTGGCACTGTGACCCACTGGGCGATGTACGAAGAACCGTACCACACCTTGTGGGGGTGGCCGGAACGCTTTGATCGTGTCCAGCGGGGTGAAGTCCAACCCGCTGCTGAGATTCATGGCCTCCCGGCGGCTGCAGGTGTAGCAGAAGGGACCGCCCGTATTGTGCTCGGCCCTGAGGAGTTCGATGCCGTGAAGAAGGGCGAAATCATGGTCTGCAAGATGACGAACCCCGCCTGGGTCGTGGTCTTCAGCAAGATCAAGGGTGTGGTAACCGACACCGGTGGTGTCCTTGCTCATACCGCTGTGGTTGCCCGTGAATTTGGTATTCCAGGTGTGGTTGGCACGGGTGATGCGACTTATCGCATTAAGACCGGTGATCACATCCGCATTAATGGCAGCACCGGTATTGTCGAGATTCTAGGCTAGAAAACAGCTAAATGCTGCCGAACAGAAATAAAATGGCAGATCTGGGAACCTCCCAGGTCTGCCTTAAAATGTCACTAATTCATGAGGTGGATTATGGACGCAAGCGATTATTTGGGTCGAATCTTAAAGATAGACCTCTCCAGTGGAAAAATCGAGTTCGATACGTTGAATGAAGCCTTTGCTAAAAAATATATCGGTGGACGTGGTTTTACATCCCGCCTTCAATATGACCTGATTCCAAAGGATGTTGATCCGCTCGGACCCGATAACACCTTGATTTTTGCACCTGGTGCATTAACTGGCACGCCGACCTTCGCTACCGGGCGAGTAGTAGCGGGCGCACGTTCGCCACTGACCGGCATCTTGGGCGACGCTAATTCGGGTGGTTTCTGGGGGGCAATCTTGCGATGGGCAGGTTACAGTCTGATGCTTATTAAAGGCAAGGCTTACAAACCCGTATATATCTCGATTAACAACGACCAGGTTGAAATCCGGGATGCGTCTCATATATGGGGGATGGATGTCTATGAGACAGTCCGTATTCTCGAAGAAGAAAACCCGCGGGGAATCCATGTAGCAGCAATAGGCCAAGCCGGTGAAAACCTGGTTCGAATTGCCTCGATCATGGTTGATAAAGATCATGGTTTAGCCCGTACAGGCATAGGTGCGGTGATGGGCTCCAAGTTGCTGAAAGCTATTACCGTGCATGGCACTAAATCCATCCCGCTTTATGATACTAAAACCTTCAATAAATATGCCACCGAGATGCATACGATAGAAGCCGAAGATAAGAGAGCTCAGGACTTTAGCGTTCGCGGAACATGGGGTACCCTGTTTGACCATCACTGGAAGATCGGGGGCAGTAATACCAGGAATTATCAATACGGGCAGTTTGAAGGCAAACACAAGATAGATAATGACGCACTCCTTAAAAGTGGTTACTTGTTGAAAACAACAGGATGCTACCGCTGTGATCTAGCAGCAGATAAATACTGCTTGATTACCGACGGGGAGTTTGCTGGTACAGAAGTCGGTGGTCCCGAATACAACACCGGAATTGCATTTGGTTCTGCAATTGGCAATGATAACCTGGGTGCAATTATCAAAGGCAACGAGCTGGCTAACCGTTACGGTCTGGATACCCTTGATCTGGGCGGCGTGATGGCCTACTCGATGGAATTATATGAGCGCGGTTTCATCACACAGGCTGATACCGATGGCCTTGACCTGACTTGGGGCAATTATCATGCCGCGCTGGAATTGACCCGCCGCATCGCTTATCGTGAAGGCGATTTTGCGAATATGGCGGCTAATGGTGTGCGTGCTATTGCCAATACCATCAGAGGGGGGGCGGAACAGTACGCAGTACATGTAAAGGGAATGACTCCTGCTCCACTTGATGCTCGTGTGGCGAAGGTTTACAACTTCCGCTACGCGGTGGGTTCCCGGGGCGCCGACCACCTAAGGATTTCCTGTCCGGTAGGATATACGTTGGATCACATGCCTATCCTGGAAGCCGCTGAGACGCTTCGCTACTGGGAGAGCATAATTACCATCCCTGACCTGATGGGAATCTGTAAATTCCCATGGACTTACTATACTGAAACCGTTGAGAAGACCCTGCACAAGATGCTAGAGATTCTTCCCGCGCTTTACGAAGCTGCCTATCATTTCGGCTTTACTGCCGATCAAATTCTAGAGACCGGCATACGTGTTTCCAATGTCGAACGGGCGCATAACGCGCGCTTAGGCCTGACCTCAAAAGATGACATACTCCCGCCGCGCTTCATTAATGAGCCAATGCCATCTGGTCCGGCCAAAGGGGAAATCTATAACATCCTTGAGCCTATGAAAGAGGCCTGGTACACTGTTCAGAAATGGGATGTTAAAACAGGTATTCCTACCCGGGCCCGGCTGGAGGAACTTGATCTGGCGGACATTGCTGACGACCTTGAGAAATACAATATCACTATATCATAACCCCCAAACGGAAATGAACTCTGAAATGGGTGCAAGGTTACATCCCTATTCAACCATTCTCTGGGCGGAAGAAAGTTCTTACTATGAAACGTATTTACGTTATTGAGGACCTGTGTAATGGATGCCGCTTGTGTCAGTCGATGTGTTCTTCACTACCAAACGGCGTTTTCAGCGACTATGCCCGGATCAAGGTCCTTAAAGTTCCTGGAGAGGAACGTGACATTCCAATTGTCAACTGTGACGGGCGATGTGTACGCTGCATCAACGATGATGGCATACCGACCTGCGTCAGCCTGTGCCCCACTGGAGCGCTCATCTATGCCACGCAGAGTGAAGCCATTGAGCTCCGGTTAAAGTATGAAGCCGCTCGAAAGGTTTATAGCATATTCAAAATAATCGCGCCCTGGAAATGGCCGTTGCCATATAACCTGCCTGAGCAACATCCTGCACAAAAGGAGGTTAGGTGATGACCGTTCGACAGAATGAGGTACAAACAATTCTACGGGTAGATCTCTCAACTGGAGAAATAAAAAAAGAGACGCTCCCAGAGCAGTGGACTCGGCAGTATCTTGGCGGGCGTGGTATGACCACCCGCTTGGTTTTTAAAGAAACCAAAGCTGGGATCGATGCATTCTCACCCGAAAATACCCTGTACTTTGGCACCGGGCTTATGGATGGACTACCGGTGGGAAATTCCCGTATGTCTATCGCTTGTAAATCACCGCGTGGCACTCTGGCAGAAGGCAGTTTCGGCGGATTCTTTGGGCCGGAGATGCGTAAAGCAGGCATTGATTATCTAGCGGTCAGTGGTAAAGCAGAGAAACCGGTCTATCTCTACATCAATGATGACAAGGTAGAAATTCGGGATGCCAGCCATCTTTGGGGGCTGACCACCGATAAGACCGATGCTGCAATGCGACAAGACCTAGGTGACCCTAATATTCAGTTGAAATATATTGGCCCTGCTGCCGAAAATCTCGTTCATTCAGCGGTGATCATGGGTAATATAAATAACAGCGGTGGCAGGGCAGGCTGCGGCGAAGTGATGGGCGACAAAAAACTCAAAGCTCTTGCTGTCCGGGGGACAAGCGGCATCCGCGTCAATGATTACGATGGATTTCTCGATGCTTACCGTGAGTACTATCATAAGGTTACATTGAAAACATCACGTGACCCTTGGACACCAGTCTGGTCAACATCGGGTGCGCCAGTTTTGGCACGTTTGACTACCGATATGGGTAGTCTGATGACGCGCAATGCCCAGCAGATGGGCTGGGATAATGATAAAGCTACCGCGATTTCCTGTGAGCCGTATCTGGATAATTATGTGACTAAAGCAAAGGCCTGCTTCGGTTGCCCTTGGCCTGCCTGTCAGAAGTTATACAGTGTTCCTAAAGGGAAGTATCAGGGCTTCAAGGGGGGGAATTACTGGGCTGGACAGCCGGTGGTGTTCGCCTCACTGATAGATAACAGCGATCTGGATCTGGTGCTGGTGCTCAGTGGGTTGTGCAACCAATATGGACTCGATATTTTCCACGTAGGGTACACCCTTGGCTGGGCGATGGAATGCTATGAAAAAAGCATTCTGACCAAAGCTGATACCGACGGTCTCGACTTGAAATTCGGTTGCACTGATACTGAAGGTATTATTGATCTGGTGCGCAAGATAGCCTATAAGGAAGGTTTTGGTGAACTTCTGGCAAAGGGCGCTACGGAAGCAGCAAAAATTGTAGGACATGAATCAGAGAAATGGGCGTTGGCTGTCAAAGGTCAGGAACTCGAAGGGATTACCGAGCGAAACAATTACATGGTGGCGCTTGGAATTGCTGTCAGCGAAGTGGGGCCAGACCATACTCGTTGGTATCCACCGTACCCTTGCAATCCCAATCTTATGTCTAAAAAAGAATTGGCTGACCTGGGCCTTGATCTTGATCTGAATCTAGCATTCCAGGTACGTAACCCAAAAGAGAAAGGTAAGCTATTACGCTGGTTCACCATCAGTCGGGCGATTGTTGAGAGCCTGCCGGGGTGTGTATTCCTGGTCCGTGACACATTAGGGATGGACATTCGTCCCTGGTGGAAATTATTCTCCGCGGCATCGGGCATTAAGATGGATTATCAGGAGTTTCTTACAGCCGGCGAACGCTTGATGAACCTGGATCGCTCCTTTAACATCCGTGAGGGTTTTCGCCGTGCTGATGATATGCCCCCTTACCGCATGATGTATGAGGATGTCCCCGGCTTTGGTTACCCACGCCTGGAACCGGTGTTTAATAGCATGTTGGATGAATATTACGACGTGAATGGTTGGAGTCTCTCCACATCAATTCCGACTGCCAAAAAATTGCATGAATTGGATATGAGCTTCGTTCTTGAAGAATTCCAGAAGTTGGGTGTGGAGGTGGAATGATGCTGACGCTGGAACTTCGTTATGTTGCTCATGTTGCAATGCTTACAGGAAACATCCTAAAAGAACCCTGGCAAACAAATGCAACCACGGTTCGGGAGTTAATTAGCGAACTAGATGTGCATTACGGCGGATTTATTAAAATGTTTATTGATCAGGAAACCAACGGACTCTGCCTCAATGCCACTATCTACTATAACAAAGAAGGTCAATCGCCGATGTCGATTCTCGATCTTGATTATCCTCTCAGTGATAACGCGATCGTCACTTTCTGGTAACAACCCTATTTTGATGAAAGTATAATTTCACCAATTACAAGGAGAACATAAAAATGGCTAAGATTATCGATCTGAGTATGGATGTTCATGGGGATATGATAGTTTTTCCTCGTGTCGCCCGCCCGGTTATCGCTATGGTTGAGAACTGGGAAGAATTCGCGCGCGGTATCGGCGCAGCTAAATACGGCGTCAATTGGTTGACAGCCAGTTGCATTGTGGTTCAGGGTGACCACGTCGGTACACATATCGACTCACTGCGCCATCTGCGCTCTGACGCCCCGGGCCCTGAAGGTATTCCGCTTGAATATTGCTATGGCGATGGTGTTTTACTCGATTTCCGTGACAAGCCGATTGGGTATGGGATCACCGTCGAGGATATGAAAGCAGCGCTTGCAAAGATCAACTATACCATCAAGCCATTGGATATCGTCTTGATCTGGACGGGAGCCGGTGCTTATAACAATAGTGAGCGTTACCTGACCGATCACTGCGGTATGACGGCCGAATCAACAAATTGGTTGCTGGATCAAGGTGTCAAAGTGACTGGCATCGATGCCGTGACCTATGACCGCCCCGTGAAGTCAATGTTTGAGACCAAGCAATTCTGGCCTGCACACCGTGTTATGTTGGAGCGAGAATACTATCATCTCGAAAACATGCAGAGCTTCGAGAAACTACCTGCTACCGGTTTCAAGCTGTGTGTATTTCCCATCAAGTGGGTGAAAGCAACAGCCTCCCCGGTTCGTGCCGTTGCCATTATAGAGGACTGAAAAAAGAATCTATTAATGTCCCGTTATATCGTCATTCTTGGATCGCTGGATACCAAAGGCCCGGAAGTTGATTTCATCCGTCAGCGGGTGCTTGCTGAAGGGGGCGTTCCCTTGGTGATTGACACGGGTGTACTAAATGAAGCCACTATCCCCGCCGATATAACGCGGCAGGAAGTCGCAGCGGCGGGTGGCAGCACATTGCAAGCTATCGTGGAGAAGGGTGACAAAGCGCAGGCGCTGGTTGTCATGGCTGCTGGTGCTGCTCATTTTGCGCTGGATCTGCTAGCGCAAGACAAACTTGGCGGTGTGCTGTCCATTGGTGGATCTCGTGGTACCGCACTCAGTACCCGGGTGATGCAATCGCTGCCCGTTGGTGTTCCCAAGTTGATGGTGTCCACCATTGCCAGCGGTTTCAATCCTTTTGGTCCCTATGTAGGTACAAAAGACGTTATGATGATGCATTCTGTTGCTGATATCCAAGGAATCAACGCCGTGACGCGTTCCATCTTTTCCAACGCGGCTACCGCGATCACCGCGATGGGAAAAAACGGTGGCCCGATTATGCGCAGTAACAAGCCTACCTTCGCTGCTTCAATTTTAGGTGTTTCAACCTCCCTAATCAGCCAAATTCAAACCCTAATGGACCCTGAAAAAACTGATGTTATTGCGTTTCACGCGATTGGTACTGGCGGGCGGGCAATGGAAGAACTAATCGAGCAAAACTTGTTCGATGGTGTGTTTGATGTTACGCCAAGTGAAGTCTTACAAGATATCGTCCAGAGCTCGTGTTCAGCAGGGCCAAACCGCTTGAAGGCAGCTGGTCAGTTGGGACTGCCCCAGGTGGTCGCCACTGGTGGGATTGACTTCATCATCGAAGGGGCGCTTGAAAACCTTCCTGCCTGTTACCGCGATCGCAAGATCATGAGGCATACGCCAATGATCACACTGGTGAGAACTTCCGCTGAAGAAATGCGAATTCTTGCCCAGACCATGTCGGAACGGCTGGCTGAATCTAAGGGCCCGGCAGCTGTGATTCTACCACTTCAGGCGTTTGGTTGGTTTTCAATGGAAGGAAGCCCACTGCATGACCCTGAATCTGATCAGGCTTTCATCGACTCAATCAAGAAATATCTGAATCCACGCATTGAGTTAATTGAGCTTAATACCCATCTGAACGATCCTCTGGTGGCTGAAACCGCAGTAAAGTTCATCAAAACGCACCTGAAATGAGCATGCGCCTACAATGAACATTCAAATCAAACCGTTTTCGATGTTTCGAGATTGCAATGTTTTGCTATAAGATTATCGACAATCGATAATAATTCGATTGTCACCTGATTTATAATCTGAATGAGGAGTTATCAATGAACATGTTTGATACCTATCGCAATCTATACGATTTGAAAGGCAAACTTGCACTTGTAGCCGGTGGTGGAGGGGGGATTGGCAGCGCCATCGGTGAAGGGCTAGCTGCATTTGGCGCAAAAGTTGTCATCGCTGACCTCTTCGACAAGCAGGCCGAGGAGGTTGCGAAAAAAATTACTGAAGCAGGCGGTGAAGCGTATACAATCCACCTGGATGTGACTGATGTTAAAGGAATGGATGCAAGCATCGAGAGGCTTTGCCAGAATGTGGGAGTCCCGAACATTTTGATCAACTGTGTGGGCTCGCATAAAGAAGCGTTTGCGCTTGAGTACACCGAGGCAGATTGGGATCGCATTTTCAATATCAACTTAAAAGGTGCATTCTTTTTATCACAGTCTGTAGCGAAACGACAGATTCCAATGGGGAACGGCGGTAAACATGTTCATGTGACGTCAGTGAGGAGTATGCTGGCGCTGGCTGGTAGGGGGTACATCTCGTATTGCGCCAGTAAGGGTGGTATGAACTTAATGATCAAGCAGCTTTCTGTTGAATGGGCTAAACATAATATCCATGTCAATGGTATTGCTCCGACTTTTACCCGCACTATGTTGGTCAAGAAATATCTCGAAGACCCTGATTTCTACAATCCGCTGGTCGCCCGCATTCCGTTAGGGCGGGTTTGTGAACCGATTGATCTTGCTGCACTTGCCATCTATCTGGTAGCACCAGCCTCCGATTTCATCACTGGTCAGATTATCTTTGCAGATGGTGGTTTAACGGCAACCCAGTAACTCGCTACCTAGGAGAATCTATCATGTCTGAAATGTACTGTAAACCGTTTAGCGAACTTCGTCGCTCGGATCTTATACTGGCAGGTGGAAAAGGATCCAATCTAAGTGAAATGGTCTATGCCAATCTCCCTGTGCCACAGGGTTTTGTCGTATGTGCCCCAGCCTATTACATGATAATGGAAATTGATGATCTTGACCAGAAGATCAAAGATACGCTACTTGCCATTGATTGTGGTAACAGCCACGATGTGCGCGAAGTTGAGCGGTCCATCCGTGAAATGATCGAGAATGTTCCTATGCCTGAGGCGATCCGAACGGAGATTGTTGAGCAATACCGGGCACTTGGTGACAACGTGCGCGTAGCGGTGCGTTCTAGTGCAACTGCTGAGGACCTTACCAATGCCAGCTTTGCTGGTCAGCAGGATACTCTGTTGAATGTGGTCGGCGAAGAGGAGTTACTGTTGGCAGTCAAGAAGTGTTGGTCTTCTATGTACAACAGCAACGTTATATACTATCGCTCTCAACGTGGCTTTGCCGGCGTTCAGGTGGCAATGGCAGTTGTGGTGCAAAAGATGATCCGTTCGGAGAAATCTGGCGTCATCTTCACTGTGGATCCGGTTTCCCGCAATCCTTATGTCATGTTGATCGAAGGGGTGTACGGTCTGGGAGAAGGAATTGTGTCAGGCGCAATCACGCCGGACCACTATAAGGTTGACCGCGAAACATACGAAGTGCTTTATCGGTTTGAGGCTCCTAAATCCATCATGATCCAAAGCTGCAGTGGTCTGGGGGTTGAAACTGTCTCAATTCCGGCAGATATGGCACGTAAACCAGTCCTTTCGGATGATGAGGTTATTAAGCTAGTCCAGATCGGGAATAAGGTTGAAGATTACTTTGGCACCCCCCAGGACATTGAATGGGGAATTGAAACCGGCAATATATATCTCCTTCAAAGCCGTCCAATAACCACTCTGTAAAAACCTAAGGAAGAATAATGTTAACCTTTTCAACTGAATTCATATCTGGCCCCGCTCGACTGCGGGTCGATGTTCATGGTGCAAAGGAACGCACCCAACTGCTAGATGACTTAACCTTTCTCAATTACCGTCTGGCCAGCATCCAACTGGCAAATACAGTGCAAAGCACAACGCCACACATTGTCTGGTATGAGGATGAGCCACAAAAAAACCTCCTGCTCGAAGATGACTGCTTGATCTTGAAAGGGGACTGGTACGAGGGTGAAATCCAAAAAATTCTTGTCTCACTTCTGGCTATGGAACTGGACAAGGCCGGGTTACATCCGTTCCATTCCTCCGGAGTGCGCTACAAGAATACAACGATCATGTTTTTGGGTGGCGAAAACAACCACGGCAAGACCATGTGCCAGATCGAAGGAGCTCGGCGCAAAGGTCAGGTGATCTCAACCGAAACAATGGTGATCAATGATCACGGCTGGGTAGTGCAAGGCTCAAAAACTATCTTTATGCGTAAACGGGCAAAAGGCACAGAACGTTCTGATCTGGCCGACCAGGATGAAGGTGTAGCGAAATTCTTTGACAAGGTCCCTGAGGTGACCTTCTTTGAAGGTGAATCCAATGTAGATCTGTGCATTATGCCTGCAATTGATGGTCACTTTTTGACCCAAACCAACAAGATGGGGCTATTCGAGTCAGAGTATCACAGCTACCATTCGATGATGAACTTTATGGGCCTTAACCAACTTGTATCACCAGGCCTGGTCATGCCGATTATCGATTCGGATGAACGCCGCCGTGCCCGTGCCGAGTTTTGCCATCGCTGGGCGGAAGCCCGTCCTTTCTATATGGTACGTGCCGCTACCCCGCAGATCATCTTTGATGAAGTGGAAAAGATTCTGGATACGATGTGATATATTTAACACCACACATCCGCTTTCATTCCTTTTAGGAAGAGAATGCAATTCATTGGATACCAGCCTGATACGAACAATGGCCTACTGCTGTCGTTAAATATTATCGCTACGATATGTGTTAGTAATGAGAACCAAAGTTGGAGAGGACTATTATGCCCGATAAATTACGACCCCGCTCGCAAAGCGATCAAAAAATTTTGTCACGGAAGATGTTAAGCGAGCAGATCAAAGAATACATCATGGACGCCATCCTGAACGGGACCTATAAGGCAGGGGACCGCATAGTGGAGAATGCATTGGCAAAGCAATTGGGTGTCAGTCAAACCCCTGTGCGTGAAGCCATCCATGAACTGGTTGTGATGGGTTTTCTGGAAACCAAACCCTACAAAGGAACATCTGTTCACACCTTTACTTTCCAAGAACTGCACGAAGTCTACACCGTTCGTGCTGCTCTTGAATCGCTGGCAGGTCGGCAGGCTGCTATCCGGATCACAGATGACGATCTTGCAGTATTGAGAGCTATTCTGGATGAAATGCTCGAAGCAGCCAGCCAGGATGATGTGCATCTGATGGTTCAGAAAAACAATCTGTTTCGTGACACCATCCTAAAGATATCAGGTAATAAGCTGCTTTACAATCTGTATCATACGCTTCAGTTTGCAAATTGGACAATTTTCTCGACAACGCGTTTGAGGATGGGGTTGGTGTTCTTAGCTCAGCGTCATGAAACTTTGCTTAATGCATTGGCTACTCGTGATCCAGAAATTGCTGCAAATGCGATGCGTGACCACATTGAAGAACTTTACTTATCTTCGGGGTTGGTGCAGGACGATACAGTTGTGAAATTTCTAGATGCTGCGACGTAACACAGTACCAATCAGAGCGATATTATAGCAAACAATCCTACGGAAACCCAGATGAATCAGCAGCAGGTGTTTGAACTTGCACGAGCTACGTTTCTCACAGAAACTAATACTTATGGGTGTGCAGAAACAAGTTTCACTATATTAAAGCATGCTTTTGATCTTCCGAAACCGGAAGATACCTCAATGGCAATGGCTTTGAATGGGGGTGTTGCCTGGTGGGGCAGTACCTGCGGCGCAATCACAGGAGCTGCCCTGGCTGTCGGACAACTGACTGGGCAGCGTATTGCTGATCACAAACGCGCCAAACGGGTTGCCCGCCAAATTATCAGCCGCTTGATAACCGAATTTGTAGCTGAGAATGGCTCGATTGCATGCATAGACTTGATCAAGCTTGATATTCGCAAGCCGGAAAATCATGCCCGGTTTATTGAGGAAGGCGTTTGGCGTGATATCTGTATGCGTCAAATCGAGTTTGTAGCGAAACGGCTGTACAACCTGCAAGATGAATCAGTCTGGGAAAAGATGGTCAGCGAGCTTGAGGATTAGGGACATAATTCATTTTCCAATCCTGAAGGATCGAATGTTTTACCAATTGAAAAAGGGTTCTTGTCAGTAGCTCACCGCTAGCTGATCAGCTATGTTGTGAACTGTAAAGGAGGAAGTGACGTGCCTGCAGAAGTTACTATGCCCCAAATGGGCCTGACGATGGAATACGGCACCATTGTCAATTGGTTGATCCGTGAAGGCGATGAGGTAACAAACGGTCAAGAAGTATGTGAAGTGGAGACGGATAAAGCTACTCTCGCTGTTGAATCACACTCTGCTGGTAAAGTGGCTCGCATTTTGGCCTCTGTAGGTCAGGTAGTACCGGTAGGTGCACCGATCTGTGTTCTGCTTGCGCCCGGTGAAATATTGCTGCCGAATTGGTTACCTTCCAATGCGATACCGGCGGGCGAAGCCGGCGCAGTGCCACAGCCTTCTGTTGATAGCCTTACCCCGTCGATTTCTACCGCAGTACCGGAGCATGCCAGCGGACCGGCTCAGGCTTCATGGAAGGCGCGCACCCTGGCTCGAGAGTTAGGGATGGATCTGGCGAGAATATCAGGGACTGGAATTAGCGGCCGCGTGACGGCTGCTGATGTGTTGAACAGCCAGACTGCATCAGCTATCTCAGCAGGAGGTGTTGAAATCAAGGCATCGCCAATTGCCATGAATTTAGCCAAAGCGCTTGGGATTGAGCTGGCTCAAGTACCGGGCACGGGTCTAAATAGCCGGGTCGAAAGGGATGATGTGCTCCAATTCGCTGCTAGTGTTATCTCCGGCGCCCGACAAAAAATCGACAAGCGAGGAGAACCTATTACCCCATCCCGGATCATTCCGCTCGAAGGCGTTCGCGGCATTGTTTCGCGCCGTATGGCGGAAAGTGTCCATACCACCGCCCGCGTTACCTTGATTCGTGAAGTTAATGCCAGCGCCCTTGTAGATGTCCGTGCCCGGCTTAAAGCTCAGAATATACAGGTTGCCTACAACGATCTGCTGATCGCAATGTGTGCTGCTGCGCTGAGGGAACACCCCGAAGCCAACGCTCGCCTCACTGTAGCCGGTATCGAGCAATTGCAGGAGATACATATAGGCCTGGCCATTGATACAGATCGGGGTTTGATTGTTCCGGTTATTCATAATATTGACCGCCTGTCACTTAGCGAGATTGCCACCGAGACCCTCCGCCTAATTGATGGGGCACGTTCTGGGCGCATTTCACCAGATGACTTGACAGGTGGCACCTTTACTTTGACCAGCCTGGGTATTTATGGAGTCGATGCTTTCACGCCGGTTATCAATCTGCCTGAATGCTGCATTCTTGGTGTTGGGCGCATTGTCCGTAAACCAGTAGCTGATGAGCACACCGATGCCGTTGTAGTGCAGCCGCGCATCACTTTAAGCTTGGTATTTGACCATCGCGTCATTGATGGCGCACCCGCGGCGCGATTTTTCAACCGGGTTGTTGAACTGGTTGAGGAACCGATGCTGTTGCTAACCCTATCCAAAGCTGTAAAACAGCTTTAAACATTAAGAGGAATATCCATGAGTGAACAAGATATATCTGCACCACCCGCCAATCTGACTAGCAATGAACTGATAGCGATGTATCGTCGCATGATCCTGATCCGTGGCTTTGAAACACTAGCCAAGCAACACTTTGAAGGAGGTGAAATCAATGGTTTTTTGCACTTGTCTGCTGGACAGGAGGCTGTACCGGTCGGTGCTTGCGCAGCCTTGCGCGCGGACGACTATATTACAAGCACACATCGCGGCCACGGCGATGTCATTGCTAAAGGCTGCGATGTGAAATATGCCTTTGCTGAACTCTACGGCCGTACTACTGGCTATTGTAAAGGTAAAGGTGGATCGATGCACATTGCCGATTTTAAACAGGGCATCATCGGTGCAACTGGGATTGTCTCAGGCGCATTACCTACTGCCCCCGGGATCGCACTGTCGATCAAGATGCGTGGCACAGATCAGGTAGCGGTTTGCTTCTTCGGAGATGGGGCCACTGCAGAAGGTGGCTTCCACGAAGCGATGAATTTGGCGAGTGTCTGGCATGTGCCATTGATCTTTGTCTGTCAAAACAACTTGTATAGCCTATCGCTGCCCTATGAACAGATGGCTAATAACGTCGATCTGGTCAAGCGGGCCGAATCCTACAACATGCCAGCAATATCCTGTGATGGTATGGACCCCATCGCAGTCTACGAGGCTGTCAGTAAGATGGTCGCATTGGCACGCAGGGGTGGGGGCCCTGGCTTCGTTGAGGCTAAGACCTACCGTTACCTGGGCCACTACGTTGGGGATCCGGGGGAGTACATGCCGGATGAGGAAGTCAAGGACTGGAAAAAACGCGATGCTATCCCGACAATGAGTAGGAAGCTGCGCACTTGGGGCTATCTGACTTCCGATGAGGATGAAGAAATCGCGGCCAGTGTCGATGCCGAACTGGGCAACGCCATTGAATTTGCCAGGAAGAGCCCGATTCCCGACCCCATCGACGCGCTGGACGATGTCTTTTTCCATTTTGATTATCTTGGCAATCCGCTTGATTAAGAAGAGAGAATTATCATGCGTGAGATCACTTATCGCGAAGCATTACAAGAAGCCCTCATTGAGGAGATGGAACGTGATAACACCGTCTTCCTGCTGGGAGAAGATATTGCTGACCCTTTTGGCGGCGCTTACAAAGTAACTTTGGGTCTCTCCCGGCGGTTTGGCAAAGACCGCGTCATCCAGACTCCCATCAGCGAATTGGGTATTGTGGGAGCTGGGGTGGGTGCGGCTCTAACGGGTATGCGCCCGGTTGTTGAGCTAATGTACATCGACTTTGTGGGAATGGCGATGGATCAGATCTGCAACCAGGCTGCCAAGATCCGGTATATGTCCGGTGGACAGGCAAAGGTTCCCTTTGTGCTCCGTACGCAGGGTGGTATGGGACGCTCATC
>Ga0315282_10002617_pt1 | contig 32848 bp, 25 predicted proteins | sample YL17G07_20_MG_FD_203693 | JGI IMG/M metagenome (GOLD analysis project Ga0315282, IMG submission 203693) | Sediment microbial communities from Yellowstone Lake, YNP, Wyoming, USA - YL17G07_20 | ecosystem: Environmental > Aquatic > Freshwater > Lake > Sediment | place: USA: Wyoming | collected...
ATGTCTGGACTTGTGCATGAGGGAGTGCCACAGGAGGTCTTCTTCGCTCTGTCTTTCGACGGGCATACTCCGCAGGGCACTGTCGCTTTCCACGAAGGATTCAAAGCGGATGGCCAACAAGAGGGTGCAGGCAACGCTTTACAGCGCGCCTGACCCTTGGCGTTAGGGCGGGGAAAGTCATTTCTGTACCTAATAGCTGATGGCTAAACCTTAATCAATTCGTAATTTCTTGTTCCCATCCCGATCTCTTCAGCGTAGGCCAGTTGAATGTTCCAGTCCACCTCCGGATAAATGGCACGAAATTTATCCCCCTCGGGCTCCCAATTCTTCGTCAGTTTAGAGGATCGATTCCCTTCCTCCTTGTTGACCAGATCAACGGAAGCCTGGTCGATGGCCACGGGGTCTTCAGAGGAGAGAATTCCGATATCCCTGACAATCGGCGTATCGGAATAGCCATAACAATCACACGCGGGGGAGATCTGCGTGAGAAAGTTGACGTAGAGAGCCTTTCCCTTTTTCTTCTGAACGGCCCCACAGGCATGTTCCACCATCTTCTTTTGAAAAATAGGGATGCTTTCATTCCATTGAATTTGAATGGCCCCCGAAGGGCAGCTGAGGATACATTCTCCGCAGCCGATGCATTTCTTAGGATCGATGGAGGCAACCCCCTGTTTCGTCTCGACTCCTGATTTCAGCGGCAGCATCGAAATCGCTTCCTGTGCGCACCAAGTGAGACAGGTTTCACACCCCTTGCAGGCTTTCCCCTTGACTTGTGGCGAGATATTCGAATGCTGGCTCAACTTTCCTTCACGGCTGGAGCACCCCATTCCCAAATTCTTTAAAGCTCCTCCAAATCCAGACAATTCATGGCCTTTGAAATGGGTGACAACGACAAGGGCGTCCGTCATGCAGATCTCGCGGGCGATGGAAACTGTTTTGAAAATGGGCTTGTCAATCCTGACTTTCACTGCGCTATTGCCCCTCAACCCATCGGCGATCACGATCGGGGCATTGACCACCGACTCTGTGAATCCGTTTTCAAAGGCGGTGATGAGATGGGAGACCGCCTCGCTCCGGCTTCCGGTATAAAGGGTGTTGGTATCGGTTAAGAAGGGTTTCCCTTTGTATAGCCTGACTCGATCCACCACCCTTCTCAAAAAGATGGGTCGAACATAGGCCGTATTCCCTTTCTCGCCAAAGTGGAGTTTGATCGCCACCAAATCCTTCTCTCTAATCTTTCCGCTCAGATCAGCTCGATCCAAAAGGATATCCAATTTATCCAGAAGGGTTTTCCCAGATTTAACCTTCAGATCCGAAAAATAGACAGGGGACGTCATGATGAAACCTCCTTTTGCCGAACATTCTAAGGAAAAGCTCCTTCTGTGTCAACGGTTGAACGGGAAAGAACGGCGGGGGCGATTGGTCCCGTAACATGTAACTCAGCCCTTCAGGGCTGAAGAATCAGAGCAGGAGATCAGGGCTGAAGCCCTGAGTGACACCCCTACCCGAGGGATCTATGCTCAGATGCCGGGGATTCGCCGAGAGGTTTGAAAAATTTGACCCATTCGGCGGCGCACCCTCGGCCTGAGCCTTTCGACAGGCCCTTCGGCCACGAGCTCAGGGCCGAGTGGCTCAAGGCCCTGAGCTCAATCGAAGGGCTCGGGTCGAAGGCAAGGCCCGTCTTTTGAGGCAAGGGGAAAGAAGCGCCGCTCAGGGTCAACCCTGAGCAAGTCGAAGGGTTGACTTTTCATCGGGAAAAAGGGTAATTTAATACATTCATTCTCGGATGGGGTGGATCACGGAAAGGAGAGGAAATGAAGCGAGTTGAATTGACCCAGATTCGTAACATCGGAACCTTTGGCCATGGCGGAGAAGGGAAGACGTCCTTGGTTGAGGCAATTCTCTTCGATACGGGCGAAAATAGCCGCCTTGGCCGCGTTGACGATGGTTCCTCTTTAATGGATTTTGAACCTGAGGAGATTAACCGAAAAATCAGCATCAGCGCATCTCCGGCTCACTTCGAGTGGGACAAACATGAATTTCATATGATCGATACACCTGGATATTCAAATTTTATCGCAGAAGCAAAAGCTGCTATGCGGGTTGTCGATGGGAGCGTTATTGTCGTGGCGGGAAGTTCAGGGGTCAAGGTCAACACGGAGGCGGTCTGGGGATATGCGAATGAATTTAAAGTTCCGAGAATAATCTATGTTAGTAAAATGGATGCCGAGCGCGCTAATTTTCTGAGGGTGGTGGAGGAGGTAAAAAAGACATTCCCTTCCCAGCCGGCTGTTCCTGTCCAGCTTCCGATAGGGAGCGAATCAAAGTTTAAGGGAGTCGTGGACCTGATTCAGAGGAAAGCCTACTTTTATCGTGAGGATGGAAGCGGCCAGTTCGAAGTCAAAGAGGTTCCGCCTGAGATGAAAGAAGAGGTGGAGCGACTTCGGGAGAAGTTGGTCGAGACCGCGGTGGAAATGGAAGACGAGTTAATGGAAAAGTATCTGGAGTCCGGGGAGATTACCACCGAGGAACTACTTCGATGTCTGCGAAAGGGGACCTTAGAAAGGAAACTGGTCCCCGCCGTTTGCGGTTCGTCCATCCGGAATATTGGTATCCAGCCTCTTCTGGATGTCGCGATCTCCTGCTTTCCTTCACCTTCGGAAAGAGGGCCTGTCCAGGGGAAGAACCCCAAAACGGGTGAGCCTGAAGCTCGTGAACCCAAAGAAGACGCGCCGTTCTCCGCCTTTGTATTCAAGACGATCGCCGATCCTTTTGCAGGAAAACTGAATCTCTTCCGGGTGTACTCTGGGTCTGTAAATGCCGATTCGACGATCTACAATGCTAAGAAAGATGTGAGAGAGAGAATTGGACAGATTTTCCTCCTGGAGGGAAAGAAACAGAAGCCAGTGGGTTTTGCAGGGGTGGGCGATATCGTCGCGGTGGCCAAATTAAAAGAGACGACCACAGGAGACACATTTTGTGACGAGAAGAAGCCCATTGTTTTTGAGGAGACGAAGCTTCCCCTCCCGATGATCACTTATGCCCTGACGCCAAAAAGCAAGGGGGACGAAGAAAAGATCACCGCTGCCCTGGCGCGCATTCATGAAGAAGATCCGACCATGACGGTGAGCCGTGATGAACAGACTGGAGAAATTCTCCTTTCAGGGATGGGACAGACACACGTGGAAGTGATTGTTGAGAAATTGAAGAGAAAATTTGGTGTAGAGGTGAGCCTCAGTACCCCGAAAGTTCCTTACAAGGAGACGATTCGGAGCGCCAAGACAGGCGTCATCTATCGCCACAAAAAACAGACGGGTGGCCGCGGCCAGTTTGCAGAAGTTCACTTTGATATTTCCCCTCTGCCACGAGGAACGGGGTTCGAATTTGAGAACGCCCTGGTCGGTATGAATGTTCCCAGGAACTTCGTTCCGGCGGTTGAGAAGGGAGTGGTTGAGGCGATGCAAAGCGGCGTCGTCGCCGGCTATCCCGTCGTAGACGTCAAGGTCAGGTTCTATGATGGTAAATCTCACGAGGTCGATTCTTCGGAAATGGCTTTCAAACTCGCTGCAATCATGGCTTTCAAGAAAGGAGTGCAGGAGGCCAATCCCGTTCTCCTCGAGCCTGTCATGAAGGTTGAAGTGACCGTTCCCGAGGAGAATATCGGAGATGTGATCGGCGATCTGAACAGCCGGCGGGGCAGAGTTTTAGGAGTGGAATCAAAAGGAAATTATCAAATGATCCAAGCCAATGTCCCCATGTCAGAAATGCTTAAATATGCTCCGGACCTCAATGCCAAAACAGGGGGCCGGGGCACTTTCACGATGGAGTTTTCCCACTACGAAGAGCTTCCTGCACAATTAACGGAGAAAGTGGTTGCTCAGATAAAGAAGGATAAAGAAAAAGAAGACTAAGCAACAAAGTGAGTAAAGTTCGAAATGCCTAAAATACTTAAAGTTGGAAACGCATAAAAATTTTTAACTTTAGTCACTTTAGTTCACTTTAGGCACTTGGGTTAAATGATGCGTGCGGTGATCCAAAGGGTAAAATCTGCCCAGGTGTGTGTGGATAGTCGAGTGACAGGAAGTATTGAGAAAGGTCTTCTCATTCTCCTCGGTGTAGGAAAGGGTGACAGCGAAAGCGATATTTCTTTTTTGACCTCCAAGATACCTGAACTTAGAATCTTCGAAGATGAGTCCGGAAAATTCAATCTTTCATTGAAAGAAATAGGCGGAGAGATGTTGGTCGTCTCTCAGTTCACCCTTTACGGCGATTGTCGGAAAGGGAGGAGGCCTTCTTTCACGGGCGCGGAAGAACCGGGCGCTGCAAAGCATCTGTACGAACAATTCATTTCAAGACTGAGAGAGCAAGGCATTCCGGTGCAGACAGGAGAATTTCAGGCGAAGATGGAGGTTCATCTTATCAATGATGGGCCTGTAACACTTCTGTTGGACAGCAAGCAATAGGGGAGGATTGGGGAAGGGGATGGATTCAGGGGCCGGTTTGATGGAAGGTTCAAGCAAGGGAGAAAGACGGTGAAAAAACTCGCCTCTCTTTTTTTCTTAATCAGCTTTTTTTTCCTCTCGAGTTCCATAGCAGTGGCCCAGATCTCAGAGGGAGGGAAGGAGATGGCGATGAAGGAGATCAGGGAGCCGGCCGTGGCAGGAGCATTTTATCCTGATAAACCTGAAATCCTCTCACGGGATGTTGCAAAATATCTGGAGAATGCGAAAAAGGAAAGGTTGGAAGGGGAAATCGTTGCTCTGGTTTCGCCCCATGCCGGGTACATGTACTCCGGCCAGGTAGCCGCTTATGCCTACAAATTGATCGAAGGAAAAAGCCTTGAATCCGTCGTCGTGGTCGCACCCAGCCATCACGCTCTTTTTAAAGGAGCATCCCTTTATGATCGAGGAGGATTCAGAACTCCTCTGGGTGTGGTGCCCGTTGACGTCGAACTCTCCAGGAAGATGATGGAGAAACGAAAAGAGATTCGATTTCTTCCCGAAGCGCATCGCCAGGAGCATTCATTAGAAGTTCAGATTCCCTTCCTGCAAATCGCCTTAAAATCATTCAAGCTCGTTCCCATTGTGATGGAACCCTACTGGAGTTGGGAGACCTGCCAATACCTCGCGTCAGCGATTGCAGAGACGGTAAGAGGGAAAAAGGTTCTATTGGTCGCGAGTACAGACCTATCGCATTTTTACTCCTATAACATCGCTGTTGAGCTGGATCGGATTTTTTTGAATCATCTTGATCGGTTTGACGCAGAAGGACTAAATCGTGACCTGAAGGTGAACCGGACGGAGGCCTGCGGAGCGGGTCCTGTGGTCACGGTCATGCTGGCGGCAAAAGCGTTAGGGGCTAACCGGGGCAAGGTACTCAAGTATCTCAATTCCGGAGATGTGACCGGAGATCGGAGTCGCGTCGTAGGATATGGGGCTGCCGTTTTTTATAAGGCAGCCGAGGGGAAAGAAAAGATGAAAGAGGAAAAGAGAGAAGAGAAAAAGGTGGGTGTTGATTTAGGTCTGAGCGAGCAGGACAAAAAGACCCTCCATCAGATTGCGAAAACAGTGATTGAAAATAAGGCGAGGGGAAAGGCCATTCCAGAGTTCAAAATCGAATCCGCTATTCTGAAAGAGAACCGGGGAGCCTTTGTGACGATCCAAAAGAAAGGGCAATTGAGGGGTTGCATTGGATTCATCAAAGGCTACGAGCCGCTTCATAAGACGGTTGAGAAGATGGCCGCGGAAGCGGCTTTCCGTGACCCGCGCTTTCCCCCTGTGAAGGAGAAGGAGCTCCCGGAGCTCGACATTGAGATATCCGTTTTAACCCCTCTCAGAAAGATTACAGATTTTAATGAGATTGAAGTGGGGAAACACGGCATCTACATTATTAAAGGCGGATGGTCCGGTCTTCTTCTACCGCAAGTTGCAACAGAGTACGGATGGGATCGTCAGACATTTCTGGAGCATACTTGCCAAAAAGCAGGCCTTCCTCCCAATGCATGGAAAGAAAAAGACACGGAGATCTACATCTTCTCTGCGGATATTTTTTGAGATGAGATTTGACACTGGGTAGGGGAGGCTTTAGCCTCCCCTTAGGGCGACTAAAGTCACCCCTACCCACTAGAAATCTCTGACCGCTGTAATCCTGTTTGAAATCTGAGTTAATCTTCTTTAAGTATTGACAGGAGGGGCAATTTTTTATTTAATATAGATAGGCCGAATTGAAATAAGCGGGGGACCCGATTTTTTGGGGTGAATTCCAAAGATGTTGGAAAGGATATCCCTTAATCCTAACCCGTCAGCTAACTCCGCAGGCGACTAAGGGAAGAGATGAAAGCTAGGGGCTCTCCTCCTGGCTTTTTTTTGATGGCGACATGGAAAATGAAACAACGATAGCAGCGTCTTGTCCTGTTGAGAAAGTAGAACTCCGCAGAGATGTGACGGTCTGGGGCTCCTACATGTGGGGATATGCGGATGTCGGAGCAGACATCTATGCTGCCCTGGGCTTGGTGATGGGGGCTGCTCATGGTGGAGCGAGCCTTGCCTTTTTTGTGGCCGGTCTCATCTATATCATGATCGGGCTCTCCTATACGGAAATGGCGTCGACTTATCCCGTTGCGGGAGGAGGCCATTACTATGCCTTAAGGGGGCTCGGTGATTTCTGGGGCTATGCTGCGGGAGTGGCTCTTCTGTTGGATTACACCATCGACATTGCGCTTTTTGCCACGGCTTCCGCCGGTTATATGAACTTTTTTATGCCCTATATCATAGGTGTCCCTCCAGAATATTTTGCCATCGACATCTGGATTTTCCACAAGGTGAATCCGGTCTGGGCAGCCGAGGCTCTCATCCTTATCGCCTTCCTCATCTGGCTCAATATCCGGGGAGTGAGGGAATCATCCCTCTTTAATGAAATTATCGGTGCCATCGATATCATCACCGAATCATCGATTATTGTCCTTGGTTTTCTGTTGGCTTGGAAACCCGAGCTTTTTGTCTTCCAATGGAAGACCCAGTTTCCGAGCATGAAGGAATTTATGTATGGTTCTTCTCTGGCGATCATCTCTTTTGTCGGGTTGGAATCGATTTCGCAAGCAGCTCAAGAGACCAAAAGGCCCGCCACCATCATTCCCCGGACTTCCATCACTTTGATCTTTACCGTCTTCATCTTTGCAATGGCTTTCTCCACTGCAGGACTCGGCATCCTTCCATGGCAGGAGTTTCCTCAGGGAGATCCAGTGGCGAAGCTTGCTCATGCCATCCCTGTTTTTGGTGTGATGGCCGGTCCCTTTGCAGCCATTCTCGGTGCAACGATCCTGCTCATCTCTTCGAACACAGGTGTGATGGGTGCCTCGCGGCTCACCTATTCGATGAGCGAGCTCCATCTGATCACTCCGTGGTTTGATAAAGTCCACCCGAAATACAGAACTCCGGTTCGTACCATTGTATTCTTCTCCCTCATCGGAATGCTTGAGGCGATTCTCGCATTTCTGACGCCCAGTGCGATGGATACATTGGGGAATATGTATGCCTTTGGGGCGGCGAGCGGTTATCTCCTCGTCTTCATCTCGATGATCAAGCTTCGCTTCTCCGATCCTTATTCTCCACGGCCTTATAAAATGCCCCTGAACATCAAGTGGAATTATAAGGGAAGGACCGTCGATGTTCCCATTCTGGGTTTCATCGGGATGATCGGTGTCAGTTTCATCCTTTTTGAGGTCATCTTGACCCATGAGATTGGCCGAATCGCAGGCCCGGGATGGGTTTTGGCATGTCTGATTTACTATTTCTGGTTTCGAAAGAAAAAAGGGTTTCCTCTCATTGGAAGCGTGAAGCATAACTGGGAAGAGGAGCAGAAAATGATATTGACCTCTGCTGAAGAATTCGATCTGCTTGAGCAGTATAAGATTGCCCTGGCGGAAAGAGATAAACGGGAGAAGGGAAAGACCGGTGAGAAAAACAGCAGAGTTCCCTGAGCGACCAGGATGGCGGGATTATTTTCAAATCGTGACGACCATTCTGATGGCAGGATTAGGGATCTATATTCTGTGGGAAACTGTTTTTGTTAGTTGGGTTTTTCCGTCTTTGATTCTTGGCATTGCCCTTTTGCTTTACAGCCTATACCGAGCCAGAGCGATCTGGACATATTTTCAGCAGAGAGGCAGAAGAAATGGGATCTGAAATCCAGGTCACGTTTTTAGGAGCCCTGCTGGCTTTTATCTTTGTGGCCTCCATGGGAACTTTGCTCTGGTGGATGTTCCATGTCCCAAGAGCCATCCCTCAGGCTGCAGCAAAGGCCAGGAGAGCGGTCGGTGCAATTAAGAAGATCCTGGTTCCAACCTCAGGGACTCTTTATTCCGAGCGGGGAATTGAATTGGCATGTCGACTGGGGGAAGAACAGAAGGCGGAGATTTATCTCGTTACGGTTCTTGAAGTTCCGAGAACACTCCCATTAGAAGCGCCCATGCCTGAAGCAGAAGCTCGGGCTGAGGATATCATTAAGCGTGGAGAAGAGATTATCAATTTGAGAGGACTGCTAGGTAAAGGGGAAGTCAGGCGGGGAAGGGTCGCGGGGGAGGAGATCATTCGGGCAGCGAAAGACTGGGAGGCTGATTTGATTGTAATGGGAATCCGATCGCAGGTCACGATGGCCCAGGATATCCTGGGTCGTAATTCTGATCTAGTTCTGCGTCGAGCTCCCTGTGAAGTGATTGTGGACAAACTCTCTGTATAGATAAAATGGGAGGAGTTGGATGAAGGTGATGATCATCGGTTGTGGCAGGGTAGGGTCGGTTCTGGCGAATCGTTTAGATGAGTCGGGACATCAGGTGGTTGTTCTGGACAGGAATCAGCAGGCCTTTAGGAGGCTCTCTGAAAAATTTAAAGGGGAACGGATTGTGGGCAATGGTCTGGTAGAAGAGTATGTGCGTCCGATACTTCAGGAAAAGGCTGATATCCTGTTTGCCATGACGGATAAGGATAATGTTAATCTGATGATCGCCCAGAGAGTGAAACAACATTTTCAAATGGAAAGGGTGGTCGCAGTGGTACACGACTCCATTCTGGCGGGACTCTATAAAGAACTGGGTGTGGAGACGGTTTGTCCCACCGACCTGGTTATAAAAGATTTATTGCAGACGATTCAGGAAAGTTGAAGGGGGAGATCATGTACATCATCATTGTGGGCGCAGGAAAGGTCGGATACCATCTGGGAAGATTGTTGATGGCCGAAGGTCATGAGGTGATGCTGATTGAGAAAGATCGTTCCAAGGTAGATCTCCTCTCTATTGAATTTCATGATGCCGTCATGGAAGGGGATGCCTCGACCGTGGAGGTGTTGAGAGAGGCCGGGGTCAACCGGGCGGATGTGATTGTTGCGACGACGGGCAATGATGAAGACAATCTCGTGATCTGTCAGGTTGCAAAATTGATGTTTCTTCGACCCCGGACGATTGCACGGGTTAACAATCCGAGGAACGAGGAGCTTTTTGCTGGTTTGGGAGTCGATGCCTCCGTCAGCGCGACGAAGATCATCAATGCTGTGATTCAGGAACAGGTCAAGGCCGGAGATATGATGATTCCCCTCCTCACCTTGAAAGCAGGAGATGTGGAGATCGTCGAAGTGGAACTCTCACGTTCCTCACATATCGTGAAGAAGAAGGTCAAAGATTTGTCACTGCCTCCGGGATCGATTTTTATCGCTGTGATTCGGGGAGAAGAGGTTATCATCCCCTATGGTGAAACAGAGTTCCAACCGGAAGACAAGGTTCTCGCCCTCGTCAAACGCGAAAGCGAACAAGCCCTCCGAGAGATGTTGTGACGGAACGTTTCCGTTCGGGAGCATTGAGAGCACTACGAATGACCGTTCCACTCATTCAACCACTTCAATATCTTGATAGGTAATCGAAATGGCCGACATCATTTTTGTCGCATTGGTTTTGGTCTTTTTTGGATTCTCATTTTGGTATGTCCATGCCTGCGATCGACTCTGATGGATTAAAGGAAGAACAATGAGCTGGGAATATATAGTAAGCGGGATCATTGGTCTGGGGTTGCTTGTCTATCTAACGTACGCGCTCCTCAAACCTGAGAAGTTTTGAGCCTTACGGCAGCATGGAGGTCTGAGAGAAGAAGATGACACCTAACGGATTCTTGCAGGTCGGAATATGCTTTTTGGTTCTGCTTGCTGTGACCAAGCCACTCGGGGTTTACATGGCGTACGTGTTTTCCGGGAAGAGAGTGTTTCTTGATAAAATCCTCGGTCCTATAGAGCGATTGATTTATCGGATATGCCGCATCGACCCACGAGAGGAGCAGCACTGGACTGCGTACACTGCAGCCATGCTGATGTTCAGTCTGGTAGGGTTTCTTGTCCTCTACGGACTTCAGCGGCTTCAATATTATCTGCCGCTGAATCCGGAAAGATTTTCCGGTGTCCCACCGGACCTGGCATTCAACACTGCTTCGAGTTTCACCACCAATACCAATTGGCAGGCCTACTCAGGCGAGTCCACCATGAGCTATTTCGTTCAGATGGCAGGGCTGGCATTTCACAATTTCGTGTCAGCGGCCACCGGTATCGCACTCGCAGTGGCCTTCATTCGAGGAATTGCACGCCGTGAAGCAAAGGCCCTTGGCAATTTCTGGGTTGATCTTACTCGCACTACGCTCTACGTGTTGCTTCCCTTCTGTGTCATCGGGGCACTTCTCCTGGTTTCCCAGGGAGTCGTCCAAAACTTCAGCCCATATACGCAGGTGAGACTCGTCGAACCGCAGCAGGTTGAAAAAACGGATAATCGAGGCAAAAAGACCATTGAAACCGTAACCGTCCAGACGATCGCCCAGGGCCCCGTCGCGTCCCAAGAAATCATCAAAGAATTAGGTACCAATGGTGGCGGTTTTTTCAATGCCAACTCAGCCCATCCGTTTGAGAATCCGACACCGTTTTCAAATTTTTTGGAGATGATCGCCATCTTTGCAATTCCAGCAGGTCTCACTTATACCCTTGGCCGGATGGTGGGCAATCAGAGGCATGGGTGGGCAGTCTTTTCTGCAATGGCAATCCTTTTTCTGGCAGGCTTTTTCACAGCTTATTACTTTGAGGCCCGCGGTAATCCAATCTTTAATCAATACGGAGTGACGCAAGCGGTAACCGAATCGGATAACGGACAGCAGGCCGGCGGCAACATGGAAGGCAAAGAAGTGCGATTCGGCATCATGAATTCAGCCCTCTGGGGCACCATGACGACCGATGCCTCTTGTGGCGCCGTCAACGCTATGCATGATTCCTTTACCCCGCTGGGCGGGATGATACCGCTCGTGAACATCATGTTGGGGGAGATTATTTTTGGCGGCGTCGGTGCCGGACTGTATGGCATGCTTGTGATGATTGTGTTGACGGTCTTCATCGCGGGACTGATGGTCGGAAGGACTCCGGAGTACCTGGGAAAGAAGATAGAGGCGAAGGACGTGAAGATGGCCATGCTTTACGTTCTTGTCTTTGCCTTTTCGATTCTGATCCTTTCGGCATGGTCAAGTGTTGCTTCCTATGGGGCATCGAAGGTCAACAACGCCGGGCCCCACGGGTTATCGGAGATCGTTTACGCCTTCACTTCAGCTACGGGGAGTAACGGGTCGGCTTTCGCCGGAATCAACGCGAATACCCTCTGGTACAACACAACGATGGGGATTGCAATGCTCGTCGGGCGATTTCTGATGATTATCCCGATGATGGCCATTGCTGGGAACCTGGCAACAAAGAAGATCATCCCACCTTCAGCGGGGACGTTCCCTGTTCATACTCCTCTCTTTGTCGTATTGCTGATAGGCGTCATACTGATTGTTGGGGCGCTTACCTTTTTTCCGATGCTTTCGCTTGGCCCGATCGTGGAACATTTTTTGATGGAGGCGGGAATAATATTTTAAATGGCAGGGTATTTCTTTCCGAATTGATCAGTTCGAGAGTCTCTGTAAGAGAATGATATGGCAAGAAAAACAGAAAAAGGACCCATTTTTGATCCGACAATAGCGAAGCGGGCCATTAAGGATGCGATTACAAAATTAGACCCGCGGCAGGTCGCGCGCAATCCGGTCATGTTTGTCGTTGAGATTGGCAGTATACTCACGACGCTACTCATTCTTCGGGACATTGTCGTAGGCAATACCGGCCACCTGCTTTTTACGGTGCAGGTCACATTGTGGCTCTGGTTTACCGTGGTGTTTGCCAATTTTGCTGAGGCTATGGCCGAAAGTCGCGGAAAGGCACAGGCGGATACGCTTCGCAAGGCGAAGACCGAAACCATGGCCAATCTCATCATTGTCGATGTGAGTGGGGATATCGGTAAAGGGATAGAGCGGGTTAAGACCGAACGCGTTCCTGCGTCGAACCTGAGGAAAGGCGATGCTGTGTTAGTTCGTGCGGGAGAAGTCATCCCCGGCGATGGAGAGGTCATTGAGGGCGTAGCATCCGTAGATGAATCGGCTATTACCGGCGAAAGTGCGCCTGTCATTCGCGAAGCAGGAGGAGACCGCTCGGCAGTCACCGGCGGAACAACTGTGATCTCAGATTGGATTAAGGTGCGCATCCGATCGAATCCAGGGGATACCTTCCTGGATCGTATGATCGCGCTGGTCGAGGGAGCAGAAAGACAAAAGACACCGAACGAGATCGCCCTGAACATTTTGCTGGCTGGGCTTACGATCATCTTTCTCCTGGCCGTTGCCACCTTATTGCCGTATGCCATTTACAGCGTTCGAGCCTCAGAGGCGGCAGGTGGTTTCGTTCGGGCCGAGCCGCCTTCGATTACAGTGCTCGTGGCGTTACTTGTCTGCTTGATTCCGACGACGATCGGAGGACTGCTTTCGGCCATCGGCATCGCGGGGATGGACCGATTAATTCAGCATAATGTGCTTGCGATGTCAGGCCGGGCGGTTGAAGCAGCAGGGGACGTCAACACGTTACTTTTGGACAAGACTGGCACGATCACTCTGGGCAACAGGCAGGCCACCGAATTCACTCCTCTTCCTGGAGTTACGGAAGAACAAATGGCTGACGCCACCCAATTATCAAGCTTATCGGACGAAACCCCGGAAGGCCGCTCCATCGTGGTTCTGGCAAAGACAAAGTACGGGCTGCGAGGAAGGGATTTATCATCCAGAGAGGCGCAGTTCATCCCATTCTCTGCGCACACGCGGATGTCAGGAGTTGACTTCGGGGAACGCTTGATCAGAAAAGGTGCCCCTGATGCGATTATTTCTTTCGTCAATTCTCAAGGAGGAATGGAGCCCCCTGAGCTGAGAGAAATTGTCGGCCGCATCTCGAAGTCCGGTGGGACACCTCTGGTCGTTGCTGATCGCTATCGCGTGCTGGGTGTCATTCATCTGAAAGACATTGTAAAAGGAGGGATGCGAGAGCGGTTCGTGCAACTGCGAAAAATGGGGATAAAGACCATCATGATCACAGGAGATAATCCCTTGACTGCGGCGGCGATTGCCGGTGAAGCGGGGGTTGACGATTTTCTCGCGGAGGCGAAACCGCAAGACAAAATGGATCTCATCCGTCGCGAGCAGGACGAGGGAAAGCTAGTCGCGATGACCGGCGATGGGACAAATGATGCCCCGGCTCTCGCTCAGGCCGATGTTGGCGTAGCGATGAACACAGGGACGATGGCAGCTAAAGAGGCGGGGAACATGGTGGATCTGGATTCGAATCCCACCAAGCTCATTGAGATCGTGGAGATTGGTAAGCAGTTACTGATGACGCGAGGTGCGCTCACGACCTTTTCCATCGCGAACGACGTGTCCAAATATTTCGCCATCATCCCGGCCATGTTTTCAACCTTATACATGGCGATGGGTGCGAAGAGCGGTCCACTTTCCGCACTGAACATTATGCAGTTGGCAACACCGGAGTCAGCGATTCTGTCAGCGGTGATCTTCAACGCGCTGATCATTGTTGCGTTGATTCCTTTGGCGTTGCGCGGCATCAAATATCGACCGTTGGGGGCAGCTGTGGTGCTCAGACGAAACCTCTTGATCTATGGATTTGGCGGGATTATTATCCCCTTCATAGGGATTAAGCTGATCGATGTCATCATCAGGATGCTTGGATTGGCGTAACGGAGGAAATCAAAGATGAATCTGCTCAGGCATGCCTACCCGGCTGTTGCATTGACGATCGTGCTGACGGTGCTCCTTGGGATCGTATATCCGTTTGTCATGACCGGGTTATCAGAGTTACTTTTTAAAGAAAAAGCGCGAGGAAGTCTTATTGAGAGAGAAGGGAAGGTGATCGGATCTCGTCTGATCGGACAGCCCTTCAAAGGCGCGAGCTATTTTCACTCGCGGCCTTCAGCGGCCGGTTCCGGGTACGATGCCACCGCTTCCGGCGGCACGAACCTCGGGCCGACAAGTAAACAGCTCTTTGAGGAGCAGGTCAGGGGGCGTGCGAAACAGTTGCACGCTGAAAATCCAAATCTGAAGATCCCGATCGACCTCATCACGTCTTCGGGATCAGGGCTTGACCCGCACATCAGCCCGGCAGCGGCTGAGTTTCAGGTCCCACGGGTCGCAGGCGAGCGTGGAATGAGCGGGGAAGAAGTGAGACGACTTGTGCACAAATACACCGAGGAACGACAGTTCGGTGTCCTGGGCGAGCCGCGCGTCAACGTTCTCGAACTCAATCTTGCCTTGGACCAGGCATCAGGGAGAGGGAAATAAAGAATGTTTGCAGCCGCACGCTATGTCCTCGGAGGGGGTGCCACGGATGGGCGCGGCGACAGGTTATAATAAAAACCTATCCATAAAACATCGGCTTCCGAAAAGTTGTCATTCCGGCGAAAGCCGGAATCCAGTGTTTTCACAAGATTCTGGATGCCGGATCAAGTCCGGCATGACGGAAAAGGCGATTCATAAACAGACCTTAATTAATAGTTGTGTTATCGGGAAGGGCGGACGGAGAGATGGAAGAAAAGAAAACCCCTAAGGATACGACAAGGCCAGATCCGGAAGCCCTCTTAAAAGAAGTTCAACGTGAAGAAGCAATGAGAGGACGTTTGAAGATATTTCTCGGCTATGCGCCAGGGGTCGGGAAAACCTATACGATGCTCAATGAGGCACGTACATTAAAGAAGCGCGGTGAGGATGTTGTGGTGGGGGTTGTAGAGACTCATGGACGTGTCGAAACGGAGGAATTACTAAAGGGGCTGGAAGTGATTCCGCGACGGCGGGTGGAATATCAGGGTATTGTTCTTGAAGAATTGGACCTCGATGCCATACTCCAACGGCGTCCTGCGGTGGTTTTGGTGGATGAACTTGCACACACCAACGCTCCTGGCAGCCGCCATCCTAAACGATACCAGGACATTGAAGAACTACTCGAAAACGGCATTGACGTTTATACGACCGTGAATGTTCAGCACTTCGAGAGCTTGAACGACGTGGTCGAGAAGATTACGGGAATTCGCATGCAGGAAACACTGCCCGATACCTTCTTGGATCGAGCGGACGAGGTTCAGGTGATCGATATCCCGCTGGAAGAGCTTTTTGAACGGCTAAAAGAAGGAAAAGTATACGTTCCCAGGAAGGCGGAACGTGCGATGCAGAACTTTTTCCAACGGGGCAATCTCGTTGCCCTTCGGGAGCTGACGCTTACCCACGCGGCCCACAAAATGGATGCCGAGCTTCTAAATTATATGAGGGCAAAAGCCATTTCTGGCCCCTGGCCGGCAGGGGAAAGAGTGATGGTTTGCGTGGCACCAAGTCCATATGCGAAACAGCTTCTCCGGAAGGGGTATCAAATTGCAAAAGATGCCCATGCCGAATGGTATGCGGTCTATGTTTCAACGCCTGCCCTGAAAGGCATGTCCGATAAAGATAAGGCTTACATCGCTGAGGCATTAAATCTTGCCGGCGAATTGGGAGCAAAGATTGCAACCCTTTCCGGAACCGACGTGGCAACCGAGATTCTTCGCTTTGCCCGCGAGAACAATATCAACCATATCGTGATCGGTAAGCCCCTTCACTCCATGCTATTGGGATTCTGGAAGGGCTCACCCGCATCACGCCTGCTCCACACGCCGAGCGAGTTTGAACTGCATCTCATCACGCCAACGGTCGAAAAAAAAGAGGTCGAGGTAAAGGTAAAGCCTGAACGATTTGCCCTCAATCCCAAGGGTTACTTGTTTACCATCTTAATGGTTCTTGCTGTCACATTGTTGAATTTTTTTCTCGAGGGATTCGTCAATCGCATGTCTCTCGTTTACATCTATTTGATTGTAACCATTGCCAGCGCGCTCCTTTTTGGTACCGGGCCTTCACTATTTTCCTCGGTCGTCAGTCTCCTCACTTTCGATTTTTTCTTCACGGAGCCAAGATACAGCTTCACCATGTATCATCCCCATGACGTTATTAATGTCTTAGTGTTCTTCCTCACCTCAATCATCGTTGGCCAGCTTGCCAACATAACGAAAAGACAAAATCTTCTTTTGCAGCTTCGCGTCAGGCGAGTCACGCTCATCGAAGAGATGAGCAAAGAATTCTTGATGCTTCCTCCGGTTGAGCAGCTTGTGGGAGGACTTGTTCAGAGCACGGACGAGTGGAAAAATATTTTGACTCTCTTTCGCACCACGGTTCTTGACCACATCAGTCATATTGCGATCAAGTATCTGTCAATGATTATTGACGCCCCGTCCTTTGTACTTTTCAAAGGGAAAGAGGGGAGACTGCAGGTCTGGGCCCGAAGCAGACCCGACACGGACCTCACTCCGAATGAGCTGGCCGTTGCGGAATGGACTTATTCACACGGCGAACCTGCCGGTGCGGGCACCCAGACGCTGCCAAACATCAAGGTCTTCTTCACGCCCATGAAATCTCTTGATGAGACGATCGGCGTCATGGGCATTCAGTACGAATTTAAGGACCTTCTCTTCGATCAACGTCGTCTTCTCGGGATCATATCGAATCTCGCAGCCCTTTCCGCAGCAAGATGGGTGAAGATTTAGGGGAGGAGAGGGAGAGGGGGCCTCTCGTCAATAAATTGAATGCATTCGTGTTAACGCACGCTGGCCATCACAAGAACCAGGGCACCTAATATAAATCGGTACCAGGCGAATGGTAGGAAATTCTTAGTCTGAACATACCGAAGCAAAAAACCGATACTGACTATACCGGCAATACACGAGACCACTGTACCGATCATAAAGTTCACAGTGATCACAGATGGATTCGAAATAACTCCCGGCAGTTTGACCATGGCAGCCCCGAAGATAATGGGCGCTGACAGCAAGAATGAAAACCGGGCCGCTCCTTCTCTGGTTACCCCCATCAGCAGTCCTGTGGTCATCGTGATACCCGAACGGGATACTCCTGGAACAATGGCGAGGACTTGGGATATCCCGATGAACAGACTGGTTCCAAAAGTGATATGGTTCATCTCGATCTTCTTTGCACTTCTGCGATCTGCCCAATAAAGGAGGATGCCCATCAATATCAGCATCACGGCGATCAGGGTTGGGGACCTGAAGACCGTCTCTGCTTTTTTTTCTAACAGGTATCCACCTATTGCTCCTGGCACACTGGCGGCAGCCAGGTACCAAAACAATCGGCCTTCTACACTTCGGACATCGCTAAAGCCTTTGATAATGAGTTTCCACCAGTCCTTCCAGAAATAGATGATCACGGCGACAAGCGTGCCGAGATGAAGGGCAACATCGAAAGTCAGCCCTGGATCTGCCCACCTGAAAAACCAGGGAATCAGAATCAGATGGGCTGAGCTCGATATGGGCAGAAACTCTCCCAGCCCTTGAGCCAACCCAAGTATGACTGCCTGTAGAATCGTCAAATTCGCCTCCAATGCCGGAAATGGGGCTTGGATTTTGATGTTTCGAAATCCGTTCCCCGCCTAATCAAGCTACTTACAGTGGAATATGGAGTATTATTTTTCTTCTTCCTTTTTATCCTCCCCGAGGGCAACTCCGCCTAATTGTCGCCATTTCGAATTCGTCGATCGGTGGAGATTTTCGAGGGCAGGCTTGTATGAGGGATCGAGAGACAGCGCTGTCCTGTAGTTTTTCTGTGCTTCCATACGATCTCCGTGTATCTCCATCAGAGCTCCCAGAAGATTGAACGCCTCAGGTCGTCCTGGATCAACAAAGATCGCCTTGCGCGCATACTCGACAGCCGCATCGAAATGACGATCTCCGATACATTTTTTTGCAAGTTCGATCTGGGATGTGTAATCTAAGAGTTTGTGCTCATCCAGTAGATCTCTGTCCATCACCCGTGACACAAGTTCCCGAATCTCTTCTGGATCGAATGGCTTCTGGAGGAAGTCCACCGCCCCCAGTTTCATCGCCTCGACCGCCGATTCAACCGTCCCATAAGCCGTAATCATAATGATTCGGATATCAGGCCGCATCTCACGAACTCGACGGAGGACTTCCATCCCATCCATTCCCGGCATTCTGATGTCCAGAAGGATCAAGCCAAACTCCTTCCCTTTGAGTTTGGCGAGGGCTTCTTCCCCGTTTGCGGCCGTATCGATTTCTGCACCCAGGGTCTCCAGGGTTTGCGATAGAGTCAATCGAATATTTTTTTCGTCGTCTACGATCAAAATGGGTCGGCTTATCATGCCTTGCTTACCTCTCTTAGGATTTTTGTACTATCGGGAGCGTGAAGGTAAAGGTGCTTCCTTCTTCTGGGATTGAATCCACCCATATCGCGCCGCCATGAGCACGAATAATCTCTTTACAGATGGTTAATCCGAGGCCGCTCCCTCCGAGTGCCTTGTCGCTCTTAATCTGGACAAATTTGTCAAAGACTTTGGATTGAATTTCATATGGAATGCCGGGACCATTGTCGCTTACCGAAACGTGGACATACGATCCGAGCCGTTCAGCTGAAAGACGAATGTTTCTTCCCCTGTCAGTGTAACGCAAGGCGTTGGAGATCAGGTTGGTCAATACCCAGATAATCTTGTTAGCGTCTGCCATGACATTGGGCAGACCCGGGTGCAAATCCAGGGAAAAATTAACCCCTTTTGCCTCGATTTGGGTTTTTAAAACATCCGCTGCGTTCTGGCAGGCGGTATAGACAGAAATGTTTTCAAGCTCCATCGCCATCTTTCCTGCCTCAATTTTCGAAAGATCCAATAAGTTGCTGGCAAGGTTCTTAAGCCTTTGCAGGTCCTCCTGAGCGACTAAGAGAAGCTGCTGTTCTTTCTCATCGAGTTTCCCCATGGCTTTTTCGAGAAGAAGTTTTATGCTTATGCCGATGCTTGTTAAAGGTGTTCGAAGTTCATGAGAAGCCGTCATGACGAATTCACTTTTGAGACGGTCCAGTTCCGTTAGACGAGTGACGTCCCTCAAAAGCAAGACAACTCCCAGCAGAGCGCCGGGCTTTCCAAGCACAGGTGTTATTGAAAATTGGTAGTGGCGTTGTTTCTCTCCGTGCTCTACTGTGAAAATAGTCTTCCTCTCTTCAATGGAGGGAGGCTGGCCCGTTTCAACGGACTGTTTCACATAATTGAACAACATTTCATTCTTAACCACTTCAAGAAAATGCCTGCCCTGAATCTGATTGGGGTCGACGTTAAGCGCTTTGGCCGCTGTTGGATTCATTTGAATGACCCTCACCTCATGATCGACCACCACAATCCCGTCATCAATGCTTCGAATAATGGCATCACTCTTTCGTTTCTCTGCCATGATTTGATCGATATTCAGGTCGTGGTAGGCTTTCAACTTCTTGACCATCTCGTTAAAATCATGTGCCAAATCGCCCAGTTCATCCGAGGATTGAGTTGAGATTTCCACATCATAATTGCCTTCAGAGATCTTTTTTGTCGCCTCCATCATCTGGCGTACAGGTCGAACGAGAAGGTTGGAGAGGAACAAGCTAAATCCCAATCCAATACCTACCGCGGCCGTGCCGATGAAGACCATTGACCAGATCGCCCTCTTTGCAATCTGATGAGCCCGCCCACTTGCTTTAAACATCGTCTCTTGATTGATCTCCCGGAGACGGATGCATGCATTTCTAACAGATGAGAAGGAAGGGAGAATGGTTTCATGATAAAAAGTCGCCGTCTTCTGCGGATTGGATTTATAGACAGGCCTGAGCTCAGCGATATGAATGAGATAGGAGTTATATTCATTTTCAATCGTCTTGACGATGCTTTCTTCCCCTTCGACGGTGATATTATCTTTTGCCCGGCCGAGCCATTGAAAGAAGAGGCTCTCGTTATCGCGGAATTGTTTCCATGCCTGATCTTCATAACCGATGAACAGGAGGAGGGTTGCGCTATCTTGTCGCTCGATGGCGTATACCATATTTTCGGCTGCAAGAATGCTCTTATAGTTTTCTCTCAAAATAGCTTCGCTGGCTTGACCCAGCTTAAGGAGATGAACTAAAGCCCAGATGAAGACAAAAACCATTAGAACGAGGGCGATGCCGTAGCCGATAAAGATTTTCTTGCGAAGAGATCGAATCATGGCAATCCAATTTCTACCTTTTGACCCATTCGGCGGCGTCAAGCCTTTTAAGGCGGGGTAAGAAGCGCCGCTCAGGATCTCCGATCCGTCCCAAAATAGATCAATCCTTTTCTCGAAACCATCATATAATTTTTGGAGAAAAAGACAAGCCTTTGTTTCGATGGTAATTTCCTAAACCAGGGCGGCCCGTCATCAGAATGAGTTTGATTTTTAAGGGATTTCATGTAATATGATGAGACTTGACTCATTCAGCATCGCCTTCTCTACCTGTTCTGTATCGAATGATTGTTTAAAGACGAGTGGCCAGTGAAGATTCGGATTAGGATAAAAACCTTTTTTTCGAAGCATCTTTCACCCACAAGGATCTTTGTCCTCAGTTTCGCTGCGGTGATCCTGTCGGGCGGGGTCCTGCTCTGGTTCCCTTTTTCAGCGGCCAAGGGGTATCTCCGTTTCGTCGATGCCCTGTTCACATCTACTTCGGCAGTTTGTGTGACGGGACTGGTGGTCATTGACGTGGGCAAGGACCTGACGACCTTGGGTCAGGTGATCACCATCTTTTTATTCCAAATAGGGGGATTGGGTATCATCACCTTCTCCACAGTTTTCTTCGTCTTAATGGGTAGGGGAATTTCTTTCAAGGGGAGAGAGATTGTGCAGTCAACCTTTCTTCACACACCTCGAAGAGATTTCATGGCGATTGCCAAGATGGTTCTGTGGTTTACATTCGCGATCGAATCCATTGGGACCGTCCTTCTGTTCATTCGATTTTCCATGGATTTTCCGCCCGGGACAGCCCTTTACCATGCCATTTATAACGCAATTTCTGCTTTTAATAACTGTGGGTATTCTCTCTTTTCCGACAATCTCATGGGCTACCGAGGAGATATCATCGTCAATCTGACGATTATGGGCTTGATCGTACACGGGGGGCTCGGATTTATCGTGCAGTATGAGGTGTTCTCCTGGTTCAAAGGGGTGCAAAAAAGATTATCCGTCCATGCGAAAATCGTGCTGATCACTACCACGCTCCTCATTCTCTCCGGCGCCTTCTTATTCTATCTTTTTGAGAGAAACCACATCATTAAAGATGCTCCGGTCTTGGCTAAGATTCTGGCTTCTTTCTTTCAATCCGTCACTCCCCGGACGGCCGGTTTCAACACCGTCGATATCGGTGCCCTGACCAATGCAACCCTTCTGCTCATGCTCGTGCTGATGTTCATCGGGGCTTCTCCGGGGTCAACCGGTGGCGGTGTGAAAACGACCAGCGCCGCGCTTCTTGTCATGCTCATGTGGAACCGGTTAAAGGGAAATCTTGATTTGAATATCTTCAACCGAACTATTCCGAGAGAGATCGTCAGCCGCTCCATTTCGATTATCTTTGCATCGGCTTTATCAATCGCGATCGTCACCTCTGTACTTTTGATCGCAGGCGGGGGGAAGCTTTCCCCTACGGAGAGCCGCCATTTTTTTATAGAGTATCTTTTTGATACGGTCTCTGCATTTGGCACAGTGGGATTGTCCATGGGAGTGACTCCAAAACTAAATGATCTTCAGAAATATGCCCTCATCTTAATGATGTTTGCGGGAAGGGTAGGTCCCTTGACCCTTGCGTTTTCTCTTTCCCGAGGCACTGGAGGGAAAAGTATCACTTATGCTGAAGAGGGAGTCATGGTAGGATGAGGCCATAATTTCGGATTGCGGGATAGGAAAGAATAAGGGAGGTTTGCAGAGGAGGAGGTTGGGATGAAACGAGTCGTGGTGATCGGGTTAGGCATTTTTGGTTTCAATATTGCAAAAGACCTGTACGAGAATGGGTTTGAAGTAGTTGCCATTGATAAGAATAAAGAGGTGATTCAGAAAATCAGAGATTTTTCTACAAAGGCGGTCCTCGCCGACGGAGCGGACAAAGAGGTCATCGAGTCCCTCGGCATTCAACCAGATGATGTGGTCATCGTTTCTTTTGGCGAGGACTTGGCTGCGAGCACGTTAATTACTCTGCATCTCAGAGAGTTGAAGGTGAAAAACATCATCGTCAAGGCACCCAATGAGGATCACAAGCATGTCTTGGAGAAGGTGGGAGCCACGGAAGTGGTTATCCCGGAAAGAGCGATGGCAGATAAAGTGGCCAGAAGTCTTATTTCCCCGAATGTCCTTGATTATATCCCTCTTTCCGAAGATTATACGATCTGTGAAATAGCGCCGCCTCCCAGTTTTATGGGGAAGTCGATTGGAGAGCTTCACCTGAGAAGTCGATTCCATATTGAGGTGATCGCCGTCAGGGAGATGTTGCCGGAACGGTTGACAATGGTTCCGAAAGCCGAATTTGTGATAAAGGATAGCGATGTCCTGGTGGTGATTGGAAAGGAGAAGGATGTTCAGAAGATCAAATAAAACCTGGAAGATCGGGGGAAGGTGACGGAGTGAAATGACCTCTCCGTCCTCGCGTCCCGTGTCACCCTCTCATTTTTTCGCGCAGCCTTCCAGAAACGACCAACGTGATTTCACCTTTTAACTGCCGCTCTCCAATCTGAGTTTGAATCTCACCCACTTTTCCCCTTAGAATCTCTTCATAAATCTTTGTCAATTCCCGGGTGAGGACCATTTCTCGATCCCCAAGAATTTCGAGGATATCTTTTAATGTTTCCAAAATGCGGTGAGGAGATTCGTAAAATACGAGAGTTTCTCTGGCCTCCTTCAATTCATTGAGCAGATCCCTTTTCTTTTTGGATTTGTGAGGAAGGAAGCCTCTGAAAAGAAAGGCATCGGTTGGAAGTCCAGAGACGCTGAGGGCAGCAATCACTGCAGAGGGACCCGGGATGGGAATGACAGAAATCTGGTTATCGATGGCTGTTCGAATGAGCCTGAACCCGGGGTCAGAAATGCCGGGTGTTCCAGCATCCGAGACAAGGGCAACTCGATCACCCCGACTCAACTTGGAGAGGATGAATTCCTTTTTTTTCAATTCATTTCCCTGGAAATAGCTGGTCAGCGGTGTTTGGATCCCGAAGTGCTTGAGGAGGAGGCCGGTATGCCGAGTGTCCTCTGCGGCGATCAAATCCACTTCCTTCAGGATACGGAGAGCCCTCAAGGTGGTATCCTCCAGGTTCCCTATGGGAGTTGATACGATATAGAGCGTGCCCTTTGTCGGATGGGAAGAAGGCGTCATCATTCAGTCAAATTATCAGTTAATGAGAAGTTATCATCAATTGATGAATTGATCAAGAGGATAGAGACAGAGGATAGAGACAGATGTGTCCGGCCCTAAGGAGGAAGGATGCCATCCCTTGTTGGCCCACTCCGGCTCATGGACGGAGAAAAAAACTGGGGATGGATTGAAAAAAACATTGACAAATCGTTTAAAATTCTTGATGATATATGCCATCTCGTAAAATTATCGGAAAATTACCTATGCCCGAAGAGATTTCAGGAGATAAAAAGGCTCTCGATCTCAGTGTTGAGATGCCGGTGCCCGAAGGAGTGGAGACGGATGAGGAGCTCCTCCTCGCCAGGGACGCGACCAGTGCGTTCGTCAAGGCGATCAAGGCCTTTCGATTTTATCCGCCGGACAACCCCACCCTCAAAGGATTCGGTGACCAGCTTTTCAAAAAATTCCAATTCTTCCTGAATAAATATCAGTCCTTTGTGGTCCAGGTTGGAGAATACGATCTCTCCTTTAAAGGAAAAATTTTATACGAGAACAGAGATGTAAAGACGAGTCTTGCGTTTTCCCTCTATAAAGATGGGTTAAGAGAAATCCGGTTCATGAAGGGATTGGAGGAATGGGAAATCCAGGGGATCATCGATATCCTCAAGCACAGCGAAATGATCAACCAATTGGAGGATGATGTCGTCACGCTGATGTGGGAAAAAGACTTCCTGCACATCAGTTACTTAGCGACCGATGAATTCCTGGAGGAGAACCCGGTCGTCATCCCCGAAAATGTTGACCAGTTCAGGAAGAATTTGATTTTCAAACCCCTTGCCCACCACGTGGAGGTGGACCTCGCAGAGGAAGGCTCGGAGGAGGGAATTGATCTCGATGAGATCCTATCCAAAGTCATTGAGGAGCCCCTTCCCTTTGTTTCAGACCGGAGTGTCTATTCCCTTACCCCGGACGAAGTGGAAGGGTTGAGAAAGGACGTCGAATCCGAGGTCGACCCAATCTTTGTGTTCAATGTCACGGACATCCTTTTAGAGATTTTGGCTTTGGAAAAGGAACGGGAGTCTTTCCAAGACGCGGTCAACATCCTGATCAAAATACTGGATGCCTTTTTGACCCTCGGCGAGTTCGCTAAAGCGACCGATCTTTTGAAACGAGTTTATATCACCCTCAAAACCTGTGACCTAAACGATTGGCAGATTGAAAGCGTCCGAAAAATCATCTTAGAAGCCGGTGAGGAGGCGCGGGTCGAGCGGATTGCGAAGGTCCTGGAGAGAGAAGAGGGGCGTTTGGAAGATGTCAACGCCTATCTTTCACTCCTTCAAAAAAACTCCATCAAACCCATGATCAAAGTGTTAGGGGAGCTTAAGAACTCGAAGGCGAGAAGGGTATTTTGCGATGCCCTTTCGGAAATCGGAAAGAACGCCATCGAACTGTTTACCCCGTTTATCGATGACCGTCGATGGTTTCTGGTTCGAAATATCGTCTATATCCTGGGCCGCATTGGAAAGGATCAGTCCTTCCCTTATATCCAGAAGGCATTTAATCATGGAGACCTTCGGGTGAGAAGAGAAGCCATTCAGGCCCTTGGACTCATTGGCGGACCGAAGGCCACAGGATTGCTGGTGAGGTCTCTCACCGACAGCGATGTCCGGATCCGTTGTATGGCAGCCATTAATTTAGGAAAAGGGGGGAAAAAGACTGGCCTCATCCCCCTTTTAGAAGTCGTTCAATCCAAGGATTTTTACAAGAAAGAACCGACGGAGATCAAAGCCTTCTTTAACGCCATCGGAATGGTGGGTTCCAATGAAGCGGTCCCGGTTCTGCAGGAATTATTGGAACGGAAGAGTTGGTTTGGTCGGGGAAAGACCGATGAGATCCGTATCGGGGCAGCCAGTGCCTTGGCCGCGATTGGTACACCCGATGCAAAGGCCATCTTAGAAGAAGGAAAGAATTCAAAGGACGAAACGGTTCGGGATGCCTGCATGCAGGCATTGCGGGGATAACCGCCGAGGATAAGGGGCCGATGGCAGAGACAAAACCTTCCGTTGACCACGAGCACCTTCCCACAAAAGTCGGGACAGAATTTGTCACGAAGTTCTTCCGTCTTCTTAAAGGAACGACTGTATACGATCGGAAGAACGCTATCATCGACCGCCTCACCCAGGAATGCCTTCAGGTGATCAATAGTACCGTCCAGTCAGAAGGAAATCTCTTTTTGAAAATCGTTCGGGATAATTTCTTTTTCAACAATATTCGGATCATCGTTAAAGCTGACAAATATCCCATCTTTAAAGCTTTTTGGCAGGAGATGAGAAAGCGGTGGATCGGGGAAGTGGAGTTTTCTGGAGAGGTGGGCAAAGACCATATCAAGGATTTCGTTTATCTCCTTTCGGGGCTGGAGGAGAATAACGAGAGCAATTATCTTTATGTCAAGAAGCAATTAGAATACCGCAATATCGAATCCATCCATGTGGGGAAACTGGAATCTTTTAAAGACGAGGATATCTATGTCGACTCCGAGGATCGCAAGCGATATTCGAAGGAGGTCTATTTTAAATCGATCGGATTGGTCAAAGAGGTCGTGGAGAGCATTAATCAACAAAAAGCCCTCAACATCCGGAAAGCCAAGCGTCTCATGCAGAACACTGTCAACGCCATCATGCAGGATGATTCCACCTTGCTGGGTCTGGCAAACATCAAAAATTACGATGAATACACCTTCAATCATTCTGTGAATGTGGCCATCTATGCCATTGCTTTGGGGCAACGGATCGGGATCCCCAAAAAGCACCTCTCCCACCTGGGCATGGCAGGTTTATTCCATGATATGGGAAAGACGAGGATCTCGAAAGAGATCCTCAACAAAACTGGAAAATTGTCACCCGAAGAATGGTCGATGATGAGATACCATCCTGTCGCCGGAGCAGAGATCATCATGAGGATGAAGGAATGGGGAGAGCTTTCCACTCGGATGATTGATGGCGCTTTTGAGCACCACCTTCGATATGATTTGGCCGGATATCCGAAACTCACCCGGAAGAGAAAGATTACGCTTTTTGGCAGAATTATCACCATTGCAGATTTTTACGATGCCCTGGTGAGGCCAAGAGTGTATAATCGATTTCCTTATGTCTCCGAAAAAATCCTTGGAATCATGTTGGAACGGAGCGGGAAAGACTTCGATCCTGCGATCGTCAAAGTCTTCATCAATATGATCGGGATCTTTCCTTTGGGAACCCTGGTATTACTGAGTACCAATGAGATGGGGATCGTTACTCAGATCCAGGAGGAAACGGAGCTGATCGATCGGCCCAAGGTCTGTCTCCTCTATTACAGCGATGGAGAGTATCGGAAGGGAAAGGTAGTAGACCTGAAGGAGATGGATGAGGGAACCGATAGCTTCAAGAGGAGCATCGTCAAGACTCTTGATCCGAATGAGTACAATATCAACGTCGCCGAATTTATCATTTAATAGAATTGAAGAATTTGGGAAGTTAAGAATTCCAAATTTTTTTTCAGTTCAATCTGGTGATCTTTCAATCTCTAATCTTCAATCCCACAATTCGTCAATTGCTTGATTCCTCAATCCCTTAATCCCTGAAGTTCATTTTTTATATCAATTTAGCTGTTTGAAAATCACCTGGAAAATCCCTCCGATCCTCCCTTTGCCAAAGGGAGGAGAAATGTTTCCCCCTTTTGACAAAGGGGGATCAAGGGGGATTAGATCAGTTTTTCAAGTTGTTGAAGTGTAACCATTTCTTTTCTTCTTTTTCGATTCCTCCCATAACCGGTCCATTTCGGTGAGACTGGACTCATGGAAGGATTTCCCTTGCCTTTGGAGCGAAGTCTCGATGTAGTGAAATCGCGACACAAATTTGTCTATGGTTTTTTTTAACGCCTCTTCCGGGTCGATTTGGAGAAAACGAGAGACGTTTGCCATCACAAAAAGGATATCCCCGATTTCTTCGCGGATCTTTCTACGGTCTTGGAGGGAGAGGGCTTCCCTGAACTCTCCCATCTCTTCACCCAATTTATTCAACACCCCTTCGATGTTTGGCCAGTCAAATCCCACCCCGGAGGCCTTTCGAGTCAAATGGTAGGCCCGGGACAGGGAGGGGGAATCTTTGGATACGCCTTCCAATATGGATTCCCACTCTTTTTCACGGCCTCTTCTTTTAAACCGACGGGGGAAAACTTCTTTCCTCTTTTTCTTCATCTTCATTTACCTCCAGGTCATTAGGCAGGGGCCGGGGGAACACAACTCTTCGTTTTATGAATTTTTACCGCAACGATCGTCCCTTGTTAGATTCTTCAATTATGAATTATGGCCCTTTCGAGAGGATTGCTAAGCTCTTGTTTTTATGTTATTAAAATAACTTTAATGAGAGTAATTTTCAATTGCGTTCGATGAAGGAAAAAATCTGATAAAAGCGACCCGGTTGTGGACGTCAAGCCTTGCTCCTTAGAATGGAAAGGCATGGCCGAAGGGAAACTTGAAGAGGAAGGAAAGGCAATGGATTACCGCCACACGTTAAATCTCCCTAAGACCGACTTCCCGATGAAAGCCAATTTGGCAAAGAGGGAACCGGATGTCCTGAAAGAGTGGGAGGCGAAGGGCACTTATCGCCAATTGAGCCAGATGGCAAAAGGAAGGCCGAAATATATCCTTCACGACGGTCCTCCCTATGCCAATGGAAACATCCACATCGGGACTGCCTTGAATAAAATCTTGAAAGACTTCATCGTGAAATCCAAGTACATGATGGGGTTCGACAGCTATTACGTTCCTGGATGGGACTGTCACGGACTGCCCGTTGAGCACGAGGTGGAAAAGAGTCTCGGTTCGAAAAAAGGAGAACTCTCCATCGTTGAAGTCAGGAGGAGATGCCGCGATTACGCGGCCAGATTTGTCGGAATTCAGAGAGAGGAATTCGAACGTTTGGGTGTCTTCGGAGATTGGAAGCATCCTTATCTGACGATGAATTTCGAATACCAGGCAACGATTGTCCGGGAGTTTGGGAAGTTTCTTCTGAAAGATTCAGTTTACAAAGGAAAGAAGCCGGTTCACTGGTGCCCCACTTGCAAGACGGCACTGGCCGAGGCAGAGGTGAAATATGAGGATCATCGTTCTCCCTCAATTTATGTGAAGTTTAGAATGGTCTCCACCCCCTTCCACCCCTCCCCCCTTGAGGGGGAGGGTAAGGGTGGGGGGAAACCGGTTTACGTCATCATCTGGACGACCACTCCCTGGACGATTCCGGCCAATTTAGCGATTGCACTCCATCCGGATTTCACCTACGTCGCGGTGGACGTAGGTAGGGAAATCTATGTCCTGGCAGAAGGCCTCCTGGAAGAGGTCATGAAGAAATTCGGAATCAAGAAGTATGAAGTATTGGAGAAATTTCCGGGAAAAAGATTAGAGGGGCTCAAATGCCGGCATCCCTTTCTCGACCGGGATTCGTTGATCATCCTTGCGTCCTATGTGACCTTGGATACCGGAACAGGATGTGTCCATACCGCACCCGGCCATGGTCAGGAGGATTACGAGAGCGGGGTTCAGTATGGTTTGGAAATCTACAGCCCGGTCGATGACGATGGCCGATTCACCGAGGATGTTCCCTTTTTTGCCGGCCAATTTGTATTCGATGCCAACGGTGCCGTGAACAAGAAACTTGCCGAGGTGGGAGCACTCCTGAAAGAGGAGATGTATGAGCATTCCTATCCTCATTGCTGGCGGACCAACGACCCGATCATCTTTCGTGCCACAGAACAGTGGTTCATCTCCATGGAGAAAAATGCATTGAGACAGAATGCGCTGAGGGCGATCAACGAAGTGGCCTGGATCCCTCCCTGGGGAAAGGACAGGATTTACGGGATGGTTGAGAACCGACCCGACTGGTGTGTCTCCAGGCAAAGGGCCTGGGGCATCCCGATCACCGTCTTTTATTGCAGGACCTGCAAACAACCCCTCTTCAATCAGCAGACCATCGATCATGTTGCCCGTCTTTTTGAGGAGAAGGGAGCGGACGTCTGGTTTGAAGACGGCACCGATCACCTTTTGCCAAAGGGAACTCAATGTAATCGATGTGGAGGAAAAGAATTTACAAAGGAAACGGACATCCTGGATGTCTGGTTTGACTCGGGAGTTTCCCATGCAGCCGTCCTGGAAAAAAGAAAAGAGCTCGAGTTTCCAGCCAGTCTCTATCTGGAGGGGAGTGATCAACACCGGGGATGGTTTCACAGCTCCCTTCTCACCTCCGTCGGGACACGGGATGGTGCCCCTTACCGATCCGTTCTCACCCACGGGTTTGTGGTGGATGGAGAAGGAAAGAAGATGTCCAAGTCGGCAGGGAATGTCATCGCACCCGTGGAGGTCATCAATCAATTGGGGGCCGATGTCCTGAGGCTCTGGGTGGCCGCAGAGGATTATAAAGATGACATTAAGATCTCCAACGAGATCCTGAAACGCTTGGCCGATAGCTACTTTCGCATCCGAAATACCTATCGCTTTCTTTTGGGGAATCTCTATGACTTTCATCCCGAGAAAGACCGGGTCCCGTGTCAAGAACTCCATGAGATGGACCGATGGGCTCTCCATCAGCTTCAGAAGCTCGTTGCCAGGGTTCGGGTGGCTTACGAGAATTTCGAGTTCCACACGGTCTACCACAGCGTTCAGAATTTTTGCGCCGTGGAGATGAGTGCCCTCTACTTTGATATACTGAAGGATAGGCTTTATACGTTTTCGTCCAGTTCTCCGGGCCGGAAATCGGCACAGACAGCCCTTTATGAGATTCTAAGAGCCCTGACCTGCCTCATGGCTCCTATCCTGTCTTTTACTGCCGAAGAGGTGTGGAAATACCTTCCTCAAGAGCCGGGGAAGGCCGAAAGTGTTCACCTGACGTCATTCCCCGAAGTGAAAAGCGAATATCTGGACGATAGCCTTCATGAGCGATGGGAGAAGATCTGGGAGATCCGGGGAATTGTGACCAAGGCCTTAGAAGAGGCTCGCAAGGAGAAGGTGATCGGACTTTCATTGGATGCACAGGTCATCCTGCATGTTCCTGAAAAGATCTTTTCATTTTTAGAATGTTACGAGAAGGACCTGAGGTCGATCTTTATTGTCTCCTCAGTCACTCTCCATCCGGCCAAGGCTGAAAAAGAGGTGAGGGCAGAGGTACGTAGGGCAGACGGCAAAAAATGTGAACGATGCTGGAACTACGAGGTGAGCGTGGGCCTTCATCCGGAGCATCAAGCGATCTGTCAGAGGTGTGTGGAAGCGATCAAACCTTGAGAGTGGAAAGCTCTCGCCTGCCAAAGAATTTGTTCGGCGAGCAGGCAAAGCTGAGAGCTGAAAGGTTCTGCTTTGAGCTTGGTAGCCCTTAAATGAAACGAAAATACTGGGTCCTTTTGATTTTCTGTCTGGGGATTCTTCTGCTGGATCAGTGGACCAAATCCATGGTCGTCCAGAGGTTACCCCTCTATCAAAGGGTGGAGGTGATTCAGGGCTTTTTCAACCTCACCCACGTGAGGAACACGGGCGGCGCGTTTGGAATCTTCGGGGGAGAGAAGGGTGGAGTCGGTTCCCTGCTCTTTGTGGTCGTCTCCCTGCTCGCCATCGGAGCCATTATCTTTCTTTTTATTAAAATAAGGGAGGGCGAGAAGACCCTCGCCCTCTCGTTTTCTCTCGTTTTAAGCGGTGCCATTGGAAACCTCATCGACCGTCTTCGATACGGAGAAGTTGTAGATTTCCTTGACTTCCACTTATCCACTTACCACTGGCCTGCGTTCAATGTTGCAGATTCCGCTATCTGTATCGGCATCGGTTTGATGGCCCTGGAATTGTTCAGACGAGAGGGTAAGAAAAGCACCCAATAAAATTTCAGATTGCAAATTGCAGATCGCAAATTAAGAACTTCAATTTGAAATTTGAAATCTAAAATCTGAAATTATCAATGTACCCTATCCTGTTTCAATTCGGCAATTTCCATATTTACGCCTATGGGTTCTTTATCGTTGTGGGCTTCGCCGTAGCAACGGTTCTCGCCTTCCTGAAAATTCGAAGATCAAATATCAGGATCTCTCTTGAGAATGCGGCCGATCTCTTCTTTTACACGGCCTTGTCAGGTTTCCTTGGATCAAGGCTGTTCTTTGTCTTGATCAATTTTGATATCTATCGGCACCATCCCTTGCAGATATTTAAAATCTGGGAAGGAGGATTGGTCTTTTATGGCGGACTGATCCCTGCGGCAATAGTTGCCTTCGGGTATATGCGGTGGCGCGGATTGCCCGTCTGGAAATTGGCTGACCTGATTTCTCCTCTGATTGCCTTGGGACTCTCTTTTGGCAGGATAGGCTGTTTTTTTGCGGGGTGCTGTTACGGAAAAGAAACTTCCCTGCCATGGGCGGTCGTCTTCAAGAATCCGGACTCGCTGGCGCGTCTGAATGTTCCACTTCATCCCACCCAGCTCTATGACGCGGCGAATGGATTGGCCATCTTCTTCTTTTTAAGTTGGCTGTCGAAGAGGAAAACTTTCGATGGCCAAATCTTCTGGCTTTTTCTCTTTCTCTATTCGATCACACGTTTTTTCATTGAAATGTTCAGAGGGGACCCGCGGGGGTTTCTGTTGGGGGATCTTCTTTCTACCTCCCAGGGCATAGGTGTCCTGTTGGCCATCTCCTCTCTTTTTATGTTATTCTATATGGAGAAAATGGATCGGAGATCAAGAGATGGCTGTTCTGGGAATCCTTAAATATCCTCATCCCACTTTGAAGAAACGGTCTGAGACGGTGAGCCTGATCGATGCGGATGTGAAAAGGCTGATCAATGACATGAGGGAGACCATGCATGCAGCCGGCGGGATCGGACTGGCCGCGTGCCAGGTCGGAGTTTCTCGAAGAGTGATCGTTCTCGACGTCAGCCCGATGGATCCCCAACACAGCTTCTTTGCTTTGATCAACCCCGAGATCCAATCCGAAGAAGGCGAGACCGACCATGAAGAAGGATGCCTGAGTGTGCCCGATTATCTGGAAAAAATAAAAAGGAAAGAGAAAGTGTGGGTGAAAGGTTTGTCTCCAGAAGGGAAGGAAATAAAGATCGAGGGAGACGGGATATTGGCCATTGCTCTCCAGCATGAGATTGATCACACCAATGGCGTCCTCATCCTCGACAGGGTGAGCCGGCTGAAGAGAGAGAT
>Ga0315282_10002618_pt1 | contig 32843 bp, 32 predicted proteins | sample YL17G07_20_MG_FD_203693 | JGI IMG/M metagenome (GOLD analysis project Ga0315282, IMG submission 203693) | Sediment microbial communities from Yellowstone Lake, YNP, Wyoming, USA - YL17G07_20 | ecosystem: Environmental > Aquatic > Freshwater > Lake > Sediment | place: USA: Wyoming | collected...
ACGCTGAGCAGTGGCTTCGTATCGGAGGGGCAGGGCGGCCGGACGCCGAGGAGGCGTTTTCTTGGCGGCCGCGCCTGGGGAGACGACGATATGCAAGCCACGTCAGTGCGGGTTGGTATCATCGGGACGGGGTTGCTGCTCTTGGCGCTGGCTCCCGCCACCTCTTTCGCGGTCTCCTTCTCCGATCTGCCCGCGCCCCTCCAGGCAATTCCCTCCGATAAGTTTGTCCGGCTGTTCTCCGTGACCTTCGAGCCGCCGAACCTGGCCGCCGAGATCGCCCGGCACTACGCCTGGGCGCCGAACGTGCCGGACGCGGAGACCCTGGTTCCTCGGTTCGTCGAGGTGCTGCGCCGCTATCCCGGCACAGCCGACGCGCGGCGGGCGCTGTTGGACATCGCGCAGATCTACGCGGAGAAGGGGGGACTGGGCCAAGGCGGAGGCCCCCTTCCGCTGTGTCATGGAGGTGGCGAAGGGCAAGGCCGAGGCCCGCATCGCACATCTGCGGCTGCTGGAGGTCCACAGCTACTCCGATGCCCCCAGAGGGGCCGATGTCGTTGCCGAACTCCGGGAGGCGATCAAGGCCTACGCGGGGACGCCGGAAGAGGGGCTGGCACGCATGCTGCTTGGGGACCTTCTCGTCAAGCAGGGCAAGCGCGAGGACGGATTCGTCCAGTACCGGGACGTGATCGTGCGGTTCCCGGCCGAGCCATATGCCCGATATGCACGCCTCCGCCTCGCGCTCGCACTGGAGGGGCAGAATGAATGCGCCAAAGCCCGCGAGGTGCTGGGCCCGGTCCTGGATGACCCCATCTGGGGCGGGAGGGCCTACTGGATCCGGGGCAAGCTCAACGTACGGGAGTGTCGGTACGACGCCGCCGTCGCGGACTTCGCCACGGCAATCCGGACTGCGGACAGCGTGTGGGTCAGGGGGCAATGCTACCTGGAACTGGCGCGCGTCTACACGGAGCAGGGGTGGGCGGACAAGGCTCGCGACGCCTACGCGGCCTATATGCGGTTCTCGCCGTCTCGGGAGGAGCGGCTCGATGTCCAACTCGGGATCGTCCGGAGCCTGCTTCGCGCGAAGCGGTACGTGGAGGCCGCGCAAGCCGCGATCGAAGTCGAGATGGAGGTGGACACCACGGCCGCTACTCGCTACACCAAAGGTGACGCGGAGCGGGTGAAGACGGAACTCGATCCGATCATTGCACAGTGCGAGGCCGCGCTCCCGAGCGCTGACCTCGCACCGCGGGAATGGATGGAAGTGCAGTGACCAAGGACGAGGGTACCCTGTGGCGTCGGGGCAGCCAGCTGGCGCTGTCCTTGCACGGGACTCCGCGGCGTGCCCACAGCCGCCGGCAAACGGCGGCAGCGTTGCGCGGCGCGTCCCGCCGGTGCGACGACTCCCGGGTAGCGACAGGAGATAGGACGCCATGATTGTGGCGGGCGGCGGGCACGAAGACGGCGGGACCGGGGCTCCGGGGAGAGCAGATCAGCGCGCATGGCGCGCGGGCCTGCGAGGCGTTCCTTTTGCGGTGGCAGTCCTGATGCTCGCTGCCGGGCTCTACCTCGTTCGCAGAAGCGGGACCGCACCTTCACCGCAGCAGGGGTCACGCACCACTCTGGGTGCTCGCGCGCACCCGTACCGACTGGAGCTTGACGAGGCCCGGGGGCTGGTCGTCGGGTACCTCCAACGATCGGACCGCATCGAGATCTGTTTCGACCTCCAACCGGCCGGGCCGCACTCCACGCCCGCCGTCCTGGGTACCGTGCGCCGAACCGATGACGCGAAGCGGTGGTCCGCCTGGACCGCCGACCTGGCCGGGAGCCACCAATGGCAAGTGACCGCGATGAAAGGCCCTCCTCTGCGTCTGCGGTTCCTCCACGGGACGGATTACGTGGGCGAGGTCACTTCGTTCGCGGGGAGCTCCCTTCTTGGCGTGGGAACACCGGACGGGCGCAGCGGCCAGATCCAGTTCGCCTCGTCGCTAAACGGCCTCCTCAGTACGTATGCCGCGCGCGCGCGCGCGATGCGCCTCGAAGCCAGCCGTCAACAGGAGAAGAACCGCTCCGCCGCGCCGCGGCCCCAGCCCTCCGCACGTCCCCCGGCGCGGGACTTCGCACAAGCCAGGAGCCGGATCGTCAGCATGTTTCGGGAGTGCACATACATCAACCTTCCGCCCCCTGGGGGTGCCGTGGACGTCACGGGTGAGGGCCGCACCTACTGGCAGAAGATGGTCCGTGCGGTGGAGAAGGCCCCGCGGGGCTGGGCCATCCCGGGGCCGTCGAAGACTTTCATCGTGGTCATGACGATCCGATCGGGGGAGCCGGTCCGTCCAGTTCACTTCGACTACGCCTCCGGTCAGCTGGGAAGTGCCGATCCGTACTATGGGAGCGATGCCTACACACTCGCGCCCGGCCAGGAGTTCGACGCGGCCCTGAAGGGGCTGCTCACGCTGGCGGAAGAGAGGGATCGGCGGAGGAAGGACTTTGCGCGTCAGCACCACCTACCGCGGGCTGCGGACCGCTAGAGAAAGGATCCAAGATGATGGCTGAGCGTAGCAGGATGCCAGTCGTGTGGTACGTTGTCGTACTCGTGCTCTCAGGCTGGGCCGGGCTGTGGTGCGGTCGGGCATGGGGCACGCCCCCGACCATCCAGGTCTGCCAGGCCTGCGAGAATCAGTCACCCAACGGCGCTCTCTTCAGCGGCACCCGCGCTACCGCGAAGGCCACCTTCACATCGCACACCTACCCCATCAAGAAAGAGGAGATCTGGGTGAACGACACCCGGCGCTTTATTTGGGAGCCGAACTGCAATGCGGCTCCCTCCAAGGTGTGCGTTCCCTACTCGACGACGGCCTGGGCCGACGGGACCACCTTGACCGTGACCGCGAAATGCTGGACGAGAGAGCGAACGGAGCCGTTCGTGGCGACCAACAGCGTCCCGCAGGCCTGGAACAAGTCCTACTCAATGGGACGGGTGGACTTTGCGTACGGCGCCTACCTTGCAGAGGAAGCATACACGTGGTGTGTGCTGATGAACCACTGCGGCATCTGGAGCGTCTCCGACCCTGCCAGCACCATTGTGGGCCAGGACGGTGCCTGGGGAGGAAGGCTCCTCAACCCTACCGTGGCGTACTTCGGCACACACGGTTGCTCGTTTCCCGATGACGGATGCCCCGGGTGCGGCTTCGTGGACTGTCGCCCCGAGCGAAACGCGGTTCCGGAGTGCTCGGTTGCCTCCGCAACGGGTGCGAAGCAGGCTGCTGGCGTGCCGCACTTCAACTTCGTCTTCGTGGACGCATGCGGCTCGTCTGAAAGCGATTGGCTGTACAACGCATTTAAGACAACGGCCTATATGGGGTGGGCAGGCGATTGCGGTGACACGGAAGAGTATGCCCGCTGGACGGACGCGCTTTGGCACGGCTTCCACGAGATGTGGCCATACTACACGGCCATCTACTTCGCGTACGAGTATGAACCCAACGTCAGCAACGGCATGCCCATGGGGGACTTGCTCTACCGTGTCCACTTAGTCTACCCCAGCGTCTGACCCGGGGTGGGCTTGGGGCAGTTGACGACCTGCCATGTGCCGCCTTGGGGCGGGACGGCTGATGCAGAGGAGGTGTGTTCTGTGGACGTGAAAACCACGGTGCGTTGGGCAGCGATGGTCTGCCCACTGGTACTGGGATTAGTCACTATCACGCCGGCGCTCTGCCAGGCGCCGAAGGCCGAGGACGCGATGTCAAAGGCGACCGCGTTCGCCGCGGCCTTGGCAATGCCGTGGGGCGAGGACACCCAGGCGGCTTTGCGCGAGGACGTCAACGCGGCCCGGAAGGCGGAGTGGCGTGTGACCTTCGGGACCTTCGCCAGCGTCGGAGTCGACCCGCGCACCGGACGGATTACCTCCGCAGCCGACTATTCCGGCGGGCTCGCCCACGCAATGGCCAAGGCCCCGCCGAACCTTGATAACGCCGCGGCCCTCGCGCACGCGACTGAGATCCTCAAGCTCGCCGGCCTCGCCGACGCCGCCCAGTGGGGCTCGCCAGACGTGGCCCTGCAGGAGGAGGCCCCGGGTGTCTGGAGATTCGCGGTGAAGTTCCCCTGCCAATACCAAGGGATTCCATACAGGTACGGCTGCGCCACGGTACTACTGGCGGCGGAGGACGGGAAGCTGCTGGTGCTTTCGACGGCCCTGGACCTTCCGATACCCGCCAGCACGGCGGTGCTGGTGAAGGAGGAGGCCGCCAGCGAATCGGCGCTCACCTACGCCTCCAAGGTGTCGTCCTCGCCCGAGGCCGGAACGGCCTCGGCGAAGCTGATGATCGTGACCCCCAACTCCTACTGGGTCTCGAAGGGGCTCGGCGCCACGGAGGACAGCACGATCGCCCGCACCGCCTGGGTGGTGACGGTCGAGCAGGCCGGCAGGCAGTTCATGTTCTGGATGGACGCCGCCGACGGGCGCCTGCTGGGAGGCACGCAGTCGAAAGGGCTTGTCGAGATGTCAGCTCCCCGCCTTCCCCCCGCGGTGGCCGGCGGACAAAGGGACACAGGAAGCCTCCTGCGCCTCTGGGGCACTGCGCTCATCGCGGCGTCGGTCCTGCTCGCGGCCGGGGCCCTCTTTGTGGCCAGACGGAACGCGCGCCGCTCGGCCGCGTGAGCGAAGACGAAGTGAAGACCGTGCGGCGGGTCTGCAGGCGCTTCTGCGGACGCGCCGGCGTTTGACATCGTCCCCGCCATCTGCTATCCTTCACCCATGATGACGACCTACACTGCCAACCTGCGCACCAGGCGTCCGGCGCGGCGTACGCGGCCGGCGATGGTCTGTGGCCAGGGGAGACGGTAGGTCAGTTCGCACCTCACACGGCGATTCCCAAGCCACAGGCCCGCCGGCCTGTGGCTGCCTGCTTTGGGGGCCCTTCTCTGACCCTAGCCCCTAACCCCTAGCCCCTAGCCCCTAGGCTGTTGTATAATTCCCAGGTTCCCGGACCCGAAGGCGTCGGGGAGCCGGACGGAGGTCTGGTCGTATGGTGAACGTCGCGATTCTCGGCGCCACCGGGTACGGCGGCGTCGAACTCATTCGCACCCTCGGCTTGCATCCCGAGGTGCGGCTGGCCTATCTTCACTCGGAGACCTACGCGGGAAAGCGCGCCTGCGACGTCTACCCGCATCTGGCCGGGGTGACGACCGAACTGCGCGCCCTCGACGTGGCGGCCGTGGCCGCGGAGTGCCAGGCCGCCTTCCTTGCTCTCCCCGCGGGCCTGTCGCTGGAGATCGTCCCCCAGTTGCTCGATAAGGGCGTCCGGGTAGTGGACGTCGGGCCGGACTTCCGCCTGCACCAGGCCGCCCTCTATCCCCAGCACTACGGATTCGCGCACACCCAGCCCGCGGCGCTGGCCGAGGCCGTCTTTGGCATCCCGGAGTGGCATCGGAAGGAGATGGCCGCCGCCCGGCTGGTGGCCGCGCCGGGCTGCTTCAGCACGGCCGCCATCCTCGCCCTCGCCCCCCTGGTGGCCGACGGCCTGATAGAACCGGGTGACATCATCGCGGATGGCAAGACCGGGCTCTCCGGCGCGGGGCGCACGAAGCTGACGCTTCCCTACCATTACGCGGAAGCCGAGGCCGACGTCTGCGCTTACTCCGTGGGTGGGCATCGCCACCAACCGGAGATGGTGCAGGAGCTGCAGGCCTTGACCACGGAGCCGGTGAGTCTGGCCTTCACGCCGCACCTCGTTCCTATGGTGCGGGGGATCCTCATGACCTGCTATGCCAAGCCGCGGGGCGGCGCCGACCTGGCGGCGGTGCGCGCCTCGCTGGCGCGACGCTATGAGGGCGAGCCCTTCGTGCACGTGCTGCCCGAGGGCCAGCAGTGGCCCCACACCAAGTGGACCGCGGGGACGAACCACTGTTTTCTCGCCGCCGGGATGAGCCGCGACACCGGCCGCGCCATCGTGGTGGCCGCTATTGACAACCTCGGCAAGGGCATGTCCGGGCAGATGGTGCAGTGCCTGAACGTCATGCTGGGCCTGCCCGAGACCACCGGTCTCGCGGGCGCGGCCGCGTACCCGTAGGAGCGGCGGAGATGACGCGCCGGGTCGCCAGTCAATTGCACGAGATCGAGGGCGGCGTCACCGCGCCCTGCGGCTTCGAGGCCGCGGGGGTGCGCTGCGGGCTGAAGCAGCGCGGCAACGACCTCGCGCTGGTGTACAGCGTCGCGCCCGCGGTCGCCGCGGGGGTGTTCACCACCAATCGCGTGCAGGCCGCGCCGGTGCTGCTGTGCAAGGACCGCCTCGCGCGGGGCGGCCCGGTCCACGGCGTGATCGTGAACGCGGGGAGCGCGAATGCCTGCACCGGCCGCGCGGGCTATGACGACGCGGTCCGCATGGCCGAGCTGGTGGCCGACGCGCTGGCCGTCCCCGAGCACGCGGTGCTGGTGTGCTCCACCGGGGTCATCGGCCAGCGGCTGCCGATGGACAAGATCGAGGGCGGGATTCGCCAGGCCGTCGCCTCCCTCGTCCCCGACGGCGGCGCAGACGCGGCGGCGGCGATCCTCACCACCGACACCAGGCCCAAGTCGGTGGCGGTGGAGTTCGAACTGGCCGGGCGGCCGGTGCGCGTCGGCGGGATGGCCAAGGGGTCGGGCATGATCGCCCCGAACCTGGCGACCATGCTCGCCTTCCTGACCACGGACGCGGAGCTGTCTCTGGAGCTGGCGCAGGCCTGCCTGTCCTCCTCCGTGGAGCGCTCCTTCAACCGCATCACGGTGGACGGAGATACGAGCACGAACGATACCGTGCTGCTGCTGGCCAACAGCCAGGCCGAGGCCGGGCCGGTCACGCCCCGGTGGGGACTGGCGCGCTTTCAGGCCGCGCTGGACTTCGTCACCGCCCACCTCGCCCGCGCCGTCGTCGCGGACGGCGAGGGGGCAAGTCGGGTGATGGAGATTCGCGTGCGGGGCGCGTTCAACGAGCGGGAGGCCTTGCGGATCGCGCGCACCATGGCGGAGTCGCCTCTGGTGAAGACCGCGCTCGCCGGCGGCGACCCCAACTGGGGCCGCCTCCTCGCCGCCGCGGGACGCGCCGGGGTGCGCTTCCGGCCGGAGGCCGTCGAGCTGTTCCTGGGCGACGTGCGGGTGGTGACGGAAGGTGCGGTCTGCACTTTCGATCCGAAGGCGGCGGCGCGCGCGGTGGGAGGCAAAGAGGTGCGGGTGGTACTCGACCTGCACGCCGGCGCCGCGGAAGCGACGATGTGGACGTGCGACTTCACCGCAGAGTACGTGCGGATCAACGCGGATTATCACACCTAGGGGCGACCCGGCGGGTCGCCCAAGAGAGCAGACCATGGGCAAAGCGGTGAAGACACAACCGGACCTGGAGGCCTTGCGGCAGCGCGCGGACGTGCTGATCGAGGCCCTGCCCTACCTACGCCAGTTCCGCGGCCAGACGGTGGTGGTCAAGTACGGCGGCGCGGCGATGGTGGAGGAGGCGCGGCGGGTGGAGGTGCTGCAGGACATCGTGCTCCTGGAGCACGTCGGGCTGCGGCCGGTGATCGTGCACGGCGGCGGGCCGGAGATCACCTCCATGATGCGCCGCCTCGGCAAGGAGCCGGCCTTCGTCAACGGCCTGCGGGTGACGGACGCGGAGACCGCGGAGATCGCGCAGATGGTGCTCAGCGGGAAGACCAACCCCGATCTGGTGGCCGCCATCCAGCAGCTCGGCGGGCGCGCCATCGGGCTCAGCGGGAAGGACGCGGGCATGGTGCTCGCGCGCAAGCAGTCCGGCGCGCAGGACTTGGGCTATGTGGGTGAGGCCGAGGCGGTGAAGGCGGAGGTGCTCACTACCCTCCTCGCGCAGGGGTTCATCCCCATCCTCGCCCCCATCGCCGCCGGGCCGGGGGGAGACACGTACAACCTGAACGCGGACCATCTTGCCGGCCGGATCGCGGGCGCGCTGAAGGCCCACAAGCTGGTGCTGCTGACGGACGTGCGCGGGGTGCTGGCCGACCGCGGCGATCCGGCGTCTCTGGTCTCCGAGTTGCCGGCCGCGCGGGCGAAGGAGATGATTGCCTCCGGAGCGATTGACAAGGGCATGATCCCGAAGGTGGAGGCCTGCCTCGACGCGCTCGCGCAGGGCGTGGCGCGCTGCCACATCATAGACGGCCGACTCCCCCACGCGCTGCTGATGGAGCTGTTCACCGACTACGGCATCGGCACCATGGTGGTGCAGTAGGGGGATCCTGCATGCCGCTCTTTGAGTATCGGTGCGATGAGTGCAAGAAGAAGTTCGCCCTCCTGGAAGGTGTCACGGCGGAGAAGGTGAAGCGCGTCTGCCCGAAGTGCGGCGGGAAGAAGCTGACCAAGCTGATGTCCCGGGTGGCCCGCCCACCGAAGGGCGAGGACAGCGTCGAGGACTCCGACCTGGAGGGGATGGAGGACGAAGGCGATCTCGGGGAGGACTTCGGAGACGACGAGGACCTGTAGGGCGGGGTCTCCCGACCCCGCCGGACGAGGAAGATAGCATGCGATTTGACGAGGCGCAGGCGCTCGAACAACAGCACATGATGAACCTCTATCCGCCGATCCGGATGCCGATGGTGATCGCGCGGGGCGAGGGCGCGCGCCTGTGGGATACGGAGGGGAAGGAGTATCTGGACTTCATCTCCGGCGGGCGGGCGGTGACCGGCGTGGGACACTGCCACCCGAAGGTGGTGGAAGCCATCTGCCGCCAGGCCGGCATGCTGATCCACGTCTCCAACGATTTCTACAGCGAGCCGCAACTGAAGCTCGCGCAGCGGCTCTCCGCGCTCACCGGCGGTGGCCGGTGCTTCCTGTGCAACAGCGGCGCGGAGGCGAACGAAGCGGCGATTAAGCTCGCCCGCAAGCACGGTCACAAGATCGGCGGGGCGGACAAGTTCGAGATCGTGTGTGCGGAGAAGTCCTTCCACGGGCGCACGCTCGCGACCCTCACCGCCACCGGCCAGCCGAAGTACCAGCAGGGCAACGAACCCCTGCCCGCGGGCTTCGTGCACATTCCCCACAATGACGTGGCGGCCCTGCGCGGCGCGGTGTCGGAGCGAACCTGCGCGGTGCTGCTGGAACCGATCCTCGGCGAGAGCGGCGTCTACCCCGCGACGCCGGAGTTCCTCGCCACGGCGCGGGCGCTGTGCGACCGCGTCGGCGCGGCCCTGATTCTCGACGAGGTGCAGACCGGCGTCGGCCGGACCGGCAAGATGTTCGCCTACCAGCACTACGACCTGCGCCCCGACATGATCACCCTCGCCAAGGGCCTCGCCGGGGGAGTGCCCATCGGGGCGATGGTGGCATGGGAGCCGTTCGCGAGCACCTACCAGCCCGGCGATCATGCCTCCACCTTCGGCGGCAGCGCGCTCCCCGCGGCGGCCGCGCTCGCGGTGCTGGACGTTCTGGAGGAGGAGAAGCTCGTCGCCCGCGCCGCCTCGCTTGGCGCGCGGTTGGAGAAGGGCCTGCGGGCCTTACAGAGCCCGCTCATCACCGAGGTCCGCGCCTGCGGGCTGATGCTCGGGGTGGACCTGGGGCGGCCCGTCGCCGGCGAGATCAGGAGCCGCTGCGCCGCCCGCGGCCTGCTGCTCATCACCGTCGGGGACAGCATGCTGCGGCTCCTGCCTCCGCTGGTCCTCACCGACGCGCAGGCCGACCAGGGGCTGGCTGTTCTGAGAGAGGTGATCGCGGAGGTCGCGGGAGGCTAGCGCACCGTGCTGGACGTGGCCTTCATCGTCGTCGTCGCCTTTGCGCTGGGTCTGCTCAGCTTGATGGTCGTGGCACGGCTGCGCTCCAGCGGCGTCTCCGCACGGCGGGTGGCCGTCCTGGTCGGGGAGCTGTGGGCGGTGTTCGCCCTGTGGATCGGGGTGCTGTGGGCGGCCTCCAACCGCCTGCTGCCCGAGGGCGGGATCGCGGGCGCGCGCGATCTGCGGGAAATGGTGGCCCGGTTCTCGGCTCTGGGAATCGGGGAGAAAGTGCTGATCCTGGCCAGCCTGGTGCTGGGCCTGGCCGTGTTCGTGCATTTCAACCTGATGCTGCGCGCGGCGATGCAGGCGCCGGGCGGCGATAAGGAGTGAGGGAGAAAGGACGCAGCATGGCGCTCTCACTGAAGGGAAGAAGTCTGGTGTCCATCACGGATCTCTCGCGAGAGGAGATCTACGAGGTGCTGCGCGTGGCCGGGGCACAGAAGGCGGGGCAGCCGCCGCGGGAGGAGCAGTTGACGATCGCCCGGGGCCGCACCCTGGCGATGCTGTTTGACAAGTCTTCGCTGCGCACCCGCATCGGCTTCGAGGTGGCGATGAACCAGCTCGGGGGGCACGCCATCTACGTGGCGCCGGGAGACGTGAAGCTCGGAACGCGGGAGACCGTGCCGGACGCGGCCCGCGTGTTCGGGCGCACGGTGGACGCCATCGCCGCGCGCCTCTCCTCTCACCGGACGGTCGAAGAGCTGGCCGAGCACTCGGGGATCTCCGTGATCAACGCTATGTCGGACCGCGAGCACCCCTGCCAGGCGCTCGCCGATATGCTGACCATCATCGAGCGCAAGCGCCGCATTGACGGCCTGGAAGTGGCCTGGGTGGGAGACGGCTTCAATGTCTGCCACTCGCTCATGCTGGTCTGCGCGCTGCTCGGGGCGAACCTGCGCGTCGCCACCCCCTCCGGCTACGAGCCGGCTTTCGACATCGAGGACAAGGCGAAGGAGTTGGCGAGCGGAGGCACGCTGTCCGTGGTCACCGACGCGCACGCGGCCGTGAAGGGCGCGGACGTCGTCTACACCGACGTGTGGATCAGCGCGGGACAAGAGGACCAGGCCGTCCGGCGGCGCAAGGATTTCGCCGCGTTTCAGGTGAATGCCGAGCTGGTGGCAGGGGCGGCCGACGACGCCATCGTGCTGCACTGCCTCCCCGCACACCGGGGGGAGGAGATCACCGACGAGGTGCTGGACGGTCCACAGTCGGTGGTGCTCGACCAGGCCGAGAACCGGCTGCACACGCAGCGGGCGCTGTTGACGCTGATGTTTTCGTAGGGGCGCAATTCACTGCGCCCAGGAGAGGAACGGGGGCGCCATGAATGGCACCCCTACGAGAGACAGGAGATCACCATGCCGACAGTGGTACTGGCCTACTCCGGAGGCCTCGACACCTCCGTCATCACCCGCTGGCTCAAGGAAGAGCAGGGGTACGACGTCCACGCGGTGGCCATTGACCTCGGGGAGGAGCGCGACTACGCGGCCCTCCGCGAGAAGGCCCTCAAGATCGGCGCGGTCGGCGCGGAGGTGATTGATGCGAAGGAGGAGTTCGCCCGCGACTTCATCTTCCCCGCGCTGAAGGCGAACGCGATGTACGAGGATCGCTATCCGCTCTCCACCTCCCTGGGCCGGCCGCTCATCGCGAAACTGGTGGGCCAGGTGGCGATTCGGGAGAAGGCGGACGCGGTCGCGCATGGCTCCACCGGGAAGGGGAATGACCAGGTGCGCTTCGAGGTGACCTGGGCCGTGCTCTTCCCGCAGCTCAAGCCGATGGCCCCCATCCGCGAGTGGGCGATGAGCCGCGACCAGGAGATCGAGTACGCCGAGCGGCACGGCATCCCTATCCCGGTAGATAAGAAATCGCCGTATAGCTATGACACCAATCTGTGGGGGAAGAGCGCAGAGGCCGGGCCCCTGGAGGACCCCTGGCTCGAGCCCACCAAGGACGTGCACCAGTGGACCGTGGACCCGGAGAAGGCCCCGGACGCGCCCGCCTACGTCGAGATCGGCTTCGAAAAGGGCCTCCCCGTCTCCCTCGACGGCCAGGCGCTTTCTCCCGCGGCGCTCATCTCGAAGCTGAACGCGCTCGCCGGCGCGCACGGCGTGGGCCGCATAGACATGATCGAGAATCGCCTGGTGGGAATCAAGTCCCGGGAGACCTACGAGTGCCCGGCCGCGACCGTGCTGACGGCCGCGCACCGCGATCTCGAGGGGCTGTGCCTCGAGCGCGAGGTGGCGCACTACAAGCGGATGCTGGAGCTGAAGTACGCGGAACTGGTGTATTACGGTCTGTGGTACAGCCCGCTGCGGAACGCGCTCGACGCCTTCATGGACAGCACCCAGGCGACGGTGACCGGGGCGGTGCGGATGAAGCTGCACAAGGGCAACTGCATTCCCGTCGGCCGCAAGTCGCCCTACTCGCTCTACCGCCTGGACCTGGCCACCTACGACACCGGCGATCGTTTCGATCAGCGCGCCTCGAAGGGCTTCATCCAACTTTGGGGCCTCTCCGCGCAGATCGCGGAGCTGGTCCGGAGAGAAGTGGAGGAGTAACTCCCATGCGCCTCTGGGGCGGACGGTTTGCGAAGGATCCTCACACGCTGGCCTTGCAGTTCACCCAGTCGCTGCCCTTCGACCGGCGGCTGGCCGAGTACGACATCGAGGGCAGCATCGCGCACGTCCGCATGCTGGGGCGGTGCCGCATCGTCACCCGGGAAGAGGCGCGGCAGCTCGAGGCCGGCCTGGAAAAGGTGCGGGCCGCGCTGCGGAGCGGCAAGGCGAAGCTCGACGCGAACGGCGAGGATATCCACTCCGAGGTCGAGCGCCTGCTGTTGGAGGAGATCGGCCCGCTCGCGGGCAAGCTCCACACCGCGCGCAGCCGCAACGATCAGGTCGCGCTCGACGTGCGCCTCTACCTGCGGGAGGAGTTGGACCAGATCCGGGGCCAGGTGCGCGAGCTGCAGGAAACGCTGGTCACCCTCGCCGAGTGCCACCTGAGCACGCCCATGCCCGGCTACACCCACACCCAGCTCGCGCAGCCGGTGCTGCTCGCGCATCACCTGATGGCCTACTTCTGGATGTTCCAGCGCGACCTCGACCGGCTGGCCGCCTGCCGGACGCGGGTCAACCTCTGCCCCTTGGGCGCGGCCGCGCTGGCCGGCACCAGCTTCCCCATTGACCCCCATTTCGTCGCCAAGTTGCTTGGTTTTTCGGGACTGGTGCCCAACAGCATGGACGCGGTCTCCGATCGCGACTTCGCGCTGGAGTTCCTCTCCGATGCCTCCGTCCTGATGGTGCACCTCTCCCGCCTCGCCAACGAGATCGTGCTCTGGTCCACCACCGAGTTCGGGTTCCTCCACCTGGACGAGGCCTGGTGTACCGGGTCGAGCATCATGCCGCAGAAGCGCAACCCCGATCCGGCCGAGTTGGTGCGGGGGAAGGCCGGGCGCGTGTTCGGCGACCTGCTGTGCGGCCTCACCGTGCTTAAGGGCCTGCCGCTCACCTATAACCTCGATCTCCAGGAAGACAAGGAAGCGCTGTTCGACGCGGTGGACACGGCGCGGGTGGTGCTCGCGGTGATGAAGGAAATGCTCGCCAGCGCCACCTTCGACGTGGAGCGGATGGCGGCCGCCTCCGGGCGCGGCTTCTCCACCGCCACCGAGGTCGCGGACTACCTGGTGCGCAAGGGCGTCCCCTTCCGCGAAGCCCACGGCATCGTCGGGCAGATCGTGCGCTACTGCGAGAAGCAGGGGGTGACCCTCGCGGACCTTTCGGTGGCCGAGTGGCACTCGTTCAGCAAGGAGTTCGGCGAGGATGTGCTCGGCATCATCTCCCCCAGCGGCGCCATCCACGCCAAGCGCTCCCCGGGAGGCACCGCCCCCGAGCGGGTGCAGGAGCAGATCGCCGCCGCGCGGGAGTTGCTGGCCGGGTAGGCCCTCAGGCCAGCTCGATGCGCAATTCGGCGCACAGCTTCTTCAGCGCGCGCGCCGCGTGCGGGAAGGCCACCTCCGGCTCCTCCAGCTCCGGCACCCAGGCCTTCTCCCACTCGAAGGAGAGGTACCCGCGATACCCCAGATCGCGCAGCGCGGTGAGCTGCGCGCGCAGCGGCATCTCCCCCTCCCCGAGCAGCGTCAGCTTGCCGCCCGCACCGTCCTTCACGTGCACGTGATAGGTGCGAGGACCGATGCACTCCAGCGTGCGCGGCAGCGGCTCTCCGTGGGCGTGGGGATGGTGCACGTCCCAGATCACCCCCAGGTTGTCCTCGCCGGCCGCCGCCAGCAGGCCGGCCGCCGCCTCCCCGGTGGAAAACGCGTCGTGCGTTTCGAGGAGTACGCGCACCCCCCGGGTGGCCCCATACGCGCCCAGCCGGGCCAGCTTGTCCGCCGCCCGCGCCTGGCAGGAGGCGAAGGATTCGCCCTCCGGCACCGCCCCCCCGAACACCCGCAGGAACGGCGCCCCCAATTGCTGCGCCAGGTCAATCATGCGCTTCCCATCAGCGATCTCTGTCTCCGCCTTGCTCAGCACCACCGAGCTGTCCAGACAGGGGACCTCCACCCCGGCCTCCGCGCAGCGGCGCGCGAACGCCCCCGGTCCGCCCGGAAACGCCGCCAGCGCGGCCAGCAGATCGAGCGATCCCTCGTAGAACCGCAGCTCCACCCCCGCGTATCCCTGCGCCCGCGCCGTTCCCAACATCTGCTCGATTCCCCAGGCGGGGCACCCCAAGGTGCTGAACGCCAGCCTCATGGCCTTTGCTCCTTCCCCTCCCTCTCGATCCCCCCTCGGCCTCTCCTTCTGTCCTGAACCGCCTTGCCCCTGCGTTGAAACGCGGCCTGCCCTATGCTATACTCGAAGCGCACGTCTGGGCCCGGTTCCCCAAAACAGAGCGCCGCAGGGCGCTCGGACAAGTCTGGAGAGCCAATGATCGAGAAGCTCCGCCGCTCAACCCTCGTTGCCGCGGTCTGCCTGGCGACGCTGCTAACCGCGCGGGCCACGCGCGCCGACTCCGACTCCGTCTCCGCCGGGATCAAGGCCTTCAACAAGGGCGACTTCACCGCGGCCATCGCCAGTTTCACCGCGGCCATCAAGCAGCGGCCCACGGAAGCGGCGCTCTACGCCTGGCTCGGCTCCGCGCAACTGCGGGCCGGGCGCTACCCCGACGCGGTGACCAGCCTGAACCAGGCCATCGGGCTCGATCCCAAGATGCCGGAGGCGCACAACAACCTCGGCAGCGCCTACTGGGCCCTCAAGAAGCCGGCGGAGGCCATCCGGCATTACCAGCAGGCCATTGATCTCCAGCCGCATTACCCCTCGCCGCATTATAACCTCGGCCTCGCCTATCTGGCGGGAAAGCAAGACGACCTCGCCATCGGCGAGTTCACGGCCACCACCGCTCTGGACCCGAAGAACGCGGACGCCTTCAACAATCTGGGCGTGGCCAGTGAGCACAAGAAGCTCTTCCCCGAGGCCGTGGCCGCCTATCGCAAGGCCGTGGAACTCGCGCCCGACAATCACACCTTTGCCCTCAATCTGGCCCTCGTCCTGTGGGCCTCCGGGCGCAAGGACGAGGCCCAGGCCGAGTTCGCCAAGCTCGCCGCGGCCGGGACCAAGCTCCCCGAGGTGTACCTAAACCTGGGCCTGATCCACTTCGAGCAGAAGCGCTACCAGGCGGGGATGGACACCTTCCGCCAGGCGCTCGCCCTCGACCCGAAGAACTGGGAGGCGGCCTACGATCTTGGGCTGTGCGCCCAGCAGCTCGGCAAGCAGGAGGAGGCGAAGGCGGCCTTTCTGAAGGCGGTCAGCCTGAACCCGAAGGCCGCGAACGCGTACATCAACTTGGGGGCCATGGACCTCGAAGCGGGCGAGGCTGGGAAGGCCCTGGAGCGCTTCACCGCGGCGCTCAAGTACTCCCCCAACAACCCGTCTGCCGCCTTCAACCTCGGTCTGGCCTACCAGCGGCTGGGCCAGGACAAAGAGGCGGCGGCGATCTGGCAGAAGCTGGTGGAGGCCAGCCCCGATGACCCCGCGTTTCGAGAAGCGCTCGCCTCCAGTTACTTCCGCCTCCATCGCTACGATGAGGCCAAGCGCGAGTACCGGGCGCTGCTGAGACTGCACCCCGGGGAAGTGACCGCGCACAACAACCTCGGCATCATCTATGAAGCGGCCGGCCAGTTCGACCAGGCCGTCGCCTCCTACCGGGCGGCCCTGGCCATCAACCCCAAGTACGCGCCCGCGCACAACAACCTGGGCGTGGTGTACGAGCGCCAGGGCAAGCGGGAGGAGGCCATCGCCGCCTATCGAGAGGCGCTGAAGGCCGATCCCGGCATGCAGGACGCGCGCTCCAACCTGGAGCGCCTCGTCCCCGCGGAGTAACTTCCGGTGACCGCGCCGCCTCCATCGGCCGAGCCCCCGCAGGCCTGCCCGCACTTCGACCCGCGCGCGGTGCGGCGCGTCGGAGTGATGCTGGCGCCGCACAAATCCCAGGTGGTGGAGACGGTGTGCGCGCTGATCTCGTGGTTCGACGCGCGGGGCATCCAGGTGCTCCTTCGCCGGGACCAGGCGGCCGAGCTGGGCTACGTGGAGCGCGGGCGGGCGCCCGCGGAGATGGCGGAGGAGGCCGATCTGCTCCTCGCCCTGGGCGGCGACGGGACGCTCCTCCACACCGCCCGCCTCGGCGCGCCCCTGGGCACGCCTATTCTGGGCGTCAACGTCGGCGGCTTCGGGTTTCTCGCGGCCCTCCCGCAGGAGGGCCTCTTCCCCGGCCTGGAGGAGGTGCTGGCCGGCCGGTTCCGGCTCCAGTCCCGCATGATGCTCCATACCCAGGTGCACGTGGACGGCGCCCCGGCCGCGCGCTTCGTCTCCCTCAACGACGTCGTCGTCGCCAAGGGGGCGATCTCGCGTCTGCTCCGCATCAGCACGCACATCTCCGGCGAGGCCGTCTCCGATCTTCCGGCCGACGGCGTCATCGTCGCCACTCCCACCGGCTCCACCGGCTATTCACTCTCGGCCGGCGGGCCGGTCGTGGACCCGGAGCTGCGCGCCTTCATCATCACCCCCATCTGCCCCCACACCCTCTCGGCCCGCACCCTCCTGGTGCCCGCGCATCGCCGCATCCGCATCACCGTCCTCGGCCCGGGAAGCGAGGAGGTGCACCTGACCGCGGACGGGCAGGAGAGCATGTCCCTGCGAGGGGTTGACTGGGTCGAGATCACCGAGGCCTCTTTCTCCGCCTGCCTGATTGTGCTGGCGGACGACTCCTTCTATGCCCGGCTGCGGGACAAGCTCGGCTGGGGAGGCCCGCGCTGAGCGCGGCACGACCATGCGCCTTCAGGGACTCGCGCGCGTAGACCGACGCACCAAGCACCTCCTCCACCGCCTCGGGGCGGGCGAGATCGCGGTCATCTCCCACACCGATCTCGACGCCTCCTGCGCCTCCGCGCTGGTGGAGCGCAAGGCGGCCGCGGTGGTGAACGCGCAGCGCTCGCTCTCCGGCCGCTTCCCCCACCCCGGCCCCGGGCTCCTGCTCCAGGCCAACATTCCCCTCGTAGATTCTGTGGGGGACCACGTGCTGGAGCAGGTGAAGGAGGGTACCCTCCTGGAGCTCGTGGACGGCTCGGTGTACGCGGACGGCACGCTGATCGGCGCCGGCCAGGTGCTCACCGAGTCCCTGCTCGCACGGCAGCTCGAGGAGGCGAAGCGCAACGTCGGCGCGGAGCTGGCGAAGTTTGTCGAGAACACCCTCACCTACGTCGTAAACGAGCAAGCCCTACTCTTCCAGGACCACGTGGTGCCCCCCCTCCGCACGAAGCTGGCCGGCCGGCACTGCCTGGTGGTGGTGCGGGGGGCGGGAGCCGACGCCGACCTGCGCGCCATCCGCTCCTACCTCGGCCTCATGCGCCCGGCGCTGATCGGCGTGGACGGCGGCGCCGATCTGCTCGTGCAGCAGGGCTACCGCCCGGACATCGTCATCGGCGACATGGACAGCGTCTCCGACGCGACGCTTCGCGGCGCGGCGGAGTTGGTCGTCCACGCTTACCCCGACGGCGCCGCCCCCGGCAGCAAGCGCCTGCAAGCACTCGGACTGCCCCACCTGGTGCTCGCCTCCCGCGGCACCAGCGAGGACGTCGCCATGCTCCTCGCCTACGAGAAGCAGGCCGACCTGATCGTCGCCGTCGGCACGCATTTCTCCCTTACCGATTTCCTGGAGCGATCCCGCGCGGGAATGTCCTCCACCTTCCTGGTGCGGCTCCGGGTCGGCTCCCTGCTCGTGGATGCCAAGGGCATCAGTCGCCTCTACCCCCCCATCCACGCGCGGCGCCTGTTCTTCTACCTCATGCTCGTCGTCGGCCTCACCGCGGGGGTGCTGCTCGTGCAGGCCCCCGCGATCCGCAACACGCTCGACCTGTGGTGGCTGCGCCTGATCTCGCTCTTTCACCAGCCGCGACACTTCTAGCCGGGCCCCGGGAGGTCCATGTGGCGATAGATTACCGCTACCATCTCGCGAGTCTCCTCGCGGTGTTCGTCGCGCTGCTGCTCGGCATCCTCATCGGGATCGGCCTCGCTCCCAACCCGGAGGAGCTGGACCAGGTGGTCTCCAATCTTCGCAAGCAGTACGAGCAGACGCGGAACGAGAAGGCCGAAGACCTGGCACGCGCCGAGGACGAACTGGGGGAGGCCACCGCGGTGGGAAAGGCGGCGGTCGCCTCTGTGATCGAGGGACGGTTGCAGGGAAGACAAGTCGCCATCGTGCTGGATCACGAGTTCAGCCGCGGGTTCGCGGAGGACTTGGGCGGGTGGCTCACCCAGGCCGGCGCCCGGGTCGTCTCCACCACCACCGTTACCCGCCGCTTCGTCACCATGACGGAGGCGGATCGCGCCCGGCTCTCCCAGCGGCTGCTCTTCTACCCTCCCGCGGATACCCCGTTCCGCGCCGCCCTGGCCCAGGCCCTCGCGCGGGACTTGACCTCCGGGCGCGAGCGCCTGACCGCCAGCCTGGAGGCCAACGGCCTCCTGCGCATTGGCCCCGGATCGAGGTCGAGCATGCGGCCCGATACGGTGTTGATCGTCGGAGGCGCGGACGCAGCCGGGGAGGTTCTCCCCGAGCAGATAGATGTCCCCCTGATCGGAGAGCTGCAGCGACTCGGGGCCCGCGTCGTCGGCTGCGAGACCGGGGCCGCGAAGCTCTCCTGCATCCCCCACTACAAGGCTCGAGGCATCACTACGGTGGACAACGTGGATCGTCTCTCCGGGCGTCTGGCTGTGGTGCTCGCGCTGGCCGGGGCGCAGGGCCATTTCGGGACGAAGGACACCGCGGACGATCTTCTGCCCGACATCCCGCCGTATGGGGGCTAAGGGGTGGCTGTCTCTGTCATCATCCCGGCCTACCGCGCCGCCGCCGGCCTTCAGGCCGCCGTGGCCGCCGCGCGCACCCTCCCGGGCGTGACGGAGATCGTGGTCGTGGACGATGGGTCCCGCGACGGCACGAGCGACGCCGCGCGGGCGGCCGCCGCCGACCGGGTGATCACGCTCCCCCGCAACCTCGGCAAGGGCGGGGCCTTGCGGGAGGGAGTCGCGGCCGCGGCCGGCGACACGGTGCTGTTTCTTGACGCCGACCTGGGTGCGTCGGCCGCGCAGGCCGCCCCGCTGCTGCAAGCCATTGGCGACGGCCCTGCCATGTCCGTGGCCGTCTTCCCCGCGCGCCCCGCGCGCGGAGGCCTAGGTTTCGCCAAAGGCCTGGCCGGGACCGTGGTCCGCCTCTTTACCGGGCTCTCCGTCGCCGCGCCGCTCTCCGGGCAACGCGCGCTGCCGGCGGAGGTGGCACGCGCCATCGGCATGGCCTCCCGCTGGGGGGTCGAGGTCGGCCTGACCGTGGAGGCGTTCCATCTCGGCGTCCCCATCATCGAGCAGCCGGTGCCCCTCGAGCACCACCACACCGGCCGCGATGTCGCTGGCTTCCGCCATCGCCTGGCCCAGTTCCTTGACGTGCTGCGCTACGCGCTCGGGGTGGGATATGGGCTAAGTTGGCCGGCTCTCACGAGGAAGCAAGTGGCGGTGCGGGTGGCGGTGTGGCTGGCGGGGTTCGCCTCGCTCTTTGCCTCCTCCATGATCTGGGCTGGCGCCTGGACTGGTCATACTATTGGCGTTGCCTGCAGTCCGGGCCACGCATGGTACTTCTTGGAGATAGGCTACGATCTTTCAGGACAGAGCGTCCTTCCCATTCTCGGCCTCTCCTTACTCGCGGCGGCCCTCTGGCTTCCCTCTCTCTGGTTGAGTTCGGTGACCTTGGGTTCCAGAAAGACCAACTACCTCGGCCGAACCCTCCCCGGCGCGGCCGGCCTGCTCATCCCGCTTGTAACGCTCATCACCCTCGCTCTTCAACCCGGCTTCTCCTGGTGGAATCCGCCGCTGGTCACCTGCGGCTTCTCTTGGTGGAACCCACCGCTCTTGGTCGCCTGCTCTTTCGGTGCCGTCGGATTACTTGACGATCTCTACGGCCATTTGGGCCGAGCCCGAGGGTTGCGCGGGCATCTTGCTGCTCTTCTCAAAGGACGATTCACGACAGGTGCGATCAAGGCTGTGGGAGGCCTGGGCGCGGGCTGCTGGGCCGCCTTCCTGGTGAATCATGATGAACCAAACCGTCTGGCCCTCATGGTGCTCGACGGCCTGGTCATCGCGCTGTGCGCCAACCTTCTGAACCTGCTCGACCTTCGGCCAGGCCGAGCGCTGAAGGGGTTCCTCCTCTTGTCGCTGGTTGCTGGCGCCTTTGTCGCAGTGAACTTCTCCACTTGGCAGCCATCAGGCGGCGAAAGCCTCTACTTTGTGCAGCGGATGAACCACGCCCTCCCAGTGCTCCTGCCCACGCTCCTCGCCGCCTTGGTCATGGCCCCCTCCGACCTCGCCGGCCGCGTCATACTGGGCGACGTCGGGGCCAACACCCTCGGCGCCATCGCTGGATTAGCTCTCGTCTATGCCCTTCCCGTCCCAGGCCGCCTCGCGGCTCTGATCATCCTGATCGCCATTCACGTTTACTGCGAGCGCGCTTCCCTCACCGATCTCATCGCGCGCCACCGCGCGTTGCGCTGGCTCGACGCACTCGGCACCTGCCATCTGCCACCCCTCCCATCTCCGGCCGGCCTCGAAACCCGAAACCCGAAACCCGAAGCCCGACCATGAGCCTGCTCTCCTCCCGCCCCACCGTCATCTTCACCGGCCCCTTCGGCTCGGGCAAGACGGAGGTCGCCATCAACTACGCCCGTGCCGCGCACGCCGCGGGACGGCGCGTCGTGCTGGTGGACGCCGACATCGTCACCCCCTACTTCCGCGTCGGCAACCATCGCGCGGAACTGGAGGAGGAGGGGGTGCGCGTCGTCGCCGCGGTCGGCGCGCTCGCCTCCTTCGAGCTGCCGGCCGTGCCGGCCGAGCTCCGCCAGGCCCTCCTCGAGCCTGACCTGCACGTAATCCTCGACGTCGGCGGCGACCCGGGCGGCGCGCGCTTCCTCGCCGGTTACGCGGAGGAGATCGCCGCCCGCGGCTACGACATGTGGCTGGTAGCGAATCCCTATCGGCCGGCCACGCCGGATGCGGAGGCGATCGCCCGGGCGGCCGGAGAACTCGCCTCCCAGGCCGGCCTCACCTTCACCGGCCTGGTCGCCAACCCCCACCTCGGCCCGGTCACCGCCGCAGAGGACATCGCCCGGGGCCTGGCGGTCGTCGCGGCCGCCGCCTCCACGCTGAGCCTGCCGGTGGTGTTTCTCGCCGCCGAGTCACGCTTCTGCGATGACGCCTCCCTGTCGCCGCTCCCCCGCCTCCCTCTCTCCCTTACCCTTCGCCTGCCGTGGTAGGCCCGGGCTCCGCCAGCAGGGGGCAGCCCTTTGATGGCGGAATACGTCGAAGGTCGGGCGGCCGTGGTCGCCGCGTCCGGTGAGGAGAACGATATGGCATTCCCCGCGCTTCCGGAGTTGGAAAGGTGGGAGGCGAACATGCTGGTCCACGGTGCCGTGATCGGGGACAAAGCCCGGCACTCTCTCCCCGAGTCCGTCGGTACTGATGGGCCCGAAGACGTCACCTTCTACGACGGTGCACGGGTGTTCTACCAGATCGCCGACTACACCCGCGACCCCGCCTGGAACGAGCCCGCCCGCGCCTGTGCGCGGCTCTACCGCGAGTCCATGGTCCTCGCCCACGAAGGGTCGGTCCATGGCTGGCGCATCTTCCCCCATGGGCTCTACGAAGACTACCGCCGCACCGGTGATGAACGCTCCAGGCACGCCCTGCTCCTGCTCGCCAGGCACGGGCACTTCGGTGCGGAAGGCACGCCTCCGGAGGCGACAGAGAACGAGGCCCTCAGCCGCGAGGTCGCCTACAACCTGAACACCTTCCTCGCCGTGATGAAGCTGGGCGAGCCCCAGCCCGCGCGGCTGGCGCTCCTCTACGAGCACGCGCTCGGGCATCTGGAGCAGTGGTTCGTGCAGGAGTCGTGCGACAACTACGCCCCCTTCATGTTCGGCCTCACCGCGGAAGCGCTCATCTCCTACTTCGACCAGGTTGCGCCCGACCCGCGGGTGCCCGCCGGCCTCCAGCGCGGCTGTGACTGGACCTGGGAGCACGCCTGGCTGCCCGAGCACGAGGCCTTCTGGTACCGCCTGGATCAGCAGCAGCCCGCGCCCACCTTGAAACAACTCGTGGCTCCGGTCTACGCCTGGGTGGCGCGCCAGACCGGGGAACTCCGGTATCTGGAGCAGGGCGATCGCATCTTTGCCGGCGGGGCGAAGTACGCGGACCTGAACGGCGGGAAGACCTTCAACCAGAACTACCGCTGGAGCTTCGCCTATCTCCAGTGGCGCGCCGACCCCCTCCGAAGCCGGTAGGGGAGGGAGGAGCGGCTTCCTCTGCGGCAGGAAACGACCCCGCGGAGACGAAGCCTGATACTATGGCTGCCACCAAGGCCCGCTTCACCATCGTCGTCAATGAGGTATTCTGCAAGGGCTGCAGCCTCTGCGTGCAGGTCTGCCCGCGCCAGGCGATGGCGCTCGCGCCGCGCCTGGGGGAGCGCGGCTTTCACCCCGCGCACCTCGCCCGTCCCGAGGACTGCACCGGCTGCGCCCAGTGCGCCCTGATGTGCCCCGACGCCTGCATCACCATTACCCGGGACGAAACGTAAGGGCGACCCCGCGAGGATCGCCCCGGTCAACGCGATCTCCGCGTGAGCTTACCACGGACTCGAGAACGAAAGCCCGATCGCGAAGTCGCCGAAGGCGTCCACCGTCGCGGCCGTCACTTCCAGTTTGGGCGCAACCGGCAGCTTCACTCCCAGGTTCAGGTTGCTGCCGTCGTACTCCGCGATCAGCGTGGACGTCCCGTAGTTCGCCGACAGGCCGCCGAAGACGTTGCCGATCTCGCCCCCGCCCACCCCGAGGTGTACCCGAAGGTTGCTCCACGACCCCACGCCTCCCACCAGCCCGGCGCCAACGGTGTGGCTCGCCACCACATACGGGGTGGTGTCTATCTGGTCGGTGAGGTCAATCACGCCCACGGCCAGCGACAGCTTCACCGGCATCGGCTGCGGCAGTCGGAACTTCGCGTTCAGGATGGTCTCGACGCCCGCGTCCTCGTTGTCCACGCGCGCCGCGCCGATCTCCAGGCCGGGCAGCAGCCCGATGTTCGCATACAGCACGTTCTGATCCACGCTGTCGCTGGAGAACCATGACCCGCCAACGTTGAACTGAGACGTCCCCAGGGTGTCTGCAGTGGGAATGAGAATCAGCCCACTGGGCCCGAGCAGCGAGGACGAGGCCCACGCTCCCACGGGCATCGCGGCCAGTACCAGCACGACCACAGCCACAAACATCCGCCTCACGGCTACCTCCTACAGGTGTACACAGACATGGGCGGGCGCACCACGCGACCGCCGTGAGGAGGTACCACGCGCGCCGGTGGAGTTTGCATCACTCCGCCGCCCCGCGCAGACACTCCGGGGGAATGCGCAGGGACTGACCGGGCTGGAGCCGGCCGGCCTGCACGCGGTTCGCGCGCAGAATCCGATCCACCGTGGCCCGCACATCCCGGCGCGGATCGCCGTGCTCCCGCGCCAGTGTCCACACGCTGTCTCCGTACTTCACCTGCACCATCCGCGCCGCCGGCGTCGGCGGCGCCTTCGCGCTCCGCGCCGCCACCGGCCACGCCCCCGCCCCCCGCAACGCCGCCCCCCCCAGGATCAGCCTCGCCCATCTCGGTCTTCGTGCCATCTCTGTGCTCCCTCAAACAGAAGTTTGTACACTCTCCCTCTTGCCACACATCCGTTTGCTGCTTATAATGATCTCGGAAGAATTTCAAACAGTTGTTTGGAATCAGGCCGGGAACGTGGTATCATTGACCGGCGAGTCGAAGGACGCTCTCCGGCCAACCGGACCCCTCGGGGAGGACAGCATGACGACCAAGCTTACCGACAGGCAGCAGCAGGTGCTGGAAGGGATTTACAAGATCTCGCAGGAGAAGGGCTATCCGCCCACCGTGCGGGAGATCGGCGATCTCCTCGGCCTCCGCTCCAGCTGCACCGTGCAGCGCCACCTGGAGGCCCTCGAGCGTAAGGGCTACCTCAAGCGCGACAAGACCAAGGCCCGCTCCCTGGAAATCCTCCAGGCCGACAACCCCACCCTCAAACCCGTACCCATGGTGCCGGTACCCATCATCGGCACGGTGGCCGCCGGCCAGCCCCTCCTCGCCATCGAGAACATCGAGGACGTCTTCCCTCTCCCCCGCGACATCGTCAAGGACGTGCAGTGCTTCATGCTCCACGTCAAAGGCGACTCGATGATCGAAGCCGGCATCTTCAACGGCGACATGGTAGTGGTGCGCCAGCAGCCCTACGCGGACGACGGCGACATCATCGTGGCGCTGCTAGGGGACGAGGCGACGGTGAAGTACCTGCGGCGCCGCCGCGGGCACATCTTCCTCGAGCCGGCCAACCCCACCATGCAGCCCCTCCAGGCGGACGACGTGCACATCATCGGCAAGGTGCTGATGAGCATCCGCCGCTACGCTTGACGCCCTCTGGGACCGCTGGTATGGTAATCGCAAGCCCGCGGGCCGACCCCGCTTCCCGCGGAGGGGTGTCCGAGCGGTTGATGGAGACGGTCTTGAAAACCGTTGGGGCGTAAGCCCTCGTGGGTTCGAATCCCACCCCCTCCGCCATGGCTCTCTCGTCCGTCGCGCACGAGTGAGGCAGCATGAACGAGACGGCGCAAGCGACCCCGGTGCAGCTCTCCACTGTTCCCCACCGCGTCTACGCGGCCTCCGACGGCGTCTTTCCTCAGTGGCGGTTCCTCCTTGTCGCTTACAATGCGGGCTCGGAGCCGGTCACCCTCACTCGCGTGATCCAGACGCGGCGATATGCGACGGAGTCAGCACGGTCAGTGGCTTCCCGAGATCGGATTCGCGGTCTGCGGCAAGGAGCACGGGAAGTGCCGTCGCAGCAGGTAGTGGTCTTGGAGATGCAAGAGGGACTGGATGGCAAGTCGCCTCCGCACACGGTAGAGATCGCCCTCACTTTCCTCCGGCCAGACGGCAGCGCCTTCACCCTCCATCACGCCACGCCGTTGGTGGCGAGTCCGACGCATGCACTGCGTCTTCCGCTGCGCGGGTCGTGGGTGATAGCGAACGGACGGCCCATGCGACATTGTCTGGGGAGGCAATTCGGATTCGATCTTCTTGAGCAGCAAGACATGCGGTTTTTCAACTCCCGCCCTCCGCGTCGGACGTTGAGGCTGGAGGAGTGCGCGAGCTTCGGACAACCGCTCTTCTCGCCAGTCCGAGGCACGGTGATGGAATGCCGGGATACGGAGGAGGATCTGGCCCCGACACCGGGCAGAGCTTCGGGGAGCGGGGTCGGCAACTACGTAGTGATTAGAACAGGCAGCCTGCACGTCCTCATGGCTCACCTTCGACAAGGCAGTCTGGTCGTCAGAGAAGGGGCGCGGGTAGCCGGGGGGCAGCGGATCGCGGCCGTCGGCAACTCCGGAACCACCAGCCAACCGCATCTGCATATCGAGTTGCTCGATGGCCCCCTCGATATCGAGAGCATGGGCACACTCGATTTCCGTGCTTCGGGGTTGCCCTTCGGATTCGCTCTGCCTGGTGACGGGACGGTGATCGTCCCCCGGCGCTTGCAAGTGCTGGAGGCGGGATAGAAACACCGCGCAGGAAAGGCTTCCTGCCCCCCGGGCGATGCTGTAAGACACAGTTATCCTCAATGCCGTTTACTTAAGCGACCCGCGCACCCGGTGCGCCACGCCATCGCCCCTCAACAGGGCACCTTGGCCGCCAACGTGGAGTCCCTGAGCCCTAAGTAAACGGTATTGCAGTTATCCTTCCGGCCGCCCTCCCTTTGTGCGCTGCGTGCCTCCTTCGTGTCTTCGTGTTAGGAAGCGAAGAAGCGTGCGCTACCCCGCCTCCGCCTCCAGGTTCGCCTCCCCCTGCAAGCCCTCATGCAGCTTCAACGCCTTGTCCAAGGCCGCTTTCTCCCCTTCAATCAACAGCCACACGGCCCCCTCCGCCCCCGCCACCCCGCCCGCGGAGTAGAGCTGCGCCTTCACTCCGCAGAGCGTTTGCAGGGCCTCGATCTCGGTGATGATCGTGCCCGTGAAAGGGTAGAGCGAGACCGCGGCCTTGCCAGGATGGGCGTCCGGCCGTCGGCTGGCGTTGGAGAGGGCGATGAGATCGCCGCACACCAGCTTCTCCAATCCCACCGGGATCAGCAGGTGGATCTTGCGGGAGACGCACGTGCCGTAGGCCGCCCCGATCGTCCCGCCTGTGGGATGACCGATGAGCAGCCCCGCGATCTTTCGCTCGTAATCCAGCGCGTTCGCCCCCTTGATGAACACGTCGCCCGGGCCCATCTCCTCCAGCATCTCGACGGCCCGCTTCCCCTCGACGCGCTTCCCCTGCTTGAGGATCAGCTCCGGGTACTTCCCGCTGCCCAGCCGGCTCCCCGGCATCCCGGGCGGAAGCGTGCGCCCCGCGACGTACTCCCCCTTCGGGATCGGCTCGCCCAGTAGCTCCTCGACGATGTACGCGTTCGTGGTGCCATAGCCGATGGCGATGATCCCCTTCGCGCGCGCGTGCGTCACCTCCGGCAATTGCACCACCGCCTTCGCAATGAGTCGTTTGCTCTGCGCCACCGCGAACACTAGAGACGTCTGCATGGATCCTCGCCTCCTCGCCTCCTCGCCTTTTCGCCTCTTCGGCCCTCTACGCGAACTTCGTCCCCTTGCGCGCCAGCTTCAGCACCTGCATCGTGCGCCACACGCTCTCCGGCGTCACGAACAGCGGCTTGCCGCGGCGCAGCGTGTCGTACAGGTAATCGTAGTACTTCTTCTTTGACTCCGCCGCGGCCGGGATCTCTTCCTCCACGAACTCGATCTTCTCCCCCGTCCCGTACCGGCGCCCGGCCACGGCCTTCGCGTCAATCGGCTTCAGCAGCTTGAGCTTGCCCGCGACGTAGCGAAGCTTCGAGGTGCTGCCCTGGCATACCAGTGTCCCCTTTGTCCCCATCAACACCCAGCTCGGGAACGGCAGCGCGGACACCGCCAGCTCCACATCCGCCACCATCCCCTTCTCCGTGCGCATCACCACCTTCACGTGATCCTCCACGTCGCCGGGGTTGAGGATCTGCTGCAGGTCGCCGAACACCGCCGTCACCGGCGAGTCGAGGAGTTGCACCACCTGGTCAATGATGTGCACCCCGTTGTTGTTGAGCTGGCCGCCCCCGTACTTGCTGAACACCTGCCAGTCGTTCCGGCGGGCAAAGCCGGCCGCATTGCGGTGGATCATGAAGATCCGCCCCAGCACCCCGCGCCGCGTCTGCTCCTGAATGTGCAGGTACTCCGGGAAGAAGCGCGCGCTCTGGTGCACGGTCAGCACCGTCCCGCTCTTCTCCGCGCAGGCGATCATCTTCTCCACGTCGGCGAGCTTGGTCGCCATGGGCTTCTCCACCACCACGTGCTTCCCCGCGGCCAGCGCCTGACAGCTCATCCACGCGTGGTCCTGCGACTGGCTCGCGACTACGACGAGTTCCGCCGTGGACTTGCGCAGGAACGTCTTCCAGTCCGCGAACGTCTTGCACCCGAAGTCGGCCTGCGCTTCGGCCAGGCGGGACTTGTCCAGGTCCAGCACCTCCGTCAGCACGTAGTCGCCGCGCCCGCGGATCGCGCGCACGTGGATATCCCATCCGGCCCGTCCCAACCCCACCACCGCCATCGTCACCGGCGTCTGCTTTGCCATCAGTCCTCACTCCCGACAAGATGCGTCTGTCTTCCCCACGGGGGGGAGGGGTCCTCTTGGAGGGCCGGGGTTCAGCGGCCAGTCCCGGAAAGCCAGGACCTTCCTCGGGACTCCCGCCTCATGCGGGCTGCGCTCCTCTCAGGTACGTTGTAGGTGATGGTCAATCGCACCACAACGACGAGGAGGTGCACCATGAAAGTAGACGTGGTTCTTCCCGCGGGGGGACGCCTCCGCGAACTCGCCTCCGAGACGGGCACGGAGGTGAAAGCCCTGCTCCCGCTCGCGGGAACGACGCTGCTGGCCCGAACCGTGCGCGCCCTTCGCGCCACCGGGCGCGTCGGGCGCATCGTCGTGGTCGGCCCCCCGGAGGTCGCGACCCAAACGTCGCTCGGGGCCGACGCGGTGCTGCCGGAAGGCGACTCCGGCGCGGAGAACGCCCTGCGCGGCCTGGCCTGGCTGCGCGGCGCGCGCCGCCCCTCTCCCCGCGTGCTCATCCTCGCCACCGACCTCCCCTTCGTCACCCCGGAGGCGGTTACTCACTTCCTGGACGCGTGCCCGCCGGAGGCCGGACTGTGCGTGCCCGTGATCGAGCGGCAGGAGTTCACCGCCCGCTTTCCCCGCGCCGCGCTGCGCACGGTGAAGTTGCGTGACGGACAGTGGGCCATCGGCTGCGCCTTCCTTGTTGACCCGGAGGCCTTCGCCCGGAACGAGGCCTTGGTGCGTCGCGCCTTCGCCGCCCGCCGCAGTCAGTGGGCCATGGCCCGGCTGCTCGGCCTCGGCTTCATCCTCCGCTTCCTCTTCCGCCAACTGACCATGCCCCAGATCCAGGACAAGTGCCTGCAACTCCTCGGCTGCTCCGGACGCGCCATCCGGGGCTGCCCCCCGGAACTGGGCTTTGACGTGGACTACCCGCAGGACTACCACTACGCCGCCCTCCGCCTCCGCCTGCGCCCCGCCTGGACCGCGCTGGTTCCCCCCGTCGGTCCCAGGAAGTCAGGGCCTTGGCTCGGGACCCCTGCCTCATGCGTTCCGTCAGGCCGCAGGCTACACTAGTTCCAACGTACACAGGCGGCTGACGCCGCCGAGGAGATAGAGAGATGGACCGACCAGGAACGAGAACCGGAAGTGCGATGTGCGTCGCCGCGACCCTGGTGGGCGCTGCGCTAGCCCTCCTGCTGCTCAGCCTCCTGCCCGGCGCCCTTCCCTTGCAAGGAGTGCTCACCCCCTCCCCGGAATCTCTGCAAACGTGGGGCGTTGCGTGCTCCGTGGCCGGTGTGGCCTTGTTCGTGGTGACAATGCTGATCGCTTGTCTCGAGGCCCGTGGTGCGCGGCGCGCCGACCCGGCCGCGCCGGAGGGTGGCCCACGCCCGCTTCCAACCGGCGGAGAACTGTGATGACTGAGCCGCAATCGAACGCCGATCCTGGCCGAAGCTCGCCGTCCTCCAACCTCCCGTTCCAGGGCCTGAGACGCTGGCGTCTCGGCCTGGCCGTCGCGGCCCTCCTCGGGGCGGCCGGGGTGACCGTGTGGTCTCTTCAGGCCGCCGCGGGGGCCAGTGAGTTCTGGCCCCTGCTTCTCGTCGGCGCGGCTGTCTCCTGGGTCCTCCCGCTGTTGCTTCTCGGCCAGGTGTCGCTGCTGATCGCCAAGGGCCTGGGCCAGCCGGCGCGAGGGGAGACACCGCGCGCCCCCGGCCGCACCGTGCTGCTCCTTCTTCCCGCCGTCGTGATGGCGGTGATCGCCTTCGCCGCGGCGCGGTTCGCGGTCGGGTCAACCCTCGTCGCCGCCGCCAAGGTGGGACGGCCGGCCTCTGCCATGCTCTTGCACGCGGGGCTCTACCTCCTTCTGTGGGTCGCCGCGCCGGCCCTGCTCGTGCTGCTCGCGTGGCGCGCGGCCCGTACGGCTGCCTCCACGCTCATCTTCGCCCTCGCCCAGGACGTGCTGGTGCTGGTGATCGCGGTCCCGTTGGCCATCGCCCTCTCCCGGAATGCGAGCGCGCCCCTCCGCATCCCTGTCCTCCTGCCCGGACTGTGGACCTGGGTCGGGCTCGCCCTCGTGTTCGGCGCCGAGGCCGCCTACCTGCTGCGTGCTAGATGGCAGTGGCGGCCCGCCTGGCCCGCCTTCGCCCTCCTCGCCGCCGGCCTCCTGCTGGTCGCCACCCTCGTGCCCGCAAGGGTCGAAAGCCGGAAGGGTCAGGACATGCAGCCCCTCCTCGCCTACGCGCGCACCCACTGGGTGCAGACCCCGCCGGACGCGGTCATCTCCATGGTGGGGCCCTGCCGCCCGGGCCCTCACCCGCACCCCATCAGCCTTCTTGGCAAGCATACCATGCTCTGGATTTCCGCCCAACACATGGCCGACGGGCGCTGGCGCTGTGACCGCGGCCGGGAGGGCGCGGGCTACGGCCTCGGCACCTTCTTCCTTCGCGCCGAACCCCTCGCGCACGTCGCCTCCGCCGAGGACGCGAGAAGACTCCTCTCCCAGTGCGGCGTCGTGGACCCCGACCTCTCCTTCGCGGGCGTGAGCCAAGACCGCTACCGCTCTCTCTACACCTTCCGGTCGCCGCTGGGCCAGGGGGTCTATCGCGTGAACGACTTCGGCCACATCAACTTCTTCCTCGACCGGCCCGTGGAGATACCCCCGGCGAATCCCGGCCCCTGACCCGCGCAGCGCCTGCTCTGCCATCAGCTCGCCGATGAGATGCAATTGTCTCCCCCATGCGCCGGCGGGGTCTTCAGCCTGCTGTGAGACTGGACCGTGCAAGAAAGCCCCCGCCGTGCTATACTGACGCCCGGCAGGGGATGAAGACGGAAGCGCACGCACGCGCCGCTGGAAGCAGTATAAGCAGGCGCTAGCTATACAAGCCTGACTCCGCCCGTCACTCCTCCCGCCGCAACACAGAAATGTTGTCCCAAATCCCTCTCCAGAAGACACAGAAGACACGCGCCCGGCCGCCGTCCCCCGGCCCCCGACGCCCTGAACCCTCAGGAAAGTTCCCCAAAACGCTCATATTGCGACACATCACGACACGCGCGGCCGCGGCTCCGTTGCTCCCCAAGGCCGTGACACCATTTTGCAGAACATTTCGCGCCGGCAAGAGATGTTTGCAAAACCCCCCTCTTGGTGTCACGTGGTGTCACCCCCCCGCCCCCGAGCCGTCCCCGGCCGTTCCTGGCCCCTGGTGCCCGAACCCTGGCCCCTGCTTCATTTGACAACCCCTCCGCTTTTCGCTATCGTTATAAGAGGAACACCCGGAAGGCGGTTGTCAGGGTCGTTCCGGCGGCGCAAGCGGTATCCCCCGCCTGCGCTTCTTTGTTTCCCCCGCTAACATGCTCCGTTTCATCGGAGCCTCGCGCCTGGCCCCTGCGGCCGGCGCGGTGATATTCCGGTCATCAGTTCTGACCGCGTTGGGAGGCCAGACGTGCCAGCCACAGTCGTCGTAGGGAGTCAGTGGGGAGACGAGGGCAAGGGCCGCATCGTTGACCTGCTCGCGGCTGAAGCCGATCTCGTCGTGCGCTATCAGGGCGGCAACAACGCCGGCCACACCGTCTGGGTCGGCGATCACCGCTACGCCTTCCACCTCATCCCCACCGGCATCCTGCGGGGCAAGCTGTCGCTGTGCGGGGCGGGGATGGTGATTGACCTCGACGTTTTGCGGGAGGAGGAGCGGGAGCTGACCGCCGGCGGCGTCGAGGTGCTGCCCAACCTCCGTATCAGCGAGAACGCCCACCTCATCCTGCCCTACCACAAGCTCCAGGAGACCGCGGAGGAGGAGCGCCTCGGCGCCAAGGCCATCGGCACCACCCGCCGCGGCATCGGGCCCGCCTATGAGGACAAGGCCGCTCGCCGGGGCCTGCGCGTCGGCGACCTGCGCGACCCGGCCGGCCTGCGAGAGAAGCTGGACCGCGTCGTGGAGTACAAGAACCTGCTTCTGGGCAAGCTCTACGGCGCGCCCAAGATCGAGGTTGGACCGATCTACGACGAGCTGTGCGAGCACTCCCGCTACTACGCCCCCACCATGTGCGACACGTCACTCCTGATCGCGGACGCCCTCCGCGCGGGGAAGAACGTGCTCTTCGAAGGCGCGCACGGCACCATGCTCGACCTCGATTGGGGCACGTATCCTTACGTCACCAGTTCCAGCCCCATGTCCGGAGCGGTGTCTCTCGGCGCGGGCATCGGGCCAAAGCACGTGGGCCGCGTGGTCGGCGTGGTGAAGGCCTATACCACTCGCGTCGGCGCCGGCCCCTTCCCCACCGAGATGGGCGAGGAGATTGCCTGCACCATCCGGGAGTCCGGGGGCGAGTTCGGCACCACCACCGGCCGCGCCCGCCGCATCGGCTGGTTCGACTCCGTGGTGGTGCGCAAGTCCAGTCGCCTCAACGGCCTGGATGCGCTCGCCATCACCCACCTCGACGTGCTCGACCGCTTCGAGGAGATTCCCGTGTGTGTCGCCTATGAGTGCGACGGTGCGCGCACCACGGACTTCCCGAACGATCTCGGCGTGTTGGCGCGCTGCCAGCCGGTGTATAAGCGGCTGCCCGGCTGGAAGACGGACACCTCCGGCGCGCGCAGCTTCAGCGACCTGCCGGCCAACGCGCAGCGCTACGTGCGCCGCATCGAGGAGTTGGTGGAGGTACCGGTCTCGCATATCTTGGTGGGCCGCCAGCGGGACCAGTCGATACTGATGTAGGGGCCAGGGTTCAGCCTCCTATAATGCAGTCAGGTCCTACTTGGGGAAGGTTTTGATGCCGCAAAACATCCCTCAAAGGAGGACCTAACCATGTCGAGTATGGTGGAGACGCGTCGCGGCT
>Ga0315282_10002619_pt1 | contig 32842 bp, 23 predicted proteins | sample YL17G07_20_MG_FD_203693 | JGI IMG/M metagenome (GOLD analysis project Ga0315282, IMG submission 203693) | Sediment microbial communities from Yellowstone Lake, YNP, Wyoming, USA - YL17G07_20 | ecosystem: Environmental > Aquatic > Freshwater > Lake > Sediment | place: USA: Wyoming | collected...
CCCCTCTGCGCTGAAGCTCAGATCAGGCCTCGTACGCGATGGTCGGCAGCCCGTGCCGCTCGCGAAGCAGGCGCTCCACGCAGGCGGCGTGCGCGCGAGCAAACGCGTCGGCCGGCATCCGCACGCGAAAGAGAGACAGCTCGTCCTCGGCCTCGCGGCTGAGGACCTGAAGCTCCGAGGCGTCACAGGTGGCGCGCACGGCGACCATCAGCTCAGCATCGAGCACGGCGAGCTCCGCGATCATCCGCGCCCGCGCCTCTCCCCGCACGCTCCTTGCGCTCGCACGCCTCGTGTCGATCGTCCGCACGATTCGCTCCAGGACCTTGTCCGGCAATCGTGCCCGCGAACCCGCTCGGAGCGCGGTGAGGCGCGCAATCACCCGCTCGAGGTGTGCGGGCAGGGACGCGTGCCGCCGGCCGCTTTCGGCCGGCTCCTCCTCGGAACCGGACGTCAGATGCGCCACCCCAACCGCCCGGCGCCACTCGTCGAAGACGTCGAGGATGTCCGCCTCGCAGAAATCGATGTGCACCGGCCGGCGCCGCGGTCCTTTCGCGTAGTAGCGCTCGAAGTACCGGTCGATGCCCCGGAAGACAATCTTGATCGGAATCCCCTGCTCGTCCCAGCGGCACACCCGTTCAAAGGAAGGACCGACAATGCGGATCAGGTGACCGTCGTTCTTGCGGCAGAGATACGCTTCGACTTCGCGGCAGTAGGTTTCGGGATCCACACTCGCTACTTCTGGTTCCGTTCCCAGACCATGCGCAGCCCGTGGAGCGTCAGCTCGCGATCGACGGCGTCGATCAGGCGGGTCTCGGGCGCGATCATCTCGGCCAGCCCGCCGGTCGCGACGCACGCCGCCGTGCCGCCCAGCTCCGCGCGCATCCGCTGAACCAGCCCCTCCACCATCGCCACATAACCGTAGAACAGTCCCGATTGCATCGACCCCACCGTCGTCGTGCCGATCACGTGCCGAGGCTTGCGGACCTCGATGCGCGGCAGCCGTGCGGCACGCTGGAACAGGGCGTCCGCGGAAATCTGCACACCCGGGCAGATGACGCCGCCCAGGTACTCCCCCTGTGCGGAAATGGCATCGAAGGTCGTGGCCGTGCCGAAATCGACCACGATGAGCGCCTTCCCGGCCGGCCGGCCGTAACGCTCGTAGGCGGCGATGCCGTTGACGATCCGGTCCGCCCCGACGTCGCCCGGCGGCTCGTACAGCACCGGCATGCCGGTGTTCACCCCGGGCTCGATGGTCAGCGCCTGGTGCCCGAAGTAGCGGCGGCACATGTCGATGACCGTCGCGGTCAGCGGCGGCACCACCGAGCCGAGCACGACGCCGGTGACACGTGCCGGAGCGATGCCGCTGTGCTCGAACAACTGGCCGATCCAGATGCCGAGCTCGTCAGATGTCCGCTCGCGCAACGTCGCGAGCCGCCAGCTGTGGACGATCGTCGCACCATCGAAGACGCCCAGGACGATGTTCGTGTTGCCGACGTCAATGGTTAATAACATGTCGATGAACCATGACGATGATCAGTCCCTGGTCCTTGGTCCTTGGTCCTTGGTCCTCGCACCTGCTACCGACTGTTGACTGACGACTGTCGACGGTCAACCTCAGTCTCAAGAACGGACATCGTCAGAGCCACCGTAGCTCCCCCGCGATGATCCGCTCGGTCCGGCCGCCGACCCTGACGAGCAACGCCCCGCTGTCATCGACGCCGTCCGTCATCCCCTGCCGGGTGCCGTGCTCGTCTCTCCACTCGACGCGTGAGCCGCGGCTCGACGGCGCGAGCAGCCGCCAGGCATTGAGGATAGCACCGAAACGGCCGGCCGCCAGGTCGGCCCGCCTGGCGCGAAGCGCGGCCAGCACCTCGGCCAGCACCAGGCCGCGATCGACCGCGCGGCCAAGCTCAGCCTCCACCGAGGTGGCCCTCATGGCGATGTCGGGCGGGTACGCCACGGCGCGCAGGTTGAGCCCGCAGCCGAGAACGATGTACTGCACCTCGGGTCCGCGCGCTGACGCTTCCGCCAGGATGCCACCCAGCTTGCGGCGACCAATGACGATGTCGTTTGGCCACTTGATCTCGGCTGGCAGCGCCGTGGCGGCGCGCAGGCCTTCGACGACGGCGAGACCGGCGGCAACGGTCAGCAGCGGCACGCGGCCGGTTTCCGCGCCGGACGGCGCACGCTGCACCGTGCACCCATTCTCCCCGTCGGTCGCCTCCACCGGCAGATCGAGACGCCATACCAGCGACACGTAGAGGCCGGCCCCCGGCGGCGAGTGCCATGTGCGCCCCCGCCGTCCGTGTCCCGCACGCTGCGCTTCGGCCACGAGGATGGTCTCGTCCGCGGCCCCGCGCGCAGCCAGAGAGTCGGCCATATCGTTTGTCGACGAAACGGTGCCGAAGTACAGCAGGCGTGTCAGCACTGCGCCGAGGCGTGGCCCGGCGCGTGCGAGCGCCTGGCGCAGGTCATCGGGAAGCGGCAGGCGGGCCGCCAGATCGTCAGGCAGGTTCGAGCTCAAAGCTGATGTCGGCTGCAGGGGCGGAATGGGTCAGGGCGCCCACCGAGACGTACTCCGCGCCGGTGGAGGCAAGCTCGGGGATGCGAGCCTCGGTGACGCCACCCGAGATCTCGATCGCCGCGCGGCCGTGGCTCAGCCGGACGGCCTCGCGGATCGCGTCGGTCGTCATGTTGTCCACGAGCACGCGGTCGGCGCCCGCCGCGAGCGCCTCCTCGACCTCTGCGATTGTCCCCGCCTCGACCTCGATCGGCAGGCGGTGGCCGGCTGCGCGCATCCGCTCGACGGCCGGCCGGATGCCGCCGCACAGCCGGACGTGATTGTCCTTGATCAGGATCCCGTCGTCGAGCGCCATCCGGTGGTTCGTGCCGCCGCCCACCCTGACCGCGTACTTCTCCAGCACGCGGAGCGTCGGCGTCGTCTTGCGCGTGTCGAGAATCGTGATCCGGCCTGCCGCCGCGTCGACGAGGCGCCGGGTCAGCGTCGCGATGCCAGAGAGCCGCTGGAGGAGATTCAGCGCGGTCCGCTCGGCGGTCAGCAGCGCCGCAGCGCGCCCGCGGACGGCAGCCAGCTCGGTGCCCGGCCCGCAGGCAGTGCCCTCGCCGTGGTGCAGGACGGCGATCACGTCCGGCTCGAGCTGGCGGAACACCTCGACGGCCACCGGCAGGCCGGCGACGACCAGGCACGACTTGGCGAGCAGAACCCCCTGCCCCCTCAGCGCCGGCTCGACGGTGGCGCTTGTCGTGATGTCGCCGCGTCCGACGTCCTCGGCGAGCGCACGACCGACGAGGTCGCGGTAGAGGGCGGGATCGAGCGCCGGCGCGGCCGCGATCATGCGCCCAGCTCCCGCAGGGTGTGCTCGAGCTTCTCGCGCTCGAGGATCAGGCTCCTCCGGCGTGCGCGCGTTTCCTCGACCACCTGTGCGGGCGCCCGGGACACGAATGACTCGCTGGCGAGCTTCTTCTCGATCGACGCCAGCTCGCGCTCCTTGTCGGCCAGCTTCTTCCGGAGCTTCTCCACTTCGGCTGTGTGGTCGGTCTCCGGCAGCTCGATGTGGATCCGCATGTCACGGAAGACGCGCGTCACCATGTCCGGGCTCCGGGGAACGCCGCCGGCAAACCCCAGGCTTTCGAGCCCAGCCAGCAGCCGCACGTACTCGCCGTGCTGCTCGAGCGCCGCCCGATCGGCCGCGGCCGCGCCCTCGATCGCCGCCCGGATCCGGGCCGACGGCTTCACGCTCCGCTCGGCCCGCGCGGTCCGGATGGTCGTGATAACCCCCTGCAGCAGATCCATGACCGCCGTCACGCGCTCGTCGATCCGCTCGGGCGCCTTCGTGGGGAATGCGGCGAGCGCGATCGTCTGCGCCCTGCCGTCGCGCGTCAGGCCGTCGCCCGGCCGCCTGGGCAGCTTCTGCCAGAGTTCCTCGGTCACGAACGGGATGATCGGGTGCAGCAGGCGAAGCACCGAGTCGTGCACCTCGAGCAGCACCGCGAGCGCCGTCTCCCGCTCCTCACCCCGCGCCTGGAGGCGCGGTTTCACCAGCTCGATGTACCAGTCGGCATACTCGTGCCAGAAGAAGTGGTAGAGGCGGTCGGCGGCCACGTCGAAGCGGAACGCCCCGAACGCCTCGTTCACCTCACCGGCCACGGCGTTGAACCGGTGGAGGATCCACCGGTGAATCAGATCGAGCGGGCGCCCCGGGGGAATCTCCGGCCGGTGGTCGATCTCGCCGACGCTCATCAGCACGAAGCGCGACGCGTTCCAGATCTTGTTGATGAACTGCCGGTACCCGGTCATCCGCCCTTCCGAGAGCGGAATGTCCATGCCGGGCGAGGCCATCGCGGTGAGCGTGAACCGCAGGGCGTCGGCGCCGATCTCGTCCATCACCTCCAGCGGATCGACGACGTTGCCCTTCGACTTGCTCATCTTCTGGCCGCGCTCGTCGCGCACGAGGCCCGTGATGTAGACGTCCCGGAACGGCACGTCGCCTGCGAACTTCAGGCCCGCCATGATCATCCGCGCCACCCAGAAGAAGATGATGTCGAAGGCGGTGATCATCAGGTCGGTCGGATAGTAGTGCTCCAGATCGCGGGTGTGCCGCGGCCAGCCCATCGTGCTGAACGGCCAGAGCTGCGAGCTGAACCAGGTGTCGAGCACGTCGGGGTCCTGCGTGAGCGGCCCGCCGCACGGGCACGCCTCGGGCGCCGTCTCCGACACCACCATCCGGCCGCACCGCTCGCAGTACCACGCCGGGATCCGGTGGCCCCACCACAGCTGCCGGGAGATGCACCAGTCGTGGATGTTGGTCATCCACTCGTAGTACGTCCTCGTCCAGTTCTCCGGGAAGAACCGCGTGCGCCCCGCCTCGACCGCCTTGATCGCCTCCTCGGCGAGCGGCTTCACCCGGACGAACCACTGCGTGGACACGAGCGGCTCGACGATCGTGTCGCAGCGCTGACAGTGGCCGACCGAGTGCCGGTGACCTTCGGTCCGCTCCAGCAGCCCTTCCCGCGCCAGCTCCTCGATGATCCCGGCGCGCGCCGCGAACCGATCCTGCCCCGCGTAGCGGCCAGCCGCGGCCGTCATCCGGCCGTCTTCATCGATCACCCTCACCTGCTCGAGCCCGTGACGCCGCGCCATCTCGAAGTCGTTCGCGTCGTGGGCGGGCGTCACCTTCACCGCCCCGGTCCCGAACTCCGGGTCGACGAAGGCGTCGGCGATGATCGGCAGCTCGCGGCCGACGATCGGCAGCCGCAGCCGCGCGCCGAGCAGGTACCGGTACCGGTCATCGTCCGGGTGCACGGCGACCGCGGTGTCTCCCAGCATGGTCTCGGGCCGCGTCGTGGCGACCGTCACGCCGTCGCCGCCGTCGACGCCCGGGTAGCGGACGTACCACAGCTTGCCGTTGACCTCCTTGTGCACCACTTCGAGGTCGGACAGCGCCGTCCGGCACCGCGGGCACCAGTTGACGATGTACTTGTCGCGGTAGATCAGGCCCTCGCCAAACAGCGTCACGAAGACGCGCCGTACGGCGCGTGACAGCTCCTCGTCCAGCGTGAAGCGCTCGCGCGACCAGTCCACCGACTCGCCAAGCTTCCGCATCTGGCCGGTGATCACGCCGTGGCTCTGCCTGACCCACGCCCAGACACGCTCGATGAACGCCTCGCGGCCGAGGTCGTGGCGCGTCTTCCCCTCGGTGGCCAGTTGCTTCTCGACGACGTTCTGGGTGGCAATCCCCGCGTGATCGGTGCCGGGCAGCCACAACACGTCGTAGCCCTGCATGCGCTTCCATCGGGCGACGATGTCCGGCAGCGTGTGGTTGAGCCCGTGCCCCATGTGGAGCGAGCCGGTGACGTTGGGCGGCGGCAGCACCATGCTGAAGCGCGGCCGTCCGGACTCGGGATCGGCGCGGAAGGCGCCGATCGACTCCCAGTAGCCGTACCACTTTGGATCGACCTGCTGGTGGTCGAAGCCCTTCGAGAGTTCAGGCATAGGCGTAGCGTTTCATCGTACAACGAAAACACTGCCGCCGGGCAGTGTTGGCCTTCCACACGTCGTGCCTGTTGCGGTGAAGGCGAAGGCTACTTGATGGTCGCCCGGATGCGCTCGATCTCCTCGCGCACCAGCCGCTCTGCAACCGCCGAGACGATGTCGCCCACCGTCTCGCGTACCACCCGGTCCGTCAGCCGCTGCAGGACCTGTTCGGTCACACGGTCCACGAGCTCGTTGAGCGGCACGGCCGGTTGACCGGCCCGCGAACGTACGGGGAGTACCGACGTGGCTGGCGTTTCACCCTGCTCGACCGCGAGCAGCGCGGTGAACGCATCTGCGATGACCGCCTCGCCGAAGTCCTGAACGGCGACCGGCGGAGGCGGCGTGAGAGCCCCCGGTGGAGGCACCGCGGGAGCCGCTGGCGGCGCAGCCGCATCGGCGGCCGCAGGCGCTGCCGGACTGGTGAGATCGAGCTCGGGCCAGGACCGTGTCTGGCTGTCGGCCCCGTCGGCGGTCTGCACGGGCGCCTGCCTCTCGGGGCTCCGGATGGTCTCCCCCCACGCGCTCGGCAACGGCTCGACCCCGGGCGCGCCTTCTGCCGGCGGCGCGTTGATGGTCGCAAACGCCGCATCGAGCCGATCGAAGTACTCGTCGAGAGACACAGTCGGCTCCCCGGGGGCAGTGCTCGACTGCTCCGCCGCCGCAGGTGCGGGCACGCTGGCAGGCGTCGGGCTGGCGGCGCGCGCCGTCGGCCCCACCGGAGGATGAAGGCTGATGCCGGGCGTGGGCACAGGGATCAGCCCGAGCAGTTCCTTGACGCGGGTGATGAGCAACTGGGGCTCGAAGGGTTTCGCCAGGATCCCGTCGCAGCCGACCTCGCGCGCCCGCTCCTGGTCGACCGGCTCGAACGCCCCGGTCAGGAGCAGCACCGGGATGTGCGCCAGGCTCGGCCGGCTCTTGACGTACGAGGCCACCTCGTAGCCGTCCCGTCCCGGCATTCCCACATCGGCGAGCACGATATCGGGCGGCTCGGTGGCGATCCGGTCTATCGCCTGCTGGCCATCCCCGACGGCGATGACCTGCACGTCTTCGTCGGCGAAGGTCAGCTCGATCACGCGCTGGATCGTCACGCTGTCGTCCGCGAGCAGGAGTCTATGAGGCATCAGCAGACCACGAATGAATGCCCGGCCGCTTCCCTCGAGCCGCACTCCAGCCTGGCTCGCCGCGCCAGCGGCAGCGCTGCCGGGCTCCAAGGGACACCCTAGTATATCGGCCGCCGCGCCCGCCGGCGGTAGGCCCCGCCTGCCGAGGGGGGCCGGCCCGAATCTGGCCGCAGTGACGCCGGCTCCTCAGACGTGCGCAACCCGCGGCCGGACGTGACGCTCGATAAACTCGACGATCTCGCGCATCGAGCTGCCGGGGCGGAAAATGCCGGTGATCCCGATCTCGTTCAGCTTTGGGACATCGACGTCCGGAATGATCCCACCAACGACCACGAGGACGTCGTCGAGTCCCTTCTCCTTGAGCAACCGGACGACCTGCGGGCAGATGTGGTTGTGGGCGCCGGAGAGGATCGACAGGCCGATGGCGTCCGCATCCTCTTGCAGCGCGGCGGCGACGATCTGCTCGGGCGTCTGGCGGAGGCCGGTATAGATCACCTCCATTCCGGCGTCCCGCAGCGCGCGCGCGATGACTTTGGCCCCGCGATCGTGCCCGTCGAGCCCCGGCTTCGCGATGACGACACGGATCTTACGCATGTCACACGACCCGTCGTAGCGGCGGGGCCTCAGCCCCGCCGGACCGGTGGCCCATAGTCAGTGGCCGACACGCTGCACCAAGGACCAAGAACCGCACGAAGAACCAAGAACGAAGGACCAGGGACTCTCAGATAAGAGGTACTTCTTCGTACTCTCCCCATACGTCCCGCAGCGCCTGGCACATCTCGCCGACGGTCGCGTAGGCGCGGACCGCGTCGAGCAACGGGTACATCAGGTTGTCCGAGCCGGCGGCCGCGGTCCTGATGGCATCGAGCGCGCGTCGCACCCGGTCGCGGTCACGATCCCGCCTGACCTGCTCGGTGCGGGCGACTTGGCGCTCGGACGTCGTCTCGTCGATGTAGAGGGTCGGGATCGGCTCCTCCTCGCCGGCGACGTACTCGTTGACGCCGACGATCACCTTGTCCTTTCGCTCGACAGCCTGCTGGAAGCGGTACGCGCTGTCGGCAATCTCCTTCTGGGGGTACCCGCGCTCGATGGCGGCCACCATGCCGCCCATCTTGTCGATCGTGTCGAAGTACTCGTGCGCGCCCTGTTCCATGTCGAGCGTGAGCCGCTCCAGGAAGTACGAGCCGCCCAGCGGGTCCACGATGTTCGCCACGCCGCTCTCGTACGCGATGATCTGCTGCGTGCGCAGGGCGAGCGTCGCCGCCTCGGCGGTCGGCAGCGCCAGCGCCTCGTCCAGCGAGTTGGTGTGCAGCGACTGGGTCCCGCCGAGGACCGCGCAGAGGGCCTGGAGGGCCGTCCGGACGACGTTGTTGTACGGCTGCTGGGCCGTGAGCGACACGCCGGCGGTCTGCGTATGGAAACGCAGCTTCCAGCAGCGCTCGTCGCGCGCGCCGAATCGCTCCCGCATCACGTGGGCCCAGATAGTGCGGGCCGCCCGGTACTTGGCGATCTCCTCGAAGAAGTCCGAGTGCGCGTTGAAGAAGAATGAGATCCGTGGCACGAAGGCGTCGACCGCGAGCCCGGCGTCGGCGCCGTACTGGACGTACTCGATGCCGTCGCCGAGCGTGAAGGCCAGCTCCTGGAGCGCCGTCGCGCCCGCCTCGCGGATGTGGTAGCCGCTCACCGAGATCGTGTTCCAGCGCGGCACCTCTTTCGCGGCGAACGCGAAGACGTCGGTGATGAGGCGCATCGACGGGCGGGGCGGGTAGATGTACTCCTTCTGCGCGATGAACTCCTTGAGGATGTCGTTCTGGATCGTGCCCGAGATTTGCTTCCAGTCCGCCCCCTGCCGCTCGGCGACGACCAGGTACATCGCCCAGATCATCGCGGCCGGCGAGTTGATCGTCATCGAGGTGGTGATGTCGGCCAGCGAGATGCCGTCGAAGAGCGTCTCCATGTCGGCCAGCGAGGCGACCGACACGCCGCACTTCCCCACCTCGCCCCGCGAGAGCTCGTCGTCCGGATCGCGGCCCATCAGCGTCGGGAGGTCGAAGGCGACGCTCAGGCCGGTGCCCCCGGCGGCGAGCAGCTGCTTGTAGCGGGTGTTGGTTTCCTTGGGCGTTCCAAACCCGGAGAACTGCCGCATCGTCCACAGCTTGCCCCGGTAGCCGGTCGGGTGGATGCCGCGGGTGTACGGGAACTCGCCCGGGTTGTTCAGGTCGCGGGCATAGTCGAAGTCCGGCAGGTTGTCGGGGGTGTAGAGCCGATCGACCGGGCGGCTGGAAATCGTGGTGAAGGACGCCTGGCGCTCGGGGGCCTTCGCCAGCGCCGGCTCGAGCACCTCACGTTCCCAGCGCTGCTTGCCGGTCGCAACGTCGGTCAGGGGGGTCTTCATAGCTGCATTATACCCGCGTGGTTTCCCGCGGCCGGCCCCCGCGCCCGCGGCGGGCCAGGGGCGCCTGGGGCGCGTCCAGGCGCCTTGACTTCGGCCGTTTGGTCACAGTACGCTGGACCGGTTCTCCCGCGGGCCGTCCGGCTTGCCTTGTACCGGTGACGCGGACTCGCCGCGTCAGCCGCTCCCCGCCAGCACCATGACTCCTCTGCCCGATCGCTCGTCTGTCCCGTGCGCGGTATGTACGCCTGACACGTCGCCCATCACGCCCCCCGTCGGGGCGCCGAAACAGTCTGGCGGCCACGGGGTAGAATGCTCAGCAGCCTGCGCCGGCCGTCCGCCGGTCTGCACGCTCTGCCTGCCGCCCGACAGGCCGACGAGAAAGGCCTGGTCGACATTCTTCATTCAGGCCGTCGGTTTTCAAGAGCCCGTGGCGTCCTCCCCGGACCAGATGCAGGGCACCAACCGTGCCGGAGACCTGATGCGTTGTCTTCATCATCTCTGATTCAGGTCCCGCACGTCATTCAGAGAGGAGCATCCGTGACGAAGGCGTTCAACCCGTTCGAGATGGCGCAGGCGCAGTTCGACAAGGTCGCCGACATGCTGGACCTGGACCAGGCGACGCGAGACCTGCTGCGCTGGCCACTGCGCGAGTACAGCTTCGCGATTCCCGTCCGCATGGACGATGGCAGCATGAACGTGTTCCGGGGCTTCCGCGTCCAGCACAACGACGCGCGCGGGCCGTGTAAGGGTGGCATCCGCTTCCACCCGCTGGAGACGATCGACACCGTGCGCGCGCTGGCCACCTGGATGACGTGGAAGTGCGCGGTGGTCGACATCCCGCTGGGCGGCGGCAAGGGCGGCGTCGTCTGCGACCCGCACAACCTGAGCGCGCGCGAGCAGGAGGCGATCTGCCGCGGGTGGGTGCGGCAGATGGCGAAGAACATCGGGGCGGTGCAGGACGTGCCGGCGCCCGACGTGATGACCTCGCCCCAGCACATGGTCTGGATGATGGACGAGCTCGAGGCGATTCACGGCCAGAAGGAGCCGGGGTTCATCACCGGCAAGCCGGTGGGCATGGGCGGCTCGCTCGGCCGCACCGAAGCGACCGGCTTCGGCCTCGTGTACACGCTCCGGGAGGCGCTGAAGGAGCTCGGGATCAATCCGGCCACGACGACCGCCAGCGTCCAAGGCTTCGGCAACGTGGCGCAGTACGCCATCCGGCTGTACACGCAGCTCGGCGGCACGGTCGTGGCGGTCGCATCGTGGGACCAGGGCGACCAGACGTCGTACACCTTCCGCAAGGCGAGCGGCATCGACGTCGGCGAGCTGGCGGGCATCACCGACCGCTTCGGCGGCATCGACAAGACCAGGGCCAAGGCGGCGGGCTACGAGGTGCTGCCGGGCGAGGCGTGGATCGAACAGGCGGTGGACATCCTGATGCCGTGCGCGCTCGAGCACCAGATCACCGGCGAGAACGCGGGCACCATTCACGGGACGGTGAAGCTCGTCGCCGAGGGCGCCAACGGCCCGACCACGCCCGAGGCCGACAAGTGCCTGGAGCAGCGGAAGATCTTCGTCATCCCGGACTTTCTGGCCAACGCCGGGGGCGTGACCTGCAGCTACTTCGAGCAGGTACAATGCAACATGAACTACTACTGGGAGAAGGAGGAGGTCCTCTCGAAGCTCGACGTCAAGATGACGAACGCCTTCAAGGCGGTGTCCGAGCTCGCTCGCACGAAGAAGGTCTACATGCGGGACGCGGCGTACCTCATCGCGATCTCCCGCGTGGTCGAGGCGTGCCGGCAGCGCGGCTGGGTCTGATCGCCCACCCGCGCGCCGTCGACGCCCGCCTCACGCAAGGGGCCTCGCCGGTGGGGGCGGCCACGGACCCCTTCGCCCTTCCTGCGACGCGGCCTCCATCCTCCGTGAGGCACCAGGAGAGAAGCCAGCATGGCCGCTGATCGACGAGACGCTGCCGCACGCGCCGGCGAGCCCTTGCGCGAGCGCGCGAAGGAACTGCGCTGCCTCTACGCCGTTTCCGATCTCACCGAGAACCCGGAGCTCTCGCGGCAACAGGTCTTCCAGGCCGTCGTCGATCGGATCCCCGAAGGATGGCAGCACCCGGACATCTGTCGCGCGCAGATCGCCTACGGTGACGAGGTCTACCAGACATCCGGGTACGAGACGACGCCCTGGATGCTTCGCGCCAGCATCTTCGTCGACGCCAAGTTCGCCGGCACGCTCTCGGTCGCGTATCTGGCCAGCGAGTCCCAGTTCCGGGAAGACCCGTTCCTGCTCGAGGAGAAGAAGCTCATCAACACGATCGCGCTGTGGCTGGGGCGCTACCTTGAAGCGCGCCAGGCCCACCTGACCTCCGCGCCGGTCCAGGCGGCCGACCGGAAGCCGCCGGCCAAGCCGGAGTGGGCGGTCATCCTCGACCTGCTCAAAGAGACCGACAGCGTGCTCTGGCGGAAGATCCTGCGCCGGCTGATGAACCACCTCTCCAAGCTGGGCGTCCCCGGTGTCCAGCGGCTGATCATGCAGTTCGATCCGGCGACCTACGCGGATCGGGACCGGGAATCGCGCGGGGCGAACCAGCCGCTTCCGAAGCGGGACGTCGAGACGGTCAACCGGCTCTTCGACGAGATCATCCGGCTCGCGTCGATCACGCTGCCGGCCGACGAGCTCAGCGTGCTGCTGAAACAGTGGATGCGACAGGACAAGCTGGGGCTGCTCGCGCTGGCGATCGAGCGCCGCGACCTCCCGCTGATTGAGTTGGCCGAGATCGTCAACCGCTTCTGCCGCTCGGCCCGGGAAGGCGAGGCGGCCCTGTCGCCGTCCGACGACCTGAACGTGCGCGTCGCCCTCACCCGCCGGTTCCTGACCGATCGCCTGTCGTTCATCGGCGCCGCCAAGGGCCACCTGAACATCCACGACTTCGGCCGGCTGCTGAACCACGTCATCGGCCCCCCGCAAGGCATCGGCAAAGTGGGCGGCAAGAGCGCGGGGCTCTTCCTCGCCGAGCACATTCTGAAGACCCGGGGCAAGGGCAACCGGCTCCTGGAGAAGGTGCGCGCCCCGCACGCCTGGTACATCACCTCGGACGGGCTGCTGGACTTCATCCAGTACAACAGCCTCGAGGACATCCAGAGCTTCAAGTACTCGAGCAACGAGGAGATCCGCCAGGGGTATCCGTACATCGAGCAGATCCTCAAGCACTCGTTCCTCCCGCCCGAGATCGTGAACGGCCTGAAGGTCGCGCTGGACGATCTCGGCGACTGGCCGCTTATCGTCCGGTCGTCCAGCCTGCTCGAGGACAGCGAGGGGTCGGCGTTCTCCGGCAAGTACCGCAGCCTGTTCCTCGTCAACACCGGCTCGAAGGAACAGCGCCTGGCGGCGCTGACGGACGCCATCGCGGAGGTCTACGCGTCGATCTTCGGCCCCGACCCGATCCAGTACCGGAAGGAGCGCGGCCTGCTGGACTTCATGGAGGAGATGAGCATCCTGATCCAGCGCGTGGTGGGGACGCGGGTCGGCAAGTACCTCTTCCCGGTCTTCGCGGGCGTCGCCTTCAGCCAGAACGAGTTCCGCTGGTCGCCCCGGATCAAGCGCGAAGACGGGCTGGTACGGCTGGTGGCCGGGCTGGGGACGCGCGCGGTCGACCGCGTCGGCGACGACTACCCGGTCCTGGTCTGCCCGGGGCAGCCGGGCCTGCGGGTCAACGTGACGCCCGAGGAGATCGTGCACTACTCCCAGCGCTACGTCGACGTGCTGAACCTCGAGACGGGACGCTTCGAGTCCCCCAGCATCGAGTCGCTGCTCGCCGAGGTCGGCAACGAGCTCCCCCTCCTCGACAAGATCGTCTCCCGCTACTCGGACGGCAGCCTGCACAAGGCGGGCAGCCTGCTCCACTTGAAGGACGGCCACATGGTGGTCACCTTCGCGGGGCTCATCGAGACGACCGACTTCATCCGCCAGATGAAAGCGCTCCTCGCGCTGCTGCAGGAGGTGATGGGGGTGCCGGTCGACGTGGAGTTCGCCCACGACGGCAAGGACCTCTACCTGCTGCAGTGCCGGCCGCAAAGCGGCAGCAGCGACGAACGGCACCTGCCGGTCCCTTCAGGGATTCCGTGGCACCGCAAGATCTTCTCGGCGAACCGGTACGTCGCCAACGCGCAGGTCACCGGCATCCGGTACGTCGTCTACGTCGACCCGGCGGGTTACGGGGCGCTCCCGAGCATGAACGGCCTGGTCGCGGTCGGGGAGGCGATCAGCCGCCTGAACGCCATGCTCCCCCGGCGCGCCTTCATCCTCATGGGCCCGGGGCGCTGGGGCAGCCGGGGCGACATCACGCTGGGGGTGCGCGTTACCTACGCCGACATCTGCAACGCGGCGATGCTCGTCGAGATTGCCCGGCGCAAGGGCAACTACGTCCCGGACCCCTCGTTCGGCACGCACTTCTTCCAGGACCTGGTCGAGGCGCGCATCCGGTACCTGGCGCTCTATCCCGACGAGGACGGCGTGGTCTTCCGGGAGGAGTTCTTCCATGGCTCGCCGAACGTGCTGGGTACCCTGTTGCCCGAGTACGCGTACCTGGAGCAGGTCGTGCGGGTGATCGAGGTGGGTCAGGCGTCGGAGGGTTGCGAGCTGCAGATCATCATGGACGGCGAGAAGGACGAGGCGCTCGCGTTTCTCACCGAACCGACGGGCCGGTTCGCGGCGACGGTGCGGACCTAGCCCGCGGCGACACCTTCGCGCGGTGCCCGGGCTGGCGGGCTCCTGAAGGCCGACGGCGCAAACGGAGAAGGCAGAACGCCGAACGCCGAGCGCGCAGCTTCGCTCCACGGCCTACATTCCGCGTTCCTCGTTCTGCGTTCCTCGTTCTGCGTTCTCCGTTCTCCGTTCCGCGTTCTTCGTTGTTTGTCCCGCCGTCTAGGCCAGGGCCGGTATCGCCCCTTCGATGATCGCCCGGGCGTCGTCTTTGTCGACATCCATGATGTAGCGGATGCCGCTCACCTCGGCCGCCTCGTGGGTCAGCGCGGCGATGTCGTCGCGCGTCAGGTGCGCCAGCGTGAACTTGCGGCTGCCCGCCATCAGCTGGCGGAGCCCCTGGGCCAGCCGCTCGTAGTAGGTGTAGAGGCCAATCGCTCCGGTCGGCAGCTTGTCGAACGCTTCCTCGCCCAGCTCCTTGCGCAGCTCGGTCGCCGTGACGAAGATCTCGTCCTTCGTGTCGCCGAAGCGCTCCACGTAGACCGGCAGCTGGTTCTCCTCGATGGCCCGGCCGATGGTCTTGCCCACCATCGCCGCCGCCAGCGGCCCACGCGCCATGCCGACCATCTTCACGTACGGCGCGCCGAGCGCCAACCCCTTGAAGATGCCGTCCTCGAAGGTGAAGCCGCCCGCGACGGCGACCGCCGGCAGGTAGCCGCCGGCGTCGGCGATGCGCTTCAGGTACTGGTACAGCAGCGAGTGCAGCTCGACCGGCGGCACGCCCCACTCGTTCATCATGTGCCACGGGCTCATGCCGGTGCCGCCACCCGCCCCGTCGACAGTGAGCAGGTCGATCTTGTACTTGGACGAGAAGGCGACCGCGCGGGCGAGGTCCGCCGGGCGGTAGGCGCCGGTCTTGAGGAAGACGTACTTGGCCCCTGCCTTCCGCAGCTCCTGGACACGCTCGGCGAACGATTCCTCGGTCACCATCCCGACGCGGGAGTGCCGCTCGAACTCCTTGAACCCGCCGCGCTCGAACGCCTGGATCACCGCCGGGTCCATCGGGTTCGGCAGGACGATGTAGCCGCGCTCGTAGAGCATCTGGGCTTTCTTCAGGTTGTTGATCTTCACCTCGCCGCCGATGTCCTTCGCCCCCTGGCCCCATTTGAGCTCGACGCACTCGACGCCGAGCTGCTCGATCACGTACTCGTGCACGCCGAGCCGCGTGTCCTCGATGTTCGCCTGGACCACGATGGCCCCGTACCCGTGACGCTGGTGGTCCTTGTACAGCTTGATCCGCCGCTTGAGGTCGGCCGTGTCAACCACCCGGCCCTTCTTGATGACGGACTCGGGGTCCATCCCGGCGACGTTCTCCCCGATGGTGAGGGCCGTGCCCGAGAGCGCCGACCCGATGGCCAGCCCTTCCCAGTTGTTCTTCGCCACGTTGGTCGAGCCGAGGCCCGGGATGATCCACGGGTAACGGAACTTCAGCTTGCGGTCGTGGCCGATGACGACCTCGAGACTGACCGCGGGGAAGATGGCCTTGTCACTGTCGGCGGCGATGCCGTGCGCGCCGACGGCGGTGCCCATGACGTTGAAGTGGGAGTAATCGACCGGGTACGTCTTTTCGCCCGCCGTCGTGATCACCCCGAACGGCTGGGGATAGAGGACCTCGTGCCCCCTGTAGGCGGACTTGCCGATCTCGCACATGCCGACGCACCCGTCCACGCAGGTGACGCACATGCCGGAGGCGGGCACGATCGAGCCTTCAGTCCTGTTCTTGGTCAGCGTGGCAGCCGACGCGTTGATTCTCGAGAGCGACATTGAAGCCTCCTCTTTATCAGTCCTTCCTGATTTCGCAGGCGACGCACGGGGCCATGAAGCACATCATGTCGTCGAACCGTTCCTTCGTCAGGCACGGCGGGGCCAGGTTGGCGCAGCCGCCGCAGATGACCCGGTCCGGGTCGTTGTAGGTGCAGCGGAGCTGGCAGGCGGGGCAGATGTACATGCACCCGCCGCAGAGCCGGCAGGCTTCTGACGTCACGTCGAAGGGAGTGCCGATGCTGCGCCTCTCGCCTCTGCCGCGGAAGCCGATGGCCCCCGCCATCATCTGCTCCCGGCACATCCGCACGCAGAGACCGCACAGGATGCAGTCCTCGTGTTCCTGGCGGAACCGCTGCGTGCGCACGTCGTGGGCGGAGGCCAGGTCCTGGATGACCTTCGACTGGGGGCACGAGGCCAGCAGCAGCTCGATCACCATCCGGCGCGAGCGCACCACCCGCGAGGAGGACGTCCGGACCGACAGCCCTTCCTCGGCGGGGTAGGTACAGGAGGAAACCAGCCGGGCCTTCGGGCCCTCGCCAATCTCCACCACACAGAGCCGGCACGCCCCGTACGGCGACAGGCCCTCCGCGTGGCACAGGGTCGGGATGGGGATGCCGAAAAACTGCGCCGCCTCGAGCAGCGTCGTCCCCTTCTCAACCGAAACGGGCAGGCCGTTGATCTTGAGCGAAATCATCTCGCCATCCCTCCTGTCACTGCCTCGGCTGGGGCGCTCGGCTTCGGCCGGGTGAACTCGAGGTCGCACCGGAGGCACCTCCGCGCCTCCCTCGTCGCCTCCTCCACCGACAACGCCAGCTCCACCTCCGCGAAGCTGCGCCTGCGCACCTCCACGGGAAGCGTGGGAGCGGCAGCCCTCTCGCTCTTCGCGACCTCCTCGTCGCCGACCTCCACCGGTTCGACGTAGACGCGCGGCAGGCGGACCGCTCCCGGCTTCCGGAGCTCCTCGCCGCGCAGGTACCGATCGATCATCACCGCCACCTTCTTGCCGGCCGCGATCCCCTCGACGACGGTGTTCGGGCCCGTCACCACATCACCTCCGGCGAACACGCCGGGCCTGCTGGTGACGAGGGTCTCCGGATCGATCCACAGCGTTCCCTTCTCGGTGACCTCGACGCCCATGGCCCGCAGGTAGTCGATGTCGGGCTCGTCCCCGATGGTGACGATGAGGAAGTCGAGGGGCACGGAGAACTCGCTGCCTGGAACCTGCACCGGGTGCCGACGGCCGGTCGCGTCGACGTCGCCGAGCACGTTCCGGACGCATTCCAGGCCGACGACCCGCCCCTCTCGCGAGAGGATCCTGACCGGCGTCACCAGCGACTCCAGCTTGATGCCTTCGTGCAGGGCCGAGTTCACTTCCTCTCTCAGCGCCGGCATCTCCTGTCGGGTGCGCCGATAGAAGATCGTCACCCCTTCGACGCCCTCCTGCCGGAGCGCAACCCTCGCGGCGTCCACGGCGGAGTTGCCGCCCCCGATGACGCCGACCCGGCCCCGGGCCAGCGTCTCTCCCCGAAGGTTGAACGCCTTGAGGAACTGGATGGCCGGGTAGACGCCGGAGAGGTCTTCGCCTTCGATGTTCAGCCGCCGGCTCTTGTGTGCGCCGAGCGCGAGGAACACCGCCTTGAACCCCTCCTCGAACAGGCCGTCGATCGTGAAGTCACGGCCCAGCGCGGTGTCGCACTTGAGGGTGATGTTCTCGTCGAGCAGCGCGTCAATCTCCTTCCGCAGCACGTCGCGGCGCAGCCGGTAGGCGGGGATGCCGCTCATCAGCATCCCGCCCGGACGGTCGTCGGCCTCGAAGACGGTCACCTCGTACCCGTCGAGCGACAGGTAGTGAGCGGCCGTCAACCCCGCGGGGCCGGACCCGACGATCGCGACGCGTGGCATCTCCACCGCCGCCCCGGCCCGCCGGACCGGGCGATACGATGCCGGATCGACGCGATCGGTGATGAACCGCTTCAGCGCGCGGATGGCCACCGCCCGACTGCCGGTGGTCCCGAGCCGGCATCGTTCCTCGCACGGATGATCGCAGACCCTCGCGCAGGCCGACGGGAACGGGTTTGCCTCTCGGATCACCCGGTACGCCTCCTCGTACTCGCCCCTCGCGATGTGAGCGACGTACCGCCAGGCCTCGGTGCCCAGCGGGCAGGCCGACTGGCACGGCGCACCGACCAGCTCCTTGCAGACGAAGGCCTCGCACTTCTTCTCGACGATATGGCGTTCGTATTCCTCCCGGTAGTACCGCAGCGTGCTGAGCACTGGATTGGAGGCTGTCTGCCCAAGCCCGCACATCGTCGTGTCCTTCACCACCTGCGCCAGCTCGTCGAGCAGGTCGAGCTGGTCCAGCGTGCCGGTCCCCGACGCGATGTCCTCCAGGATCTCGTGCATCCGCTGCGTCCCCTTGCGGCACGTGAAGCACTTGCCGCACGACTCGTCCTTGAGGAACTTCATGAAGTACTTCGCGACATCCACCATGCACGTGTTCTCGTCCATCACGATCATGCCGCCCGACCCCATGATGGACCCCGCCTTGGTGAGGCTCTCGAAGTCGATCGGCAGGTCGAACATCCGCGCGGGAATGCAGCCGCCAGACGGCCCGCCCGTCTGCACCGCCTTGATCCTGACGCGCCCCGCCGGCCCGCCACCGATGTCGTGGACGATCTTGTTGATGGTGATCCCCATCGGGACCTCGACCAGGCCGGTGTTCTTGATCTTGCCCACCAGGCTGAAGATCTTCGTGCCGGAGTTGCCGGGCGTCCCGACCTTCGCAAACTGCTCCGCACCGACGCGGACGATGAGCGGTATGTTCGCCCACGTCTCGACGTTGTTGATCGCCGTCGGCTTGCCGTCGATCCCCTTCTCGACCGGGTACGGCGGCCGCTGCCGCGGTTCTCCGATCTTGCTCTCCACCGACCGTATCAGGGCGGTCTCCTCGCCGCACACGAAGGCCCCCGCGCTCCGGACGATGCTGACATCGAAGGAGAACCCGGTGCCCAGGATGTTCTTCCCCAGCAGTCCAAGCTCGCGCGCCTGGCGGAGCGCGATGCCGAGGTGCCGGATGGCCAGGGGATACTCAGTGCGAACGAACACGACCCCTTCGGTCGCGGCGGTGGCGTACGCCCCGATCAGCATCCCCTCGAGGATGCTGTGGGGGTTCCCTTCGAGCACGCTGCGATCCATGTAGGCGCCCGGGTCGCCCTCGTCCGCGTTGCACACGACCACCTTGCCGCGGCTGTTCGGCTGCTTCGCGAGGAGCTCCCACTTCACCCCGGTCGGGAACCCGGCGCCGCCGCGGCCGCGGAGCCCCGAACGCTTCACCTCCTGCACCACCGAGCCCGGATCGCGCCCCGAGAGCACGCTCTCGAAGGCGGCATACCCTTGCTGAGCGATGTAGCTCTCGATCCGGATCGGGTCGATCCGCCGGTTCATCTCGAGCAGCACCCGCTGCTGATGTTTGAAGAAGGGAATCTCGTCGCAGCTGCGGTACCGCTCCCCCGTGACCGGATCGCGGTAGAGCAGCTCCTCGACATAGCCGCGGGCGAGAATCGCATCGACGATCCGCGGGACGTCGTCGAGCTTCACCTGCGTGTAGAAGGCGTGCTGCGGCTCCGCAAGGAGAAAAGGCCCCATCTCGCAGAACCCGTGGCACCCTGTGACCCGAAGCCCAACCCTGTCGACCAGGTTCTTCTCCAGCAGGTGTCTCTTGACGACGCGGACGACGCCGCCGGACCCGCTCGCCTGACACGCCGTCCCGCTGCAGACGACCACGCAGGGCCTGGTGTCCGGACCCTGAGCCAGGATCCGGTGCCGGAGCTCGCGCAACTCATCAATCGAAGACAGGCTTCGCATGTGGCTACCTCTGTGGAGTGGCCGGCCGAGAGAACCCCCGCGCGGCCCCTGTCAGCACACGTCCAGCATCCGCCCCTTGCACCCGCGCCGCGAGCACACCTGCAGAACCCCGCCCGCCCGGACGATCAGGGAGGCCATCGGCGCCTCGCACTCGGGGCAGCTCCAGGGCCCCCGGAGCTCGCTGTGGCAGTGCGGGCAGTACAGATCAGCCGTGCTGTGCATCGGCATCTCGACGTCCGAGTCGACCGTGTCGCTCCCGTAGAACGAGGAGAGCCAGAGCCGCCCGTGACTGCCTCCGCCCGCCGCCGTCAGACGGATCGACGGGGCTCCATCGAGCGAATGGTCCGGATCCATCAGCGTGTGGTTGCACCGCGAGCAGTTGACCGCGATCGGGAAGACGCGCGGATCCGAGCGGACCTCGACCTTGTCGAGTCCGGCGCGCGACTGCCGGATGATCTCCTTCACGCGGGTCGTGCTCACGCCCGAGAAGTACTTGCCGTCCACGACGACGACCGGGCCCAGCGCGCACGCCCCGAGGCAGTTCACCGTCTCGAGCGTGAACTCCTTGTCCGGCGTCGTCCCGCCCGGTGTGACCCCCAGCTGCTTCTCGACCTCCTCCTCGACCCGCGGCGCCCCGCGAACGTGACACGCCGTGCCCAGGCAGACCGAGCACAGGTGCTTGCCGCGGGGCTTCAGCCTGAAGGCCCGGTAGAAGGTCGCCACCCCGTAGACGTCGACCAGTGACCGCCCCATCCCGGCGGCGACCGCCTCCAACGCGTCGGCGGGCAGGTACCCGTGCCTCGCCTGGACCTCCTCAAGAATCGAGATGAGTGCTCCGCGTTTCCCCTGGTACTTCTGCACGGTCGCAAGGATAGCTTCGACATCCATATGCGCCCTCCCTGTGGCTCGGACCGCGTCGCAGAACGGCTCGCGGGCGAGCGATGGGCTTCTGGCGGTGATTCCGACCGACAAGACGCGACGGCGGCACAGGGCCGGAACGTCCGGTCAACCGTCCCGGCGCCCGTCCGACGAACGAGACCCGGGTGGGGGGGACCGACGAAGCCGTCACCGTCACGAGGTACGCCGCCGTTGGGGGCAAGCTACTAAGCGATCGCGCCGCTCGAACCGTTCCCGGAGGGATCGCTCGATGGCGGGACGCCAACTGGCTCCGGACGCAGGGGAAGCGGCGCGCCCCAGGCAAAGCGGGGCGACTGCTGGGGTCCCGGGATCCGCGCGGCAACGCGGCACGCGCGGGCGTGCGTTCGACCATGCTGTCCACCGGCCGATGACCTGGATGCTGGTTCGACCCGAACGACGCGCCACTCCGACCAGAAGGGGACCGGGGGACAGGACGGACGCGGTGGGCCGCTACGCTCGGTGCTTTATACCACAAACCAGGAGAACCCGAAACCGTTCGGTCGGCGGTTGTGAATGCAGTTGTAGAGCTCGCCGCGTGCGGGACTGTGGGGACAGCGAGTACATGCGGTGCGGGTGCGGGGTGCGAGGTGCCAGATGCGAGGTGTTAGGTGCCGGGTGCGGGGTGCGAGGTGCCAGATGCGAGGTGTTAGGTGCCGGGTGCGGGGTGCGAGGTGCCAGATGCGAGGTGTTAGGTGCCGGGTGCGAGGCGCTGGGCGCCAGACTGCGCACCAAGAACGAAGACCCACGAACCGCACCAGGACCAGGGACCAAGGACCAGTGACTGGCACCCGCGCCGGCTCGACGCAGCTGCTCCGCGAGGCAGTACGCTCCTCAGCTGCCGACCTTGATCGGCACCAGCTCGGTCGCTTCTCCCCCTTGCCCCTGGGCCTTCACCTCGATGAGGTACTCGCCGCTCGCCAGCCCCGACAGCGGGAGATCGATCTGGTGAGCGGCGGGGCCGGCCAATACCTGGACCGGCAAGGTGGCCATCGCGCCGCCGGCGCGGTTGAGCAGCCGGGCGGAGGTGTCGGGCGTCGAGGATCCGGGGCCGTACGTGTGGAAGCGAATCAGCAGCCGGTCGGTTCGCCGGAACTCGCGCGTCGCGGTCGGGACGGCATCCGGGTCCTTCGTGATCGCCTGCAGCTCGCGCGCGTTCGCCGCGCGCAACACCGCTGGGGTGCTGAGCTGCACTTGCGGCGAGGTCAGGTCGGGCACGACGAGGCTGCGGTCGTCGATGTCCAGGACCTGCGACCGCGCGTTCTGCACCGCGATGCGCACCTGCATCCGGCCCGGCGGCGCATCGAACACGACGCGCGACGGGCCGCGCGGAGCGAGAGGGTCGGATGCGGACGAAGACGAGGCGGGCGCGACCGGCGGGCTGGCGGCCGAGGCGAGCGCGATGTCCGGCACGTTGCCCCGGAAGTAGGCCTGGCCGTCCGCCCCGGTGGCCATCAGCGCGACCCGCGCCGGCTCGTCGCGTGTCGTGCCCGGCACGGGCGGGATCGACTCCCAGACAAACGTCACGCGCGTCTTGCCGTTCTCGCCCCGCGAGGTGCCGAACCAGGTCCGGATGAAGCGGCCGCGCACCGGCTCGGCGATCGACGCGAGCGCGTGCTCGACGGCGGCCGGCGGTCCCGGCCTGGGCGGCGCCGCCGCCCGCTTGAAGTCCTCGGGCGTCAGCGCCCAGTAGCCCTTGCGCGCGCGCACCTGCAGCCCGGGGCGCCGGACGCGCACCTTGATCTCGTGGAACTTGCCGTCGGTGGGCGCCTGGGTCGAGTTGTAGCCGAGCAGGTAGTACGCGCTCGAGTCGCGCACGATCTGCTGGAGGCCACCATCCAGGTCGTTGCGGTTGACGATCGCGCGCCCGTCGGTGTTGTCCGCCAGCACGCGCAGCGTGTCCATCGTCGCCTGCAGGTAGTCGCGGTCGATGCGCGACCCGATGTTCTGGCTGATGTCGAACTCGCTGACCGCCAGCCCGCGCGGGTCGAGCGCGTAGATGGCTGTGTTCGACCGGTTGGCCGCACTGTAGATCTCGCGCAGGTCCTGCTGCATGTCGGCATCGGCGAAGAACTGCGCCCGCTGCTCGTTCGGGTCTCCCTCGCCGGCCAGCGGGTTGCCGCGCGCCGGGTTGCCGACGCCCGGCAGGCCCGCGATCGGATCGCGCAGCTGCGGGGGCAGCATGTTCGTGAACCCTTCGCTCACCAGGATGACCGCCTTGCGTCCTTCCCTGAGCGAGCCCATGTGCGTGACGAGCGCCCGGAGCGCCGTCAGCGTCACCCCGTTGCGGATCTGCTCGACGGTCGACGCCGGGTACATCGAGTACTGCTCCTCGATGTCGTTGCGCGGCCGGTAGTCGTACTTGCGGCCCTCGAACTTCCGCACCGCCGCGGCGAGCGCCTCGTGGTCGCGGCTCAGCCGCACGTCGGAGAGCGGCGTGAGCGGGTACATCAAGGCGACCAGATCCGCCGGACCGAGCTGCTGCGTGATGAACCGGGCGAGGGGCTCGCGCACCGCCATGCTGTTCCCGAGCCGCACGTGGTAGTCGTCGAGCAGGATCGCGAAGATGCGGACGTCATCCCGCGCCGCCTCCGACTCTTCGTCGTAGTCGGACCGGATCTGGCGCGGCTGCTCGCCCGTCTCGGTACTGCCCGTCAGGTGGATGAGCTTGAAGGTCTCGACCTTCTGCGGCTTGTTGTCTTCGGTCACCTCGAAGTCGCCCGGCTGCAGGTCGGCCACCGCGTCGCCCTTCTTGTCGGTGACGATGACGTCGACGCGGACGAAGTTGATGCCGGTGCGGAAGGTCGGCTGGGGCGGCTGCTGCTCGCTCTGCTGCGCCTGCCCGGCCGGGGGGGCCTGCGCCGGCTTCGACTGCGCCTGCTCGGCCCGGGCGCCGACCGCGAAAATCGAACACGCGGCCAGGAGGGCCGCGAGGATGATGCGCCGAACGTGCTGCTTCATGGAGCCTGCTTGCTGGGTTGTTGCCCGAGTCTCGATCCGTGATGCTCGCGTCTGCCTGTTTGCCGCCGAGGGCGAAGTCTCATCGGGCGGCGACTCCCCGCTCCACGCTCGCCCCCTGCCTCTCCCGCTGCCAGCTGCCCCTGCCGGTCGTGTTCGAACCGTCTACTGGCTACTGACTACTGGCGACTCCCTTTTTGGCGCAGGCGCACCCGTCCTGGTGTCGGCAGATGTCCTGCGTGGCGGAGGTGGATCGGTCGCCGCGGGGTGCGAAGGTCGAGAAGACGCGCGAGGCGCGCGCGCCGCAGGACGGGCACGGCGAGACGGGGGCCGACATCGCCGTCCGGGCCCGCTCGAGCCGCTCGAACCGCTGCTCGCACGACCCGCACCAGTATTCGTACAGGGGCATGCATTCATGATAGCATTACCCGATTTTTCCGGGAGATCGCCGTGACAGAACAGCAGCTTGAAGCCGTCCGCCCGCTGACCGACCTGACCGAGGACGAGCGTCTGTTCCGCGACAGCGTGCTCGAGTTCGCCGAGGGCCAGGTCCGCCCGCTGGTCCGCGAAATGGACGAGCATGCGAAGGTTCCCCGCGCCCTGGTCGACCAGCTCTTCGAGCTCGGCGTGATGAGCATCGAGGTGCCGGAGACGTTCGGCGGGGCGGGCGCCACCTTCTTCCACGCGGTCCTCGCCGTCGAGGCGCTCTCGACGGTCGATCCCTCGATCGGCGTGCTGGTGGACGTGCAGAACACCTTGGTCAACAACGCCTTCCTCCGCTGGGGCAGCGAGGAGCTGAAGCGCCGGTACCTGCCGCGGCTGGCGTCGAACACGGTGGGCGCCTACGCGCTCTCCGAGGCCGGATCGGGCAGCGACGCCTTCGCGCTGGCGACCCGGGCCGTCGAGGCGGATGATGCCTTCGTACTCACCGGCCGCAAGCTCTGGATCACCAACGGCAACGAGGCGGACGTCTTCATCGTCTTCGCCAACGTCAAGCCGGAGGCCGGCTACCGCGGCATCACGGCGTTCATCGTCGAGCGCGGCTTCAGCGGGTTCACCGTCGGCAGGAAAGAGGACAAGCTGGGGATCCGCGCGAGCAGCACGTGCGAGCTGATCCTGGAGGAGTGCCGGGTGCCGCGCGCGAACGTGCTGGGCGAGGTCGGCAAGGGCTACAAGGTCGCCATCGAGACGCTGAACGAGGGCCGGATCGGGATTGGGGCGCAGATGATCGGCCTCTCGCAGGGGGCCCTCGATCACGCGGTCAAGTACACGAAGGAGCGCACGCAGTTCGGGAAGGCGATCGCCGAGTTCCAGGGCGTGCAGTTCCAGGTGGCGCAGGCGGCGACCGAGCTGGAGGCGGCGCGGCTGATGGTTTACAACGCGGCGCGGCTCCGCGACGCGCGGCGGCCGTTCCTCACCGAAGCGGCCATGTGCAAGGTGTTCTCCTCGGACGTGGCCGAGCGCGTCACCTCGTTGGCCGTACAGCTGTTCGGCGGCTACGGGTACGTGAAGGACTACCCCGTCGAGAAGCTGTTCCGCGACGCGAAGATCGGGCAGATCTACGAGGGGACGACCAACATGCAGCTGCAGACGATCGCGAAGCAGATCCTGGGGTGATGCAGGAGCCGTTTAGCAGTGGTCAGTGGCCACTAGTGGACCTCGAACACGGCCATCTGGAGGTGTCGCCGTCGCGCAGGGCCTTAGCCCTGCGAGGCGGGTCCGGCTCTACTGGTTCGGCAAGTAGACGTCCCGGAGTTCCGCGAGACGGTCCTTCGACAGGAACACACAGTCTGCCGTCGACCCGTCGCCCGTGGTGACGTCCCGGGCCAACATGCCGCACGTCGGCGCACCGCACAACCCGCAGTCGAGCCCGGGCAGGGTGCGCAGGATCTCCTCCGCCTCCCTGACCTTCCTCACGCGTTCCCTGAGATCTCCCGGGATCCCTCGCATTCGGCGTGGCTCGACCGCGCGTTCGAGCGAATAGTCCTCTTGCGGGTACCGCCGTGCGGCCTCGGCCTCCGTCTCGGGGTCCATGTCGGGGGACGAAGGCGTCGCACCTCTTCTGGACGATGTGGCGCTGGTAGTCCTGGCGGCAGTACTGCAGCGAGCTGAGCACCGCGTTGGACGCCGTCTGCCCCAGCCCGCGGTGGCAACGTGACAAGCACACCGGTTGCCGCCCGCAGCGGCGCCGAATCCAACGGGCGAGGACGTGTATCTTTGAGAGGGGACACACCGCACGAAAGCGGCCGGGCCCCCGGATTAGGCAGCCAGTGACAGGCTCAGCCAGGAGGAGCGATGAGCGAGACGCTTCGATTGCACGTGACGGGCATGACCTGCGGCGGATGCGAGAACGCGGTGAAGCGCTCGTTGCTGCAGCTCGCCGGCGTCAAAGACGTGACGGCGTCGCACCGTGAGGCGATGGTCGGAGTGACCTATGACACCGGCAAGGTGACGCCGGCGATGATCGAGGAGCGGATCGAGAGGCTGGGGTACCGGGTCGAAGGTTCTTGAAGTTCTAATCAAGGACGAAGAACTGGCTGAAGGGTAGTAGTCCCTCGCTATTTCAGAATCGCGTTCGCGATGATCATCCGCTGGGCCTCGGACGTGCCCGAGTAGATCTCGGCGCCCCGGACATCACGGAACAGCCGCTCGACGACCGAGCCGCGGCGGTACCCGGCCGAGGCGAGGATCTGCATGGCGCGATCGGCAGCGCGATGGGCAGCCTCCGATGCGTACAGCTTCGCCATCGCGGCGTCCGCCCGGTTGCCGGCCGGCTGGTCCTCGGCCGCTGCCGCCTTCAGGGTGAGCATTCGCGCCGCATCGAGCTCGGTCGCGCTGTCGGCGAGCATCCACTGGATCGCCTCGCGATCGGCGATCGGGCGGCCGAACGTGCGCCGGCTCCGCGCGTGCGCGAGCGCCTGATCGAACGCCGCCTGGCCGATGCCGAGGGCTTGCGCCGCGATGGCCACCCGCACGCAGGTGAGCGCCTCGCGCGCGATCTCGAGCCCTTCACCCGCAGCGCCGACGAGCGCATCGGCCGGGACCCGCACGTCCTCGAACACCAGCTCCACGCAGCCGAGACCGCGCACACCGAGCGACTCCTCACTGGCCGCCCGTTCGACCCCCGGGGTGTCGAGCGGCACGAGGAACGCCGTGATGCTCTCCCGCCGGTGTTCGGCGTCGATCGCCGCAAAGATGACCGCCACGTCGGCCGACGACCCGCATGCCACCCACACTTTGCGTCCGCTCACCCGATACCCGTTGCCGTCGCGCGTCGCCAGCGTCTGCTGGTTGGTCGCGTCGGTACCGGCGTCGGCTTCCGACAGGGCGAACGCGCCGACGGCCGAACCGCAGGCCAGGCGCCGCAGCCAGCGCTCCTTCTGGGCGCTCGAACCCCTCCGCGCGATCACCTCGGTCACGAGCGAGTTGCTGACGGCGAGGATCACGCCAACGGTGGCGCTCGCACGGGCGACGGCCTCGACCGCCACCGCGTAGCTCATGTGATCGCGGCCGGCGCCGCCCCACTCCGCGGGGACGGTCACCGCCAGCAGCCCTTCGTCGCCCGCTCGGCGAACCAGCTCGCGCGGAAAGCGGTCGCCCTCGTCGAGCGAGGCGGCCACCGGGACGACGTGCTCGGCGGCGAAACGCTCGGCGGATCGCAGGAACGCAACCTGGTCGGGGGTCAGTTCGAGGCGCATGGCAGCATCCGCCAATTTCCGGACACAGATTACACCGACTCTCATCCACAGATTACACGGATTACGCGGATTCTCATTCGGGTTCCCTTAGCAGCCCGTGGTGAGAGTCCGACGGGCTGCCAGCCCGCGGTGGACGAGCGCGCGGCGCCCGGAGGGGACTGCCTCCGGCCACTGTCCGGAGCCCCCGGCCAACTCGGGGACAGACGGGCCCTACCCGTTCTCAAGAGTCTCTACACGGGGCGCAAGTGCGAGCACGACAAATACCCGTGCCAGAACGAGCTGAGGAAGGCGATTCACCTGTGTGAGGGCGGGTTCAACCTGACGTCGTGGATCTGGCGGAGGCGAGTTGGTCAGGGACGTGCACCGGGGCCGCCGATTCAGTGAGTTGGCGGTTTGGCGGTTCAAGCACTCCCGAATCTGCGTAATCTGCGCAATCTGCGGATCGTGAGAGGGCCGAATCTGCGCGTTCGGTGGATGGTGGAAGGGCTGAATCTGCGCAATCGGTGGACTACTTCGCCAGCCGCTCGAAGATCGGTCTCAGCCGCGCGGCGGTCTGCTCGAGCTCCTCGGGCAGCACCCGCACGTTGCCGACGACCGACATGAAGTTAGTGTCGCCCGCCCACCGCGGGACGACGTGGATGTGCAAGTGATCGAGGACGCCGGCGCCCGCCGCCCGTCCCAGGTTGATGCCGATGTTGATCCCCTGCGGATGGTACGCCTGGTTCAGCGCGACCTCCGCCCGCCGGGTCAGCTCCATCATCTCGGCGAGCTCCTCGCTGGTCGCGCTGACCAGCGTCGGGATGTGCCGGTTGGGAACCACCATCAAATGGCCATTGTTGTAGGGATAGAGGTTGAGGATGACGAAGCACCGCTCGCCGCGGAACAGCAGCAGCGCGGCCGTGGCGTCACGGGCCAGCGCGTCACAGAACACGCAGCCCTGCGGCTCGCCGGTGGCGGTCACGTAGGCAAGCCTCCACGGGGACCAGAGACGTTTCACGAGCAGGCTGGGAAAAAGCGCTGTCAGCAATCAGCCGTCAGCCATCGGCACGTGCAGGTGGCACCGGCTCGACGCGGAGAGCTGAGAGCCGATCAGAGCGACGGTGTCGGCGCGCTCGCGTCCGGGCCCGGCATCGGGCTTCCTACCGCGGGCTCCTCCCGGTTGATGAGCTCCTTCAGTTCCTTGCCGGGCTTGAAGTAGGGAACTTTCTTCGGGGGCACGTCCACGCGGTCGCCGGTCTTCGGGTTGCGGCCCTTGCGCGGTTCCCGCTGGCGGAGCCGGAAACTGCCGAACCCCCGCAGCTCGATCTTCTCTCCGCGCTGCAGGGCTGCAATGATGCTGCGGAAGACCGTGTCGACGATGACCTCCGAGTGCTTCTTGGTGAGGTCCGAGACCCGAGAGACTTCCTCGACCAATTCCGCCTTGGTCATGCTCCCCCCTGCTGTCACCGGCGCGCTCCTTCCCGCAGCCGACCGGGATGGGTCGTCGGACGGGGACCCGGCGGCATCCTGCCGTCCGGTCCCCGTCCCCGATCGTGTGCGAGCGCTACTGGTTGGTCTTCAAGTGGTCGCCGATCGTCGCCTGGCCACTGCCGCCGGAACTCTCGACGTACGCCTGCCAGTCGGCCCGATCTTGATCGGCCTTCAGCGCCCGGATGCTGAGCCCGATCTTGCGCTCTGCCGGGCTCAGCTTGATGATCTTCATCGGATAGGTCTGGTCCACCTGCAGCTCGACGCGCTCGCCGTGCGGCTCGTCGAACTCCGACACGTGGATCAGCCCTTCGATCCCTTCCGCCAGCTCGACGAACGCGCCGAAGTTCGTCATCCGGACGACCTTGCCCTCGACGACGTCGCCCAACTGGTGGTTGCTGAAGAAGTCGTCCCAGATGTCGGTCGCAAGCTGCTTGAGACCCAGCGACAGCCGCTGGTTCTCGGCGTCGATGTTCAGCACGACGGCTTCGACCTTGTCGCCCTTCTTGAGCACCTCGGACGGGTGCTTGATCCGCTTGCTCCACGACATGTCGGAGATGTGGATCAGCCCGTCGATGTCCTCCTCGACCTCCACGAAGGCGCCGAACTCGGTCAGGTTACGCACCCGGCCCACGATCTTCGATCCGACCGGGTAGCGCTCGGCCAGCTCGGTCCACGGGTTGGACTCGATCTGCTTGAGGCCCAGCGAGATGCGGCGCGCCTGCGGATCGACACCGAGGACCATCGCCTCGACCGTGTCGCCGACGTTGAGGATCTTCGACGGGTGCTTGACGCGCTTGCTCCACGACATCTCCGAGACGTGGATCAGCCCTTCCACACCCGGCTCGAGCTCGATGAAAGCGCCGTAGTCGGTCAGGCTGACCACGCGGCCGGTGACGCGCGCCCCGACCGGATGGCGTTCGGTGACGGCCGACCACGGGTCGGGCGTGAGCTGCTTGTGGCCCAGCGAGACCCGCTCGGTCGCCGGGTCGTACTTGAGCACGACGACGTCGATCTCGTCGTTGACCTTGAAGAGCTCCGAGGGATGCCCCACGCGGCCCCACGACATGTCGGTGATGTGGAGCAGGCCGTCGATCCCGCCCAGGTCGATGAAGGCGCCGTAGTCGGTGATGTTCTTCACCACGCCGCGCAGCACCTTGCCCTCGGCCAGCGTCTCGAGCGTGTGCTTCTTCTTCTCGGCGTTCTCTTCCTCGAGCAGCACCTTGCGCGACAGCACGATGTTGCCGCGCTTCTTGTTGACCTTGATGACGCGCATCCGCAGCTCCTGGCCGCGCAGCGCGTCCAGGTTGCGGACGGGCCGCACGTCCACCTGGGAGCCGGGCAGGAACGCCCGCACGCCGATGTCCACCGCGAGCCCGCCCTTGATGCGCTCGATGACGCGGCCGATGACGACCTTCTTCTCGGCGAAGGCCTTCTCGACCTCGTCCCAGATCTTCATCTTCTCGGCCTTCTCGCGCGAGAGGACAACGTAGCCGTCGCGGTCCTCGGACCGCTCCAGCAGCACGTCGACGATGTCGCCGGGCTGCACCGTCACGTGGCCCTGTTCGTCGAGGAACTCCTCGACCGCGATGATCCCTTCCGACTTGTACCCGACGTCCACGATCACTTCGGACGGGGTGACTTTCAGGACCGTCCCCTTCACTACCTCGCCTTCCGCGATGTTCCGGAAGCTGCTCTCGTAGATGTCGAGAAGACGGGCGTACTCTGCCGGGTCCGTCTGTTCGTCTGGATCCCGGAAAGTCCCGGTCGCCTCTGCCGGAGCTGCCTTCTGCGACGCTCCTGAGGCCGGCGCGCCCTGCTGCGCCAGATCGGGACCTTTTACGTCGTCGACGTTTGCCATGCCTTGCACGTCCTCCTAGTCGTTGGATTGCCAGACTCTGGTTTGCAGCGCCGGCTGGCTGAAGACTTGCTGTCGCCCGGTGGCGATAAGCAATAGAGTCTACGATACTTATCGGCACACTGTCAAGCTTGCGAAAGGCCCCCCGTATGGCCACACCGAATGCTGCGCTAAGAGTTCAAGAAGGGACCGGAGGCCAGGGACCAGGGGCCACGAATCAAAGGCCGGTCCGCGCGACCGATCTGCACGTTCGCTCAGCCCCCGGCCTCTGGCCTCCGGCCTCTGGGCTCCATCTTCTCTCGCACGACGTCCATCACCTTCTCGACGACCTCCTCGATACTGAGCCTGGTCGTGTCGATCACGACCGCGTCGCCGGCAATGCTGAGCGGCGAGGCCGCACGCGTGCGATCGGAGCGATCGCGCGCCTCGAGCGCCGTCGCGACGGCGCTGACCGGCTGCCCCATCCCGCCGCCGTGGGCCGGATCCTGCGCGCGGCGCCTGGCCCGCTCCTCCGGGGAGGCATCGAGGTAGATCTTCACCTGCGCCCCGGGGAAGACGACCGTCCCGATGTCACGCCCTTCCACTACGATGCCGCCCTCCGCCCCGATGGTTCGCTGCCGCGCCACGAGCGCCGCGCGGACGCGGGGCAGCCGTGAGACGTCGCTGGCCGCCCGGTCGATCTCGGGCGTCCGGATCGCGTCGGTGACGTCGTGGTCGTCGATGCGGACGAGCACGTCGGTCACGTCGAGCGCCGCCTGCTCGGCGAGCGCGGCGATCCGCGCCTCGTCATCGAGCGGGATCCGGTCGTGGAGCGCTTTCCAGGCAACCGCGCGATACATGGCGCCCGTATCGAGATGGCGGTAGCGCAGTTGGCGGGCCACCCTCCGCGCGATGGTACCCTTGCCAACGCCGGACGGCCCGTCGATCGCGATGACGAGGGACGGAGGAGGAGCGTCGGTCATGCCAGGTGTCGGCAACGCGGCCCGAGGGCAAGGAGTGTAACATTGCTCGAGATGCGTGTGCGCACGGGGACGACCATCTCGCTGCTGGTGATCGCGGTGCTGCTTGTTCCGCTGGGTTTCAAGGCGCGGTCGTACCTGCGCGCCGTCTCGCTGGTCGTCCGCAGCGCGGGGCTCGAGCGCCAGCATCCTGTGCTGGCCGCCCTGCAGTCGCAGCCGTACCGCGAGCAGAAGATCACCATCAGGTCGCGCTACGGCGCGTTGCGGGCCCGGCTCTACGCGCCGGAGCGCAGCTCGTCGCGCGCGGTCGTGCTCACACCCGGCGTCAACGCGCTCAGCATCGACGAGCCCCGCCTGAAGTCATTTGCCCGGCAGCTGGCCGCGACCGGCCTGACGGTCGTCACGCCGGCGCTCCCCGACCTCGAACGCTACCAGGTGACACCGCGCGAACCCGACGAGATCGAGGACGCGGCGCGCTGGCTGCTCGAACGGCGCGATCTGACCGGGGGCCGGCCCATCGGCCTGATGGGGATCAGCTTCGCGGGCGGCCTGTCGATCGTGGCCGCCTCGCGCCCGTCGATCCGCGACCACCTGGCCTTCGTCTTCTCGTTCGGCGGCCACGGCGACTTTCCCCGCGTGCTGCGGTTCCTGTGCACCGGCATGGAGCCGGTGCCCGAGTCGGAGCGCGCCCGGCTGAAGGAGGCCGGCAAGCCGGCGCCGCGAGAGGTGTGCCGGAAGCCGCACGACTACGGGGTCGCGATCATGCTGCTCAGCCTCGCCGATCGGCTCGTGCCCGCCGACCAGGTGGAACCGCTGCGTCGTGCCATCCTGACCTTCCTCCACGCCTCGCACCTGGCGCTCATCGACGAGAAGCAGGCCGAGGAGGTCTTCGAGAAGGCCAGGGGCCTGGTCGGCGCGCTGCCCGAGCCGGCGGCCACGCTGATGCGGGAGGTGAACGACCGCGAGGTCGCTACGCTGGGGCCGATGCTGTTGCCGTTCATCGCCGACATGGGGGGCA
>Ga0315282_10002620_pt1 | contig 32837 bp, 26 predicted proteins | sample YL17G07_20_MG_FD_203693 | JGI IMG/M metagenome (GOLD analysis project Ga0315282, IMG submission 203693) | Sediment microbial communities from Yellowstone Lake, YNP, Wyoming, USA - YL17G07_20 | ecosystem: Environmental > Aquatic > Freshwater > Lake > Sediment | place: USA: Wyoming | collected...
ACGTATGAAACCAGATGATGGTTATATTGCCTATATCGTTAATCCCAAATCCGGCGCGACCAGCTGCAAACTGGTCGGTCAGTGGTTTGGGGAATACCTTGTCAAAAAAGGATACAAGGTCAAGGTTAGTTTGACTACTTCTTTAGCCAATGCCTGTGAAGCGGCCACAGATGTGGCTGTGGATTACAACTGTGCAATGGTTGTCGTTGCTGGTGGTGACGGTACAGTCAGAGAGGTTGCGCACGGCCTGGAAGGCAGTGACAAACCACTACTGATAGTGCCCTGCGGAACGGAGAATTTGCTGGCAAATGAGTTAGGCTTTGATGAAAAATTAAAGACAATAATAAGAACATTTGAGGCATGGTTCATTCGGCCTTTGGACCTGGGGAGTGTAAACGGAAAATGTTTTACTTCGATAGCCGGTTTTGGGTTTGACGGCCAGGTAGTCAAACGCGTTAGCGAGCAGCGCAGGGGACATATAGATTACTTTGATTACTTCTGGCCCCTCTGGCGAACATTCTGGGATTATAAATTCGACGCAATGAAGGTAGAAGTGGACGGCGAAGAAATTTTCCAGGGCAGGGGGCTGGTTTTTGTCGGAAATATTTCAAGATATGCAGTAGGGCTTCAGATATTGCACTATGCTGATTTCAGTGATGGATTGCTGGATGTATGTATTTATAAATGTGCGTCCCAAGCGCATTTGGTAAAGCATTCGGTGCTGACGGTTCTGAAACAGCACGCCGATAGTTCCGATGTTATCTATCGTCAGGGCAAAGAGATTTCTGTAAGTTCGCAGAGTACCGATATAGAGACTGAAATTGATGGTGACCCTGGCCCTGCTTTGCCGGTGCAAATTAAGGTGATACCGCAGGCGGTCAATTGTGTCGTGCCGGAAGGCGCCAAGCCGGCAGGGATAAGAACGAGGATTATCAGGGCATTGGGATGAAATTGAATATATGAATAAGGTAAACTTCAAAATTGGTAATGTTGATATTGGTTTGGATGCGCCTTTATTTGTAATGGCCGGGCCTTGTGTTATTGAGAGCAGGGATATCTGTCTGGATATTGCGGACAAGCTCGTCAAAATCGCCGCAAGCAGCGGTGTGGGAATGATTTTCAAGGCAAGTTTCGACAAGGCCAATCGCTCCAGCCTGCACAGTTTTCGCGGGCCGGGTCTGGAGAAGGGGTTGGAGATTCTTGCAGCAGTTCGTCGAGAGACTAATTTACCTGTTATGACCGATGTGCACGAGCCGGGGCAGGCTGGAATTGTGAGCGAGGTTGTTGACTGCCTCCAGGTGCCTGCTTTCCTCTGCAGGCAGACCGATTTGCTTTGTGCCTGCGGGCGGACGGGCAAGCCTGTAAATATAAAAAAAGGCCAGTTTCTCTCACCCGACGAGATGAAAAATGTGGTGGAAAAGGTTCGCTCCTGCAGAAACAGCCAAATAATACTCACCGAGCGGGGAACATTTTTTGGCTACAATCGGCTTGTTAACGATATGACAGCCATCGATACTATGAAAAAGCTTGGCTGTCCGGTTGTTTTCGATGCGACGCACAGCGCTCAGCAGCCGGGCGGGCTTGGTGACGCCAGTGCAGGCCGGCCGGAATTTGCCCCGATACTTGCCAAAGCTGCGGTCGCCGCCGGTGCCAACGGGCTTTTTATTGAGGTGCACACCGAGCCGGAAAAGGCAAAATCAGATGCCGCCAGCATTATGCCCATCGATTGGCTCGAAGATTTATTAGACGTGTGCAAAAAGATATTTGAGGTCGTGCGGAAGTAGACAGAAGTGGCCGAAGAAAAAAAGTATTTGTATGGCCCGGTGCCTTCGCGGAGGCTGGGGCGCAGTCTCGGTATTGATATCGTGCCGTTTAAGGTCTGCACGCTGGATTGCGTGTACTGTCAGCTCGGCAAAACCACTGAAAAGACCCTCCAACGCAAGGACTACGTGCCTGTTGAGGCGGTTTTGGCTGAGCTGAAAGACAAATTGGCCGATGGGTTGGAAGCTGATTTTATTACTATCAGCGGTTCCGGCGAGCCGACACTGAATTCTCGGCTCGGAGAGCTTATAGAAGGCATAAAGAAAATTACCGATATTCCTGTAGCCATATTAACCAATGGCACTCTGTTATACAAACAGGATGTTCGGGCGGATTGCGCAAAGGCCGACGTCGTTTTGCCTTCTTTGGATGCCGGCGACGAGCAGATTTACCAGAGAATAAATCGCCCGCACTCCGGATTAAGTCTCGAAAAGCTGATTTCGGGTTTATGCGCATTTAGAAATGAGTTTGCCGGCCGGATATGGCTTGAAGTGTTTTTTATCGAGGGTTTTAATACTGATAATGAGCAGATTGCCAAAATCAAGGATGCCATAGACCGTATTCGTCCTGACAAGGTCCAGCTTAATACAGCCGTTCGACCCACCGCCGAGCCGGGTATCAAAAGCCTCAGTGCCGAAAAGCTGCAGGCTATAGCCGAAGAGCTTGGGGAAAAGTGCGAGGTTATAGCTGATTTTTCACCGGCACGGCACGGCGGAAACATCGAAGGTAAGGCCGAAGACGTATTATCAATGCTGAAACGCAGGCCTTGCTCGCTGAGTGACATATCCTCATCTCTGGGCATAAGCCGCAACGAGGCCTTAAAGTATATTGCCATCCTCCGGCAGCAGGGGGTTATTGATTCCCGGAAAAAAGACGGCGTTATCTTCTTTTCAAAGCGAACAGGCAGGTAAGTCCCCACCTATCTACACAGACCAATAAAAATCTGGTGAATTTGCACCTAATTGCCGAATTCATATTCAATTTTGTAAAGACGAAACTCTTATTGGCCGATAAAAGCGTTGTGGCGTTTTCTAAAGATTCGATTTTATCGAATTTACTGTGAAAATTGAAGTTTAGCCATAAGTTTATTAGCTTTTAGACCGATAAAAAATATAGGCGTCTGTGATGGCCAAATATAAGAAGCAACAACTGGTTTTAAACAAAGGGACAGAGAAGTTTATATTCCGTTACGATAGCGGTTCTGAAGATAAGCTTCTCGATGCTCTGATTGAGCAGGCAAAGGATAAACGGACGAATTTCGATTGGTTTGATGCAGCGGTCCTCAGTTTCAAACTCGCACAATCGCTTATTAACCAGGCAGACAAGCTTTTAGGCGAAAAAAACCCCATTTTGCAGGGAGACTCACAACCGCAATAGCTCGGTGAATGTAATTAAGATTTTGGAAAGTTAAGAAAACCTTTATTTCATAAAGATGCTTTGAATAGGTAGGTGTGATTATGGAAGATAATGTAATTGTCCAGGAGTTTCTGAATTATCTGAAGTTTGAAAAGCGGTTTTCCCCGCATACGGCCAAGTGTTATGGTGCAGACCTGGAGCAGTTTAGCCAGTTCCTGATTAGTCGCTCCGATAGCAGCCAGCACCCCGACGAGCATGCCCACCATGGGGGCGCCGCTACGGCTGTGGCTACGCAGACAAATCTCAAACTGGACCAGTTACTTCTTTCGGTGGATATCAATTCCGTCAGGGCCTATCTGGCCGTTCTGAATGAAAAGCAATATTCCAAGTCAACCATAGCTCGCAAGCTTGCTACGTTGCGCAGCTTCTACAAGTTCCTTGTTAGAAGAAACCAGCTCTCCTCCAATCCGGTTATGGCAGTTAGAACCCCCAAGCAGGATAAAAGGCTGCCCCGCTTCCTCGAATATGAAGAAGTAAAGAGATTGCTCGAGACGCCGCCGATGGATAACTGGCTCGGCGCAAGAGATAGGGCTATTATGGAGACCCTTTACAGCACCGGCGTAAGAGTCAGCGAGCTTGTCGCCTTAAATATGGACGATGTGGACTTCCTTGGCGAAGTCGTGCACGTCAGAGGAAAGGGCAAAAAGGAAAGAATCGTACCCATAGGGACCTCAGCTTTGCAGGTTATTCAGCACTATATGGAATTCAGGAGTAAAAGGGCACAGAGCAACCCCAATTTCGATTCGAAAGTCCTGTTCGTTAATAAGCATGGCCGGCGCCTCAGCACCCGCAGCGTCCGCCGTAAGATGGACAAATACCTCAAAATTGCTGGTTTGGACATCTCAATCAGCCCGCATACCCTGCGGCACAGCTTCGCAACCCACATGTTAAATAATGGTGCCGATTTAAGAAGTGTTCAGGAGCTGCTCGGCCATCAGTCGCTCTCGACCACTCAGATTTACACCCATCTTACTACGAAGAAGCTGAAAGAGGTTTACGATAAAGCTCACCCCAGAGACCAGTCTACCCTGAGCAAAGTCGAAGGGCAGCCCGCCCCTGAGCATCCTGTTTCGGACAAACATATTTCGAGCGTAACCGAACCGAGCCGAATGAAAAAGGACAACAATGAAAGCGACTGGTAGGTTTGTCATTGCGAGGCCGAAGGCCGTGGCAATCTCAAAAATATTTAACCCCCGAAGTCCTTGACTTCGGGGGTTTTTTTATTGCCCAAGCGCGAAAATACCGAGTCAATTGACGCAAAGCGTCATCCCCGAGTGTTGCCCTCGCTTGCCCTGTGAGATGTGTCGTTTACTATCTCTCCGGGGTGGCCAAGAACAAGGGACCCACTTCAAAATAGTAAATCGTCAATCGTAAATAATAAATTGAAATGCCTCGCCAGAACGCTTTCGGTGAGCTACCTTGAAAATCTTAGTTCGAGAGAGTTATAGTTAAAAAATTAGTATGGTGTCCCCAGATTACCAGAGCCGCCAAATAATCCCAACGGCTGATTAGTCAGGATATCCTCGAGATTCTTTAGTTTTTGACTGTGCTCTTTTAAGAGCGATGAATTTTCATAAATATCCTTTTAATGTCCTTGCAGAACATTGTTTATTAATCGGTTTTGCTCCGCCCTTTACAACACAAAATAAAAGGGCTGATGGTCTTTTCCATCAGCCCTTTTTGCGTTAAACAGAGATCTTTTTATGGTCTTGTTGTCAGCCACTGATTGGCAAAAAAGGCAAAATCCTTAAAATCGACTATGCCGTCACGATTCAAATCGGCATTTGGTTCCACTTTTATTGTGTAATCCTCCACCTCACCAAACGGCATACTTCCGCACGGACTAACTTCACCCGTATATGTGATGCGAATTCTCATCCGCGTATTGCCTATTTTGGCATTAAGCGGCGGGGTAATTACAGCCGTATATGGCCCCACTCCAGGAGTACCACTGACTTGAATCGCCTCACATGGGTCGTCAAAATCACTGTCCTGGTTCCAGTCAACCCATATCCCGCACTGGTCCTGCAGATATATAGGGTTGCCGTTGGTTACCGTGATTGGGTAGGCGCCGCCGACAGTCATTTCGGTTGATAAGGCGGTGTAATCAGCATACCCATCGCAGCCGCTGCTGTTATTGATGTCGCCGACCAATACGTTGCTGATGTATTCATCGCAGCCGCCGCTCGCCTGACAATATGGCGATACGATTATTGTGTAATCTTCCACCTCGCCATAGGTCGTGTCGCCGCAAGGACTGACTACGCCTGTATATGTGATGCGAATCCGCATCCGGCTACCACCGACTGCGGCATTAAGAGGCGGAACAATAGTGGCTGTATATGGGCCTACACCAGGTGTACCACTGACTGTAATTGCCTCACATGGGTCGTCAAAATCACTGTCCTGGTTCCAGTCAACCCATATACCGCACTGATCCTGTGGATAATACAACATACCGTTGGTTACCGTGATTGGGTAGGCGCCGCCGACAGTCATTTCGGTTGATAAGGCGGTGTAATCAGCATACCCACTGCAGCCGCTGCTGTTATTGATGTTGCCGACCAATACGTTGCTGATATATTCATCGCAGCTGCCTTTGGCGTCGCAGTATGGAGTTTTCAATGTCGCAACATAATTGTTTTGGCCGCTGCCGCAGGGATTTTCGCTCCATTCCAAGCTTCCCACCCACAGCCAGTAAGTCCCCGGCTGACAATCCCGCGAAACCTGTACATCCGTACACGCCAGAGCACTATTATTGGTGTCATCCTCAGAATGATTGCTGCATGATATTGGCTGATTGCCGTCGAGAGCATGCATCAGGTATATCACAACTGGAAATTCTGCCCTTGCTGTAAAGATTAATTTTGTAGGCGCAGCGATGGTAATTTGATACCAGTCAGTATCCCTAATGCTACTGTTGGACCAGGCAGTTCCACAGATTGTCTCCCCGAGGGTAACTGCCTCAAATGCAGGTGTACCCATATTGCAGCCGCCGTTTTTGTCTTCGCCGCACAGCTCCTGTTCCATAACACCCTCCGGCGGACAAGACACAACACAATCACCATCAGCCATCGGTGCAGTCACTTCGCTGCCGTCAGGGTAATTGCTCGTAGATACCGCCGCGGCCGGCAACGCCACCAGCCCACATATCGCGGCTGCAAACATCATCAGAAAGCACAGTTTAACGTTTTTCATTTCCAATCCTCCTTATCAACTGACATTTCCCATATTAAAAGCTTGGCTACGCAACCAAGCCTTTCAATTCCAATAATATCAAAATCTTCCTCGAAGTACCTTTTATTTTTTCAATATTTCCTATCTGCCGTCTTAAACAGTGTCTTTTCAAAAAAGTTTTTATTTTCACGGCGCAGACTTTGTGCACCGTCAGCGCTTGATAAACTCTTGTAGAATCGAAATGATAAGTTGTACGTTTCCATCACCGCCTCCTTTTCTCAGAAGACAAAGGAAAACAATACAGATGTTGCTTTGTCATTATAAGTCATCGCACCCCGCTGTCAACAACATTCTTGCGAAATCCGTGAAATCTGTGGTTAATTTTTCTTCGCGTCTTGCTGTCTTTGTGGCTAAAAAATTCCCTGTTAACTTAGGCAATCTGCGGTTAAAAAATTAGAAGAACAAATTGACCAGATGGTTTATAATCTTTACGGCCTGACCCCCGACGAAATCGCCATTGTTGAGGACAGCGATAAATGATAATCCTTAAGCAATATGAGGTTTTAGCGCAAAAAGAAACGCCCCTTGCGGGGCGTAAACCCGAAGATGCTATCTTCGGGGGAGTTCACTTGTACTAATACTATACATTTAATCGGATGGTTCGTCAAGTATTTTTAGGAATATTTTCGGGAATTTTTTATGAATATAGAGCGAGTGATATCTTACATTGATGGGTTTAACCTTTATTTCGGCTTAAAAGAGGCGGGTTGGAAGAGATATTACTGGGTGGACATAAAAAAGCTTGTTACAAGATTATTAAAAGAAAATCAACAGCTTATTATAACAAAATACTTTACTGCTCGAATATCAGGCCCGCCCGACAAACAAAAAAGGCAGTCCATTTTCTTGGAAGCATTATCAACACTCACAGATTTTAATATTTATTACGGTCACTATTTGAGCAGCACTATCACCTGCAATAGATGTGGTCGAAACTGGCGCGACTTTGAAGAGAAAATGACTGATGTCAATATCGCAACGGAAATACTGACCGATGCTTTCGAAGATAAGTTTGATACGGCAATTTTGATTTCTGCTGATAGTGATTTGGTTCCTCCTATTAGAACGATAAAAAGAATTTATCCCCGGAAAAGGATAGTGGTATTTTTCCCGCCCAAAAGATTTTCGACTCACCTTAAGAATTCTGCGGATATACAGTTGAGTATTGGTCGGGGCTCTCTTGTAAAAAGTCAGTTTCCCGACCGGATTAGAAAACCAGATGGCGTAATTTTAGAGAAACCTTTGGAATGGCGGTGATAAATTTGGGCGAATCCTGTTTGAAGAAAGCAACTAGTTTGGATGTCTGAAATCGACAAAGTAAGCGGCTGGCCAATAGAATAAAGGAATAACTCCATTTTTTAGTGAGGTGTGTATGTTTATATTATTAAAGATTGGCGTAACTGCCTTGGCAGCCATTGTGATTGCTGCTTTAATTTTGATTGTTTTGGCTGCAGGAGTAATAAGAAGGATATATCCTGAGAAGAAGCGTAAGCCCTTGAAAAGAATATAAAATTTTGTAGAGCCCTTGCTGCAGTGTCCTGTGCGTCGTAGAATTGACGAAGTAATCGCCACCCACGGCCCCTGCCCAAACGCCTTCTCGGCCTGATCCATCGTAGCGCAGCGCAGATCCTCGATTGCTGCTCACTTGGTCTTCTGTCGGGGACCCAAAATCCACACAATAAAAAAATCTGCGTCAATCTTATGAATCAAATCCGAGTCAAGGGTTGTTTGTTTGGTCGGCTTCACAAAGGGGGTCCGTATTTCGGACACCCGGTGGACGCAGGCTGGGCTCTCGCAGATGTTCACATCGAGAAGGGACCTGCCAAAGTACACCAAAGCCGAACAAAATCTCTGTGTCCTCAGTGTGCTCTGTGGCTAAAAAAAACAGCGTTAATCTGCGCAATCTGCGCCTAAAAAATCTGTTTGCCTCGGCGTAGTTGCACAACGAAGCCGGGTGTTAACTTAGGCAACCTGCACCCAATTTTTCTTCGTGTTTTTTCGTTCGAGTATCCAGCATCGAGCATCCAGTATCGAGTTAAAATTTTTCCTAAATTTTCAACCGTTTCTATACAATTTTCAAACGTTTCATATCAATTTTCGAACGTTTCTATACAGTTTTCAAACGTTTTCGAATATTTTCAATCATATACTCATAAACCCGCGCCGTTGACCCCTTTTAAGCCCTTTTACGATTATTTTCGCACATTTTATGAAGATAAAATTTTTACCTAAATTACCCAAATTGGCTATCTTAACAGACGCATTTTTACCTCAAAAACCAACTTACTAACGACTAACGACCCTTGTCCGCCATAGCTGTTTAGCGACGGCGGAAGCGACTAACGACTAATGATTTTCCCCAATATATCCCGGCACGAGTTCCTTGATTTTATTAATTATTTCGCTATAACCTCTTGTTTTAGCGATAGTTACCAGCTCATTTATCCCCGTCCGCAGTTTTTCCCGGTCCTTTATAATATTTTTCCATATAGCGATTTTCGGATGACTTGTGCGGAGCATATCTTCGCCCTCGATTGAAAGCTCCTCGAAAAGTTTTTCGCCCGGCCGTACTCCAGTAAATTTTATTTCTATATCTTCCTCTGGGCTGAACCCGCTGAGGGTAATAAGTTCTTTTGCCAAATCGACGATTTTTACCGGCTCGCCCATATCAAGCACAAAGATTTCTCCACCTTTTCCCATTGTTGCCGCTTGCAGGACGAGCTGGCTTGCTTCCGGTATGGTCATAAAATACCGCTTCATCTCAGGATGCGTAACAGTTACAGGGCCTCCCTCGGCTATTTGTTTCTTAAATATAGGTACAACCGAGCCTTCAGAGTTTAAGACGTTTCCGAACCGGACCGTTACAAACTGCGTCTTGCTTGTTCTGCTCAAATCCTGAATATACATTTCCGCAATTCGCTTGGATGAGCCCATTATGCTGCTCGGGTTTACCGCCTTATCCGTACTGATCATCACAAAATTGGTTGCACCGTAATTATCCGCGGCGTCCGCAGTAACTTGTGTACCCACAACATTGTTCTTAATGGCCTCTCCGGGGTTGAGCTCCATCAACGGCACATGTTTATGAGCCGCAGCGTGAATAACAACCTCAGGTCGATACTTCTCGAAAATCTCGTTGACACGGGTTTTGTCAGTGATGTCACAGATGACTGCTTTTATCTGGAGTGCCGGGAATTTATAATGCAGTTCCTGTTCTACGTAGAACAGCGGGTTCTCTGCCTGCTCGATAAGCAGAAGCAGCTTCGGCCCAAAATTGCAGACCTGCCTGCACATCTCTGAGCCGATTGAGCCGCCGGCGCCGCTGACGAAAATCACCTTGTTCTTTAGAAAGGCCTCTATCGAACGCAGGTCAAGCTCAACTGCTTCTCTGCCTAACAGGTCGTTGATATCCACATTTCTAATCTGAGAGACCCGCAGTTTACCCGAGGCAATATCTGAGATTGACGGCACCGTGTTGAAACGGATTTTAATTCCTTCGCATACCTGAATGACGCGTCTTCGCTGACGGTGGGTCGCTGACGGCATTGCGATTGCAATCTCTTCGATATTGTGGTCTTTGCATATCTTCGTCAGTTCTTCCACAGTCCCCAGTACAGGCAGGCCGAGGATAAACGCTCCATGCTTGCGGGGATCGTCATCGATAAAACCAATCACCTCATATTCAGCGACCAGCTTTTTGTGAATGTCTCCTAACAATGTTACACCGGTGTTACCTGCACCGACTATAAGAAGACGTTTCAGCCGGCCGCTTTCGACGGTGCGAAACTCCTCGTGGTATAGTCTTATTAGCATTCGCAGCCCAGCCAGCAGCAAAAACGTGGTGAACAGGTCAGCCATAAATACACTTTGCCCGACGAAAGTTACGCTCTGCAGTTTTTGACGGACTGGAGTTGGGGCAAAAAGCAATATGGTCCAGAGCAACACGATTATCAAAGTGCTTACCAGCGAAGCTCGCAGAATCCCAATAAGGTCTGATATGCCGACGTATCGCCACCAGCCACGATATTGCTTGAAAAGTCCAAATACCACCAACTTGATGATAATAAAGAAAAATAGCAAAGAAGGATACTGGTCTATAAGCCAGTCGCGTCTGAATTGCATATTGTTTGCCACCAAAAAGGAAAGCATCAAAGAGGCAGCGAAAGCAACTATATGAGCAAATATAATCAGGAATTTGCGATGGCGTAGCAACGCTGGGAGCATTGATAGTTCTGACGGGTTTTGATTCTTATTTTTTAGCTGTGTATTTGCGTTTGAGTCAGGCATATTTTACCAGCACTATAGTTTCTCCCTATGATTTCTCGCAAGCTTAAATTTAACAACAACTTAAGCGTATGTCAAGAAATTGTCGCTACGCAGTTGGAGGCATAAGGAACATCGTACAGCCTTTTGTTCTACTACTGGTCTGAAGCTGATGACTCATGCTGCGTTTCTGACTTGGGCTGCGCCTGTGATTTTTCAGGCTCGAATTCGGTAGCGATAGACTCCGTTTTGACCTCGGCGGCAGGGGTGTAAATGTCCTGCAGAGCGGTATTGTCAACTCTGTTGCGCATAAGTGCGTAGATTATGGTATTGGCGGAAAAATAAAAACTTATTACAAAAGAAACTAATAGGCCAACAACAACCAATAGGACTAAATAAACCAGAAATGTTGCAAATGATTCCGACCAGTTAGCTGTTGCCCAACTTGGTGAGCCGCGCAAACCCATAAAGCTTGGCTCCGGCCAGATTGCGGCAAGTTTATTGACCTTGTTACCGCTGTTGTTAACCCAAACGCCAATTTGCAAAAACCAGCGAGTAACCCAGAGCAACAAAAAGGTAAAGAACCGAACGAACGTGTAACAAATTGCGCCGTAAACCACAGCTATCGCAGTATAAAAGCTCATCCGCCAGGGCTTTGAATATACATAACTGAAGGAGCGGCTTATCGCATCAAAGCAGTCTGAACCGTCATAGACAATAGCAGGGAACATCAGGTTAAATCCAGCAACCGTTCCTATCAGAACGATTGCTATCAACGCTCCTGCAATCAAAGCCGGCAGCATAAAGATACCTATTATCAACTCACCGGCTCTTGGGATGTTGCCTATCAGTCCCAAAAGAAAAACAAAGAGGCCTATAAAAATAATTATGCCGACCGGTGTCAAAGGTACGGTGAAGAAGCTCAGGAATCTTTTTGCGCTGAAGCGCAGCGCCTCGGTTATGCCGGGTTTTTCATTCCTGGCAAATTGGAGCGCTGCGATTCGACATAAACCACCGCCCACAAGGGAAATCACAGCAAGTGTTATTGCAAAAAATATGATGCTATAAAGGTAATGGTACCTGAGCGCCCACATTAGTGCTTTGAAACCCTCTGCAATATTTTTCGCCACGCCGGGGAGGTCGAATGCGAATAGCGACTTTAGTGCGCCGTGAAATTTTTCAGAGCCGAAACGCCAAAGTGTGGAAAATACGCCTCTACGCTCGCCGCGTTCCTTGTAATCTTCAATGTGTGACTTTAATTTGTCCGGGTTGGTTATATAAACTTGCAGCTCTGTAATTTCACCTTGTGTTTTTGGTGCGGTGATAACTGTTCTGCTAAAGTCCATAATCCAACCGCTCAGGCATATAATGGCCAGCGCCGCAAAAGCAATTATCAGTTTGCTTGGCTGAATAGCCATACGGAAAGTTCGGAATATTTTTGGAAATAAAAAGTTGTCAAAAACTTTGGGGGGTTCTTTTTCGTTGCCCATTTTGTGTCCTTTCGAAAAGATTACTATTGTTCACAGTTGTGCAAAAGAATTATAATTTATTATCGGCCGGTTTCAACAAATTTTATAATATCTTGTTTTTGAATATTGTCATTTACCGCTCATCAGCAGAGGTATCCGGGGGAGTATCGGAGGGCTTTGAAACTATCTTGTATTTGTCATCCAGCCAGGCCCCCAAATCTATTAACTTACACCGCTGTGAGCAAAAAGGAAAGAATTTTGCTTCTTCGGATTGTTTTTTAAGTGATACTTTGACTATTTTTTTGCAGGTTGGACATTTGTGTTTCATACTAAGATATCAATCTGGTGTTTGTTATTCCGACTCTGTTGCAAGGCCCTATTCCAGCTTTCGGGCATATTCAACACAGTATCTGGCCCAAGGCTGGGCTTCAAGCCGGGCTTTTTGTATTTGCTTTCCGGTACCTTCGCAGATGCCGTAAGTTCCATGCTCGATGCGTTGCAGCGCATCGTCGATTTCTTTCAGCAGTTTCCTTTCGCTATCCATCAAGCCCAAGGTGAATTCCTGCTCGTAGTTATCAGAGCCGATATCGGCCATGTGGATTGGCATACTTGATAAATCTCCGGCTGCATCCAGCCGGGATTTCTTGAGGGTTTCATCTTCCATTTCGTTTACGTTTACCAGAATTTCCATGCGCTTTTCCAGCAGCATTTGTTTGAAATGCTCAATATCAGCGGCAGCCAAATTGCCTTCCTTTGTCTGAGGTGGGCTTATTTTTTTTCTAAATGTCTTTTTGCGTTTCTGCACCACTTGCTTTCATACCTTATAATACTGCTAACCTTTTCTTTGCATATCTACGAAAACTACTATTGTAACATATTAAGGTATGTTATGTATAACATTTCTATTCGGAACCGCGATACCAAACTTCGAAAGTATAGTCAGCACGATTAAATTATTTAAGCTAATTCGCTTCAGCAGCTGTAACCTTATAAAAGGCAGATAGTTACAGCGACAAGCTCCTGCGATTGTTTCTATTGGCTGCTGGGTGGTTTGCTGGTGATTGTTTGATTGTCTTTTGCAAATTTACCTAAAGGAAGGAAAAAGCTTTCCTGCCCAACCCTGCCCGTAAATGTCCTGACCCCAAAGACTTTTTCAATTTGCTGCTGGGAAAAAACATCTTTAGTTTTGCCGATATGGTAGTTGCTGTCTGTTCCAAGAAGCAGAGCTTCGTCTGCATACTGGATTGTGAGGTTAATGTCATGTGTCACGGCTACGATTGTTTTGCCATATTCTTGTTGCATCTTTTTGAGCAAATCATATATGCCAACCTGATGTTTCAAATCGAGAAAGCTCGTGGGTTCATCCAAGAGCAAAATAGCGGTGTTTTGTGCAAGTGCCCTTGCAATGAAGACCCGCTGCCGCTCGCCTCCGCTTAATTGTGCGAGCGGCCGTGAGGCAAACTGAGCCGTATCGGTCATCTTAAGTGCCTCAGCTATAAATTTCTTATCGGTTTTACTTTCAAATCCGAATGTGCCCAGATAAGGTGTTCTTGCCATCGACACTGTCTCCGCGACCGTAAAATCAAATACCGGCACGAATTCCTGGCGAACGACGGCAACTTTTTGTGCAAGTTTTTTGACTGAATACGATTCTATACGTGCTGAGTTGATCCTTATAGAGCCAGCTTTAGGTCTGAGCAGTCCGCAAAGCAGGTTTAGCAATGTTGTTTTGCCTGCTCCGTTAGGTCCTGCTATGCCGACGAACTTTCCCGGGGTTACTTCAAAGTTAAGGTCTTTGAGAATCTCCCCGGCGTAATAGCCAAAGCTTAAATTTTCAACCTCTATGATACCATTCATTTTAGCCAACTAACTTTTCTGGTATATCTTGCCAGCAGAATCAGGAAAAACGGCCCGCCGGCAATAGCTGTAATCACCCCTACCGGCAATTGAGCGGGGGCGACAATTATCCGGGCGATTGTATCGGCAACGACCAGGAATGCGCTTCCGATTATCGCACTAACAGGCAGCAGTTGACGATGGTCGGGTCCGAACACCAAACGGACACCGTGCGGGATGATAAGACCAACAAATCCGATAAGACCGCTTAAGCTAACCGCTATAGCGGTTATAAAGGCTGCAAAGCCAAAAGCAACTACTTTGGTCTTTTCCGTGTCAACGCCCAGTCCTTTTGCCTCTTCTTCCCCAAAGGTTAGAATGTTTAGTCTATGGCAGATGCTGAATAAGCCGAACATCCCAGCCAGAATACAGCCTGCGCTGACCCACAATACTGCGAAACTTTTCTCCGTTATGTTGCCCATTAGCCACAAGAGTGTCGAGTGCACTTGGTCGCTCTTTGCTATTGATGTTAAGAACATTATCACGGCGGAGAAGAAGGCGTTGATTACAACGCCGGCCAGCAGCAAGGTTGTAACCTGTGATTTTCCTGTTAAACGTCCGATGTACCAGACCAGCCACACTGTTAAAGTCGCACCGGCAAATGCAAAAAGCGCTATTGGTGAACCACCCCAGAAGCTCCAGGTTACCCCAGATATAACCGCAGTAATTACCCCTAATCCTGCACCGCTGGATATTCCGAGGATATATGGGTCAGCGAGCGGATTTCGTAAAATCGCTTGCAGCACGACACCTGAACAGGCTAAGGCTGCTCCCACCAGTGCAGCTAAAATCACTCGAGGTAATCTGATGCCGACGAGGATTTCGTAATCAATGTTCTCGCCCGGTATCTGGCCCGGGCCGGCGAGAACCTTTTCTAACGAAATCTTTCGTGGTCCCTCCGGCGGGCGTATTTTCCCCGTCAAAGTACATAATGCCATTACTACCGCCAGCACTGCTAAGCAGATAACAACTTTTATAGCCAGTTTTTTTGCTGTTAAAAATTCAGCCATTAGCCTACCTTCGCTGTTAGGTAAGCAGGGGGAGCAGTTTTGCTGTTCTGAAGAGGGAGCAAATCGCAATAGTAAAAACGGTTTTCTCTCAAAACTACTTTCCCTGTTGTGTGTAGTATTCTCTGCCGAAATATCGGCCCATCGTATACAAATGAATGGAATTCTCCATTTTCGCCACAAGGGTCAACGGCAGAGGGAAGTCTGGATAAAAATTGTTCATCAAAGGTACTGCCAATAAACATTTTATCAAGAAAATTTGAGTCGATGCAGGTAATAACCGCCTTGAAGCTCGACTCTATAAACTCATGAGCAAGTACAGCAGTATTCATTTTCCATATAGGGAATATACCTTTCATTCCCATCTTCGATAGATTATTCTCCCGATATTCTCTCAGGTTCTCGAGAAAGATATCTCCAAAAACCACGGAGGATACGCCGCCGGCCAGATATTTTGCCAGGACCTGCCGCATTTTGCGCTCGTATTGTTCATCGGTGACATCCTTCGTAATGAGCACTTTCTCAAGAGGTAACCCCAGAGATTCTGCCTGCATTTCGAGCAGAATTGTCCTTACACCGTGCATACTGATTCTGTCATAGTCTTGGGTTATTGTTGTCAGCAGGGCCGCTATTTGATAGTTTTTGGTTTTCTGAAGTTTGTAAAGGGCTAATGCGCCGTCTTTACCTCCACTCCATGAAAATATCACTTTTTCCTTCATACAATCTGCCTGATTCATTGTGCGGTTTCGTTGCTTATTATAGATGTATCTGGGTATAAGCAGCGGCCGACTGTTTCTGCACCCTGTGGCAATCTTGGTCCCAATCTTAACACAATGTCTGAATTAACAACGTAAATTTTATTGTTTTTCACGGCTGGTAAACTTGCCCATTTGCCCCAAAAAACTTCTGCCTGCTGTTGTTGCCGGCCGATATCGGTTTTTCCCATCGCAGATTGGATTATTACTTCAACATTGCAAGCGAGAAGTTCTTCGGTGCCTATTTGTGGATAATGCTGGATAGTAGGGCCGATGGCGTTTTCTCCGCCGAGAAGTTCAATAAGTTCGTTTATAAAGGTGTCTCTGCCGGCCACACGCAAAGGCTCTGTCTGTATTACCCACAATACTTTCAGCTTGTTGGTTGAGCTATATTTTGATTTCAAATAGCTCAGTTGACCGCTAATATTTTCGACGAGTTGGTCAGCACGCTGTTTGCAGCCTGTGGCGGTGCCGATTTTTTGGATTGCGGCCGAAAGCTCTTCGATTTTCTCCACCTTCAGGCTCAAAACCCCGTAGCCAAGTTTTTTTAGACTTTCTGTAACAGCTTTTTGCTGCTCGAAGGATTCTGCAACCACCAAATCCGGCTTGCAGGCGATGATAGCTTCGGTGTTCGGCTGCCAGAAGCTCCCGACCTTTTCCTTTTTTGTGGCTTGTGGGGGGTAATCACTGTCGCTGGAAACCGCAATGATTTTTTCGTCAAGCCCCAGTGCAAAAAGAATTTCAGTTAAGTTGGGGGCGAGGGAGATTATCCTTGCAGGTTTGTTTGAAGAGTCCACCGAATTTGATTTGTAAACTTTACTTTGATTGTGATTATAGCTGACGATTGTAAACGTTGCCAAACAGGCAAAAGCGATTATCGATAACAACCACAGTTTTCGCATAATTATGTTCGCTTAAATTGCTTTTCTAACTCGGTTATCGAGAATTTTATTGTGGTGGGTCTGCCGTGGGGACAGCGACTTGCTCTTTCGGTTCTTTCTCTATCTGCAAGCAGTTGTTCTATTTCGTTGTCAGAAAGCTTTTGACCTGCCTTGATTGCCGCCTTACATGCAGCCATATTCAAAACCTCATCGAGTAATTTTTCTGTATCAAGGCCCAGACCTTTATCAGTAAATAAATCAATTAAATCCTGAACAAAATCGAGCGGTGCTACTTTTGCCAGCAGGGTGGGAAATGCCTGTATAGCGTAGGTTCTGGGGCCAAACGGTGCAATCTCGATTCCTAACTTTTCGAGCACTTCGGCATTGGTTTTAAGCGCATCGGCCTGCGTGTCGGTCAACTGGAAACTTTCAGGTATCAGCAGCTTCTGTGATTCGAGGCTGCTTTTTTGTATTCGCCCGCACAAATCCTCATATATTATGCGTTCGTGAAGTGCGTGCTGGTCAATGATGATAAATCCATCATCAACTTCTGCGACTATGAAGCTGTCGTGTATTTGTAAGAATTCTCTTGTTTCGGCACGCAGGGACGGCACAGTTTGGCTGCAGGTTTGCCCGGTGTCAGGATGGAGCGGAACGAAACGTTTTTTTTGTGCAGGGCCAAATTGCTGCTGCGTTTGAATGGGTTTGTGCTTTTTGAAGAACTCAGCCATTGCATCGGCAATTTCCCGGCTTCTATGATGTGTTGCAGGTAAGTTTTCTTCCCCTGCCTTTGCAGAAACTGTTGTTACTGGCAGTTTTGCCTGTGTCTGGAGATTTGTCCCTAAAAGTTTTTCCCGCAAAGCCCCAAGGACCTGTGAATGAATCAAATTGGTATTATAAAAACGCACCTCAATCTTCGTGGGATGGACATTGACATCATAGTTTTCATAGGGCATTTGAATAAATAAAAAGACCACAGGAAATCTGTTTGGCTCCAGGCTTCCGCGGTATGCCTCTTTGATTGCGTGCGAGATAAATTTATCACGGATGAATCGGCCGTTTAGAAATACATATTGAAGTTTGTTGTTCGTCCTTGAAATAGCAGGTTTACCCAGCAAAGCAAAAAGACGTAGTTCTTTTTCGCTGCTTTCGGTTTCAATTAAATTCTCACCGAATTCAGAAGAAAGCAGTTCAGCTATGCGCTGGCGAATGACTTGTTTGCTCGACAGCCGATAAAGCTCTTTACCGTTATGGTGCAGAACCATATCCAAATTGCTGTTTGCCAATGCGATGCGCGTGAAATGCTCGGTGATGTGCCCCATCTCTGTGTTAGCGGTTTTGAGGAATTTACGTCTGGCTGGCAGTTTATAGAAAAGGTCTCTGACCTGGATTGTTGTGCCGTAATCTGCATTGGCCGGGCTGATGCTGCCTTTATTTCCGCAGTCGATTTCAATGCAATTTCCGGCAGCGGAATCCTTTGTTCTGCTCACAGCTCTGACTTGTGCTACTGAGGCAATGCTTGCTAAAGCTTCGCCTCTGAAACCGAGCGTCGATATACCCAGCAAGTCTTTGCTGGTTTTGATTTTGCTGGTGGTATGTGAGTCAAATGCACAGGCCAGGTCTTCGCCGTCCATTCCGCAGCCGTTATCGGTAACCGATATTAATTTGCGACCGCCATCTTCGATTGAAATGATAATTTTTGTTGCGCCGGCATCGATGCTGTTTTCGACCAGTTCCTTGACCACGCTGGCAGGGCGTTCAATCACCTCACCGGCTGCAATCATATTGATCATATTCTGGTCAAGAACGATGATTTGGCTCATTGTTTCTGATGCTCCTCCAAAGAGCAACCGAATACCGAGCGCGGGGCTTTGGTATTCCTTGTTCGATACTCATTATTCTATCAGGCTTTTGCCGGTCATTTCTTCGGGTTGCGGCAATTCCATCATTTCTAATAGTGTCGGCCCGACGTCGGCCAACCTGCCACCCTCTCGCAATTTTCTCCCTTTATAGCGCTGGTCGAATACAATCAGCGGCACGTCGCCGGTGGTGTGGCTGGTGAAAGGCTGATTAGTTTCAAAATCCCACATTTTTTCGAAGTTGCCGTGGTCGGCTGTAATTATTGCCGCACCGCCCATACTTTTGACTTTGTCCAGGATTTTGCCGACGCATTGGTCCACCGCCTCAGCAGCTTTGATTGCTGCTTCCAGTACGCCGGTATGGCCGACCATATCCGGATTGGCAAAATTTATCACCATTACATCGTATTTATTCGAATCCAGTCTTTTTAGTATAACATCGGCGACCTCGAAAGCCGACATCTCAGGCTTTAAGTCGTAAGTTCGGACTCGCGGTGAAGGCACGATTTGCCTGTCTTCGCCCTTAAAGGGCTTTTCGGTATAATCATTGAAAAAGAAGGTAACGTGGGCGTATTTTTCTGTTTCAGCACAGCGAAACTGCTTCAGTCCCAGAGAGCTCCAGTATGCCCCTAAGATATTTTTCATTTTTGGCGGTTTTGGGAACACCACCGGTGCCGGCAAAGTTGCGTCGTATTCGGTCATACATACGAAATATATATTGGGTTTAGTGGTTCTCGGAAACTCTTTGAAGTCCGGCTCAACAAATGCCCGCGAAATTTCACGAGGTCTGTCACCGCGGAAATTAAAAAATACTACGCCGTCACCGTCCTTGATAGTTGCTATTGGCTCGTTGTCTTCGTTTACGATGCAGGTCGGCTCAATAAATTCGTCCGTTACGTTTTTTTCATAGCTTTTGGCAATCGCCTCTGCCGCACTGGTGGCTTTAAGGCCTTTACCTATCCTTATACAATCGTAGGCCTTTTGTACGCGCTCCCATCGGCTGTCACGGTCCATCGCATAGAATCTACCCATAACGGTCGCAATTTTGCCTGTGCCTATTTTTTGAGCTTGTTTTTCAATATCAGCTATATATCCTGCTCCGCTATCCGGCGGTGAATCCCGCCCATCGGTAAATGCGTGGATAAAAATATCTTTTATGCCATTTCTTTTTGCCAATTCGAGCAGGCCATATAGGTGGTCCAATAACGAGTGCACGCCAATGTTACTACACAGGCCCATAACGTGCATCTTGCTGTTATTATCTTTTATAAACTTGATTAGATTCTGAAACTCTTTATTTTCAAAGAATGACCCATCACGAATGGCTCTGCTTATTCTTACGGATTCTTGCGGGACGATTCTACCGGCTCCGAGATTTTGATGTCCTACCTCGCTATTGCCCATGGTTCCGTCGGGCAGGCCCACGTCTTCACCGCTGGTATGAACAAGGCAATTGGGGAATTCGGCCATTAGCATATCGTCAACAGGGGTGCCGGCGCACTTAATGGCGTTATATTCATCTTCAGCACTGTTTGGGTTGTAGCCCCAGCCGTCGCGGATAATCAGTATGAAGGGTTTGTTTTTCAAAACTGCTTTTGCCATAAGGAGCAACCTTTCAAATAAGGCAACAGAGACGAAGTATTACCTCGTCTATATCTTTAGGGTCTAACCGGCTTTGCATTTTGCCCCCGCCGTTTTGCTTGGCAAAAGCGAAGCAGCGGGGGCAAAATAGGGTCCCGTTGAATTAAGCAGATATGATATAGCGCTGCGTTAAATATGTCAAACATTTAGCAAAAAACGCTCAAAGACAGGAGGTTTTTGTGCCGATAAAAGTCTTTGGCAGCAGTAGTTACTATGTATAATTTCGGTCGCCAGTCCTTCGACTCCGCTCAGGATGGTGAGCAAAGTCGAACCATTAGAAATTACTTGTAGATGTTTGGAGATGACAACTACAGTGTTATCCGGTGCCGGAAAGGAAAACATCTATGTCCAATAATATGGATGTCCACCTTATAAGCAAGCCTTGTTTTGCGATTATGAAGGTTCTCTGTGTATGTATAGTGGGTCTATTGCTTTCTGGCGGTTGTGGGCAAGAACAACGGTCGGTTGATTTATATGTCGATGCCGTAATGCTCAAAGAACTTAACGAGAATGAAATGGCCGTCGAAAAGCTCAACTCAGCGGTAAAACTAAACAAACGTTTTTCGCTGGCTTATTCTATGCTCGGCGAGATTTACCAGGAGACAGAAGATTATGAAAAAAGCGCTGCCTCTTACGAAAAAGCAACGGAGTTGAACCCCTGGTCCTTCAAGGACTATTTCAATCTTGGGCGGGTTTACCAGATAAGGAAAAAATTTACACAAGCGGTCAAGGCATACGTTAAAGCCTGTGAGCTAAAACCAGACTATCTGGAGGCGCATATCAATGCCGCCAAATCCTACTATGAAATCAAAGACTATAACAGCGCTTTGATTTATGGCGAACGCGCCGAAAAAATTGACCCTAATGTAGGTGAAATCCAGAAGATGCTTGGCGATATTTACGACTCGCGAAAAGATTATGACCAGGCCATTGCATTCTATAATCGTGCGCTGGAAATAGATAGTAACAACCCTGAGATTATGACCTCGTTGGCGGTTGCATACCTTAGAACCGGGCGTGGCAGCATCGCAAAAGAGCTGTTAACATCAGTGATACAAATCCAGCCTGATAACAACACCGCCTATAAACATCTTGGGTTTTGCTGCCTGCAACTTAAAGATGTGAACAAATCAGTAGAAAGCTACAGCAGGGCGATTGAGATAGATGATAAGGATTGGGAATCACATCGGGGGCTTGGAGTTGCTTATATATTGAAAGGGAAAAATGAAGATGGGACGATAGATGATACACTAAAGGCAAAGGCGGTCCAGCAGTGGCGTCTATCTTTGGGAATCAAGCCCGACCAGCCTAATAGCAAGAGATTGCTTAAATTGATACAATATTATTCAAAAAAGTAAGAAAAGTCGCTTTGCAAAGACGTTTGCACATGTTACAAACTATAAGATGACAATCTTTTACCAATTACCAATTACCAGTTACCAATTACCAGTTACCAATTACAATTTTTAAGGGTTATGCAGAATTGAAGAGGGAAGAAAACAGCACCCGGCCGAGTTCAGGTCGGGTTTTTTTGAAGCACCGACCTTTGGCACTGCCGGACTCCTCGGCACATCTTATTTTCTGGCCTTTGGTGGTCATTGGTATAGCGCTGGATTTGTGGAGCAAGAGGGCCATATTTGACTGGCTGGAGCATCGCGGCAGCATTTCAATTATAGACGGTTTCCTGCGATTGGTAAGGGCATTGAATGACGGCGCCGCTTTTGGACTATTCTCTGGGCATCCTTACTGGCTAATAGTAGTTTCGGTCGTTGCGTTGTTAGTGATTTTTGCGGTTTTTCTCTTCGGCGGGGCTAAGCAAAGATTGGTTCACGTTGCTCTTGGACTCTTTGCTGCCGGTGTTTGTGGCAATCTTTACGATAGAATATTTAATGATGGTCTGGTGCGTGACTTTATTGATGTTTATTACCGCCAGCATCACTGGCCGGCATTTAATGTCGCAGATAGTCTCCTTTGTATTGCCGTTGGATTGGGGATTATTTCGTGCTTTTGGGTTCCCAAACGCTCTTTCTTGTAGTGAGCTTGCCCGCCCTGAGCTTGCCTGTGGTGAGCTTGCCAGTCCTGAGTGCAATCGAAGGAGTCGAACCGTCGAAGGGGTCGAACCTAATAGAGGATATCGCTTTTCATCGCAAGAGTTAACTTACTTTGCCACAGGTCACGTTTACTTTGTCACGGGTTACGCTGACTTTACCTCGGAGTTAACCGACTCTGCCTCGGGTCACGCCGACTTTGCCACGGAGTCAGTCGACTTTGCCACAGAGTTAACCGACTTTGCCACAGAGTAAGCCGACTTTGTCACGGAGTAAGCCCTCCAATGCCTGTTTTTAGCCCAAAAAACGCAACTTTCCACCTTTTCCCGCTGTTTCTTTACTTTCCAATGCCATGATGTAAGCCGACAGGGCCGACCCTCTATTTGTAAAGTTCACCCCGCAAAACGCCGATACTACAATCACGAGTACTTTGAAAGGGCAAGAACCGTGTTCCAATTTATTTGCCTGGTTGTCGTTCTTTTTGTGGTGGTCCGTGCTTTCACTTGCCCCATCCGCCGAAGTCGGGCCCGGGCCGGTGCCAATCGAATCATCAACAGCGAAGAACCAGCCACCGAGGAAAAGATCAATAAAACCATCACCAGTATTATAGCTTCAAAGACCTGGGGGTTCAATCTGACAGAAGCCGATCACCGGCTGGTAGAGCTACTGCGCAAGCTCCGTGACAACACAGTGAAATCAAGTCCCTAACCCGAGCGCCGGCTGCCGGCCTTGCTACGCAGCCAAGCCTTTCAATTCCATAATACTATCAAAATCTTTCTCGAATTGCCTTTTATTTTTCTTTTACATCGTTATCAATTGTTTTGGGTCTGTTGTTTCAGCCATTGCATAGCGGCCTTTTTTATTTCTCTACCTAAACCTCTACCATTGAACGGCCAGGTCTCAGCCGGCTGGTCAGTTCCGCATATCAGGAAACATTCTAATCGAAGACCAAAAAACGAAAAATCAGCAATTTTTCGCTGCCGGTTGGCCAAGTTGGCTGCAGGCCATGGTTGAGCGGTGATTCTTGTGCATCCGTTGACGAACTGCAAACACCGATTCAATGGCGTCAACGAGTCAGATTCCATTTGTTCAAGAGATCGCTCACTCGGTTGGGATCTACTATCTTGTAATAGCGCCTATGCCCGCTTCTTGAAGCATCATCTTGCTTTAAGAACCCAAGCTTTGCCAAATCGCGTAAACGGGAATGATGAAAGGAGGTTCCAAATCTCTCTTCATAGGTCCCAACAACCCAACTATAGCAAATGGCTCTCTCGTCAGGAGGCAATGATTCACCTTGCCAGTACCTATAACACGCCCAGAGCACTCGCTGTAGTTCCGGGTTGTTTTCAATCTCATTTGCTGTCATGGTTTTCACTCCTATAAATATTCCATGCACTATCCTGCTCGAAGCCAAAGAACAATAGCCACAATTATTATGATAATGACGATAGCCACCGTAATAATAGTCTCAATTCGCTCTCGCTGGATTTGCCTCTCGCAACAAGTGTGACATAAATTAACCGTGTGATAATAGGCCCTAAAGCTTCGACCAATACTCCAACCCGTTTCAATCCGACGCCGATTCTTGAACTTGTTATCAAATCTTTGTCCACATCGATAACAAGTAAAAGAGCCCTTAAGTTCTTTGGGTATCTCTGTTTGTTCTTCGCCCATAATCTTTCTGTCACCATTCTCTCACAGTCGTCGTACGTTGATATGCTCTTTGGGCAATTTATAGCGGTCGAGCCGTCCAACTACTTTTTATGGTTTCCAGATAAACCCGCATTCGGGTTTTGCTTCCAGATAACACGCTGCTTCTTTGCCTGAAAATCTCATTTTTTCGCCTAACTGCCTTAAAATAAACGACTGCTTTTAATAGCATCCATAAGCTCTATACTATCAAATCCGTATTAAATGCACTACTTTTATATGGGAAATGTGGGTTGAGATTTATTAAAGGGATGCTCCTTTTTGTGCATTTGAGGACCTGCTACTGGGAAGTCTTCTCGAAGACGTGCTCGGCAACATAAATAGGGGCATTTGATGCGACGCCCAGCGCAATCGCATCGGAAGGGCGGGAGTCAATTTTGACAGTTCGGCCGTCTGAGCTCAGGTGTATCTTCGCATAGAAAGTGTGATTGCGCAGGTCATTTATAACTATCTTTTCTATTTTAACGCCGAGATTTTCAATTACGCTGTCTAATAAATCGTGCGTCATTGGGCGTGGCGGCTTGATACCTTTTAGCCGGCGGTCGATTGCAAAAATTTCAACTATGCCGATAACTATAGGAAAGCTGCGCTTGCCGTGTCGCTCTTTTAAGACAATTACCTGCTGGTCGGATGTTTCGTTAATGATTATTCGCGATAATTCAACTTCAACGTCCATTTTTGGCAAAACCTTTGCTGAATGGGAGCGCAGCAAAAAGTATATACTTATAGTTTATAATTCTGAAAGGTGTTTTTCAAGCAGTTTCAGTTGTTCCGTTAGTTCAGCCAGCTTATCTCTGGCCTGAGCCACGACTTGTGATTTGGCCCTGGTAACGAAATTTTCATTGTTTAACCTGGCCTCTACGACCTTTTTGGCCTTTTCTATTTCGTCCTTTTGCTTTTCTAACCGCTGTCGCTCAGCTTCGGGGTCAATCATATCGTGGACATAAACTTCGGTTGCGTCTCCCATTACTGATACAGCTGCGTTTGCTGGTTTCACGATTGCTACCCCTGCGCTGAATCTTTTTACGCCGGCCAATTGTTCAATAAGTTCTGCGTTTTGATTAAGAATGTCGGCGGTTCTTTGTTGTGTTTTTGCAGACACTGTTGGAATTTCACTTGGCGGTTTGTTACATTTGCTTTTGATATCCCTTACAGTCCGGATTGCCTCTTGGACAAGCTCGATTTGTTTTTCCGCATCCCCATCTATTAAATGGTCGAGTTTCACAGGCCATTGGGCAACGACCAATGCTTCAGATTTTTTGGCTTCGGTGATGCCTTTAAGCTGTCTGACAGGAGTGATTTCGTTGAGCTTCTGGAATATTCCTTCGGTGATAAATGGCACAAACGGATGCAGCAGTCGCAAAGTCTGGTCCAGCACAAATGCGAGCACATTCTGAGCAATTGACTTTTGATATTCGTCCTGCATTCGAGGTTTTATCCACTCAAGATACCAGTCGCAAAAGTCGTTCCAGAAAAATTTATAAAGCTGCGCCAAAGGTTCGCTATATTTATATTCATCCAAAGCATCAGTAACATCAGTAATAGTTTGCGCCAGCCGTGAAAGAATCCATCGGTCGGTGATTGCCATTTTATTTCTGTCGAATTTATCCTGCTCGATGTCCTCAAGGTTCATCAATGCAAAACGCGAGGCATTCCAGAGTTTATTGCAGAAATTCCGGCCGATATCGAATTTCGGTGATGTATTTTCCGTGCGTCCATCGGGCAGTTTCATTTTCTCCACCGGCATCCTGACATCCTGTGTCTGTGTTGTCATACTTACCAGCGTGAACCGCATCGCATCTGCCCCATGGCTGTTAATGGCCACAAGCGGGTCGATGCCATTGCCGAGGCTCTTGGACATCTTGCGGCCTTCGCCATCCTGTATCATTGCGTGAATGAAAACGTCCCTGAACGGGATATCGCCGACGCAGTACTGGCCCATCATCACCATGCGCGATATCCAAAGCGTGATAATTTCACGAGCTGTGCAAAGCACGTCGCCCGGATAGAATATCTTAAGTTCAGGCGTCTCATCCGGCCAGCCCATTGTGCTGAACGGCCACAACGCCGAACTAAACCACGTATCCAAAACATCCGGGTCCTGAACCAAATTGCCAGAACCGCATTTTTCGCAGTCTGCCGGGTCCTCCATACCGGTACCGGTTAGGCCACATTTTTGACAATACCAAATAGGAATTCTGTGTCCCCACCAGAGCTGCCTGCTGATGGGCCAATCACGGAGGTTTTCCAGCCAGCTTCGATATGTTTCCTTATAGCGTTCTGGAATAAAACGCAATCGACCATCGAAAAGCGGCTTTAGGGCCAGACCGGCCAGGGAATTTACCGGCACATCGGTTCCTTCAATCAGGCCTTCGCCGAACTTTTCTTTCAGGTGTTCGATGGGTTTTTTGACGGCGATATACCATTGGTCGGACAGATACGGCTCAATAGGCACGTGGCTGCGGTAACTGTGGCCTACCTCGTGGCTGTAAGGCCTTACTTCTTCGAGCAATCCCTCTTCCCTGAACCACTCGACTATTGCTTCCCTTGCCTCAAAACGGTCCATACCGAGTAGAAATTGCGCATCTGGCCCGGCATCCGACCAGCCGAATTTATCGCTGATAGAGCCGTCCGGAGCCATCACATTGATGACTTCCAGTCCCTGTCTCTGGCCAATCTCCCAGTCGTCCGGGTCATGGGCTGGTGTAACTTTCAAAAAGCCGGTAGAAAATCGTGCTTTTTCATCCTCACTATCAGGGTCCGGCAGAACAACATGCTCATCCGCTATAATTGGTATGATACGGCCTACGATTGGCAGCCGGACCTTTTTTCCGACGAGATATTCAGCCCGATTGTCTGCGGGGTTCATCGCAACGGCTGTATCGCCAAGCATAGTCTCCGGCCGAGTCGTGGCCACGGTGACATATTCGGCCTGTTTGCCTTCAATCTCAACAGATTCAGCAAGCGGATACCTCAGGTACCAGAAATGTCCCTCTACCGTTTCGTGCTCGACCTCATCATCAGCCAGTACTGTCTGTGTAGCTGGGTCCCAGTTGACTAATCGTTTGCCTCGGTAAATCAGTCCATCCTTAAAGAGTTTAAAAAATGCAGCACGGACAGCTTTTGCACACACCTCGTCCATTGTAAATCGCGTCCGCTGCCAGTCGCACGAGCAGCCCATCGCCTTGAGCTGGCTGATAATCGTGGCTTCGTATTCGTCCTTCCAGGCCTGCACGTGAGCGATGAATTCATCCCGCTGGAAGTCTGTGCGTTTTTTGCCCTGCTCAGCGAGCAGTCTTTTCTCAACGACTGTTTGGGTGGCGATGCCGGCATGGTCGGTGCCGGGCATCCATAATGTATTGTAATTTTGCATCCGGCGGAACCGAATCAGCACGTCCTGTAGTGTGTTATTCAGAGCGTGGCCGAGGTGTAGTGGTGCTGTGACGTTAGGCGGCGGTATCACGATTGTATAAGGTTTGCGGGTGGTTTTCTTCTCGTCCGGGGGCGCTTCAGCGTGAAAGAAGGCCTGCGAAAACCAAATTTCGTTTGCCTGTTTTTCTATCGTCTTTGGTTCATAAACTTTCGAAAGTTGTTCGCCCATAACTTGTCCGATTTAGATGAAGGCCTATAAAAAAATTCCGGCAAATTTATACGCCTATGGCGTAATAATAAGATACCGGAATTTCATCTTAATAAAACCGAATGGAGATGTAAAGCAACAAACCAGGCATTCTTGCTCACTGCTGCAGTAATTAGCTTTGCGCTGGCGTTTAGCTTAGTCGATGTTCATTGTCATTAGAAACTCTGCGTTGGTTCGGCACTTGGTAAGCCTGTTTTTGAGCAGTTCAATTGCTTCAACCGGATTCAGTTCGCTAAGTACCCTCCGGAGCCGATATACAAGTTCGAGTTCCTTTGCATCGAGCAGCAGTTCTTCCCTTCTGGTACCGCTTCGGCTGATGTCTATAGACGGCCAGGTCCTTCTATCAACAAGGCGCCTGTCTAAGTGCAGTTCCATATTTCCGGTTGCCTTAAACTCTTCGAAAATGACTTCGTCCATTTTTGAGCCGGTGTCAATTAACGCGGTTGCAAAGATAGTCAGCGAGCCACCGAATTCGACATTTCTTGCTGCGCCGAAGAATTTCTTTGGCATCTGCATCGCACCGGAATCGACGCCGCCTGTCAGAATTTTGCCCGAGTGTGGCTGCTCGGTATTATAGGCGCGAGCAAGACGGGTTATTGAGTCCAAAAGAATGACCACATCTTGGCCGTATTCTACCATTCGCTTTGCCTTTTCGATTACGACCTCGGCCACCTGACAATGACGAGCGGCGGGTTCATCAAAAGTGGAGCTTATAACCTCAACATCTTCAGCGGTTTTGCGCTCCATTTCCGTAACTTCTTCAGGCCGTTCGTCAATCAGCAGCACTATCAGTTTTACTTCAGGGTGATTTGTGCTGATGGCGTTCGCAATTTTTTGCAGCAGGATTGTCTTGCCGGTTCGTGGTGCAGCGACAATCAAACCTCGCTGACCTTTGCCCACCGGTGTTATCAAATCGACTATTCGCATATTCATTTCTTCCGGGGTGGTTTCGAGTATTAAACGTTGCTCCGGATGCAGGGGCGTCAAATCGCTGAATACCACTTTTTCCGCAAGGTTATCGGGGTTTTCAAAGTTAATCGCTTCAACTCGCAGCAGAGCAAAATACTTTTCCGAATCTTTAGGCGGCCTGATTTGTCCGGATACAGTGTTTCCTGTTCGCAGGCCGAAACGTCTGATTTGAGAAGGTGAGACGTAGATGTCATCCGGGCTGGACAAGTAGTTGTAATCCGGATTTCGCAGAAATCCATAACCGTCCGGCAGCACTTCCAATACGCCTTCGCCGTACAGCAGCCCGTTTTGGCGAATACGCTCTTTGAGAATTCTAAAAATCAAATCCTGCTTCTTTAACGCGGTGTATTCTTGTATGTTTTCTTTCTTGGCAATATCGTGCAGCTCTGCTACGTTCAGTTTTTGCAAATCTGTCAAATACAGGCTCCCCTTTTTAATCCGCTCGTATTTGGCATGGGTGGATTCTTCTTCGGCTTGTTTGGCCTTCTGAGCTTCTTCCTCAGTCGTAACTGTGGCGGCGACGGGTTCGTGCTGCTCTGATACCTCAGGGCTTACTTGTTCGTTAGTAGCAGCTTGTTCTTCAACGACAGCCTTTTTCTTTGTGCTTTTATATTTTCTTGTTGTTTTTGCAGGGGCTTTAGCCATGATTACTCCTTTTTTTCGTTTGCCAGACACCTGTGATTTACTTAGGTAACCTTCCTGTATGAATTCGTCAGGACTTGGATTTTGAACACTTGTCCGCCTTTGGCGGAGTAGAAATAAAACTTATATATCAAAACGGGCATTACTAACGCAAGCACTCTATGATAAACCCCGCTTACCCATATATACCAGAGAAGATATCAGTGACTTGCCCGGCCAATGCCGAGAAGCCAGAATTGTTATCGATAATATTATCGGCGATGCTTTTCTTGTTGTCCAGAGAAATCTGAAAATTTTCTCTAATTTTTAGCTTGTTTTTGTCTAAAATACCCATTTTTTTCGCCCTTTTGGCTCTTATTCGCTGTTTGCACTCGACAAAAATGAGTTTGTCGCACCGTTTGGCCCAGCCGACTTCCACCAAAAGGGGCATATCCAGCACAATCGCCTTGACCTGATTTTGGCGATTTACTTGCTTTATGAGCTTCCCAACCCGTTTAAGGACGAAAGGATGGATTATCTTGTTAAGTAATGAGAGCTTGTCAGCATCAGCAAAAACAATATTTGCCAATTTTTTGCGGTCAATTTTCCCTGCGGAATCTAATATGACCTCACCAAAGGAAGCGGCCACTTTGTTCTTTACGACGGGCTCATCGAGCAGTTCATGGGCAATTTTGTCGGCATCAATTACTTCACAGCCTAATTTGCCAAACTCCGCCGCCGCGGCACTTTTCCCCGACCCTACCCCGCCCAGAATTCCTATTATTGGTTTTTTCTTCGATTTGCCCACGACCATGCAGTTTATGTTCTATTTGAAACCCAGTCAAGGGGATATTTAGCCCCACGTTTCACGTGGGGTTGCAGGCGTGAGGATTACCCAATCCGAAAGCCCGCCGCCCTGTCGTAGCGCAGCGAAGATCCTCGATTGCTGCTCACTTGCTCTGCTGTCGGGGACCCAGTTTTCCAATTCCACTCAATGCCGTAAGGCATGGCCAAGTCCATCCGAAAGCCCTCCGGTGCATCCTGCCATTGCAAATATGCAAAACAATAATAATGCCCTCAATATTAGCTTGTCCATTTTTTGCATGATCCTGTTAAAATATTTATGTGTGATGATTCTGTAATTTGCCATCTTCCATTTCTAATATCCTATCGAAAAGATCCAGCGTTCGATGGTCGTGGGTGACAACAATGACGCCTGCATTTTGTTCGTGAGCAACTTTGGCAAACAATTCCATTACCTGCCAGCCGTGAACACTGTCAAGAGCGGCTGTCGGTTCATCGGCAAGAATCAGGCTTGGGCGATTTGCCAAAGCCCGGGCAACTGCCACCCTCTGCTGCTCGCCGCCGGAGAGCATACTCGGCAGATTTTCGGCCCTTTCCGCCACGCCAAGATACTCTAATAATTCCATTGCGCGTTGCCGTGAGACCTTCACCGGCTGGTCGTCAATCTCCATCGCAAGACGAACATTTTCGGCAGCGGTAAGGAAAGGAATAAGATTGGCCTTTTGAAAGACAAAACCGAATTTCTGGCGACGAAAACGCCGGACATTTACTTTTGCCTGGTGGTTATCGAAAACCAATGTTCCGTCAATCGAAATCCGCCCTGTGTTGGGGGGGCGAATAAGTCCCAACATCGTCAGCAAGGTAGTTTTGCCGCCGCCGCTCGGTCCCAGCAGTGCGACGATTTCGCCCCTGGACACACTCAGACTGACATCTCGGACCGCAACAACTTCTGTATGGCCGCTGCCGTATATCTTTGTCAGTCCTGCGGCTTGCAGAGCCGGGTTATTATTGGACAGGCTCATGACAATACCTCACTGGGGTCGGCACGCATTGCACGCCAAATCCCCAATAAACTGGAAAGGATCGAGATAACGAATACAATTATCGCCAAAGAGTATAAATCACCCCGCATCAATACTACTCGCCGGGGGAAATACGGGAATATCCATTGCCCTAAAAGATATGCAATACAAAATCCAATCCCCCCCAATAATAATGCCTGCTGCATAATAAGGCCAAGCGCAACCGAATTTCTTGCGCCTATGAGCTTCAGCATGGCAATATCATGCAGCTTATCGAGAGTAAGCGTATAAAGAATCAAGGCCATAATTATGGCCGAAACGATGATTAGCAACACTCGAAACAGCCCCAATTGTCTGCGGGCACGGTCAACATTACCCGTCAGCAGCAATTGTTTTTGGCCATTCTCTGTATAGACCGAGACATCCGGCCAGGATTCTATGTGTTTAGCTACCGCATCAATATTGCAGCCGGGTTTAACACCCACTAAAACAGCGCTAACCATAGAAGTGCCCAAAGCAGGTATTCCCGAGCTCGGACCACTAGCCCTTTCGCTCAACTGTGGCTGGATTTGTCCGAGTTCGATATTAAATAAACGATTTACGCGGGCCGTTCTCTCAATACGGATGGATTCCGGAGAGAGGTCAAATTGCACGGCTTGTGCATCATTCAATGTCATAAACGCCATAGAGTCGCCTGCCTGAGAGGTCATGCCTTTTGTCAGCCCTTTCACCGTGAAGATTTCTTTTCCCAGTGCGAGCTTATCCCCCACCTGCAATCTGGATGATTTGTCGGCCACTAACTCATAATGAGCTTGTGTTAATCCTCTTCCCCCTCCTATCGGCAGCCAAAGTCCGCGGTCAAGCGGCCACGATAATCCCTGGATAGTCAGACGCAGCGGCTTACCCTTATAATCGCGCTGCACCGTATGAGAAACGAATCCGTGTGCCGATTCAACGCCCGGAACGGTCAAAACACGGTCTTCCAAAGCACGGGGTATGCGGGAGATTTCAGCAAAAGGCCCACGAGTATCCTTTTGAACCACCCATAAATCAGCCCCGATGCGCTCAACTAACGTGATGGCGTCTTCAACTATGCCCCTGTAAATGCCTCCCATGCCCATAACCACCATCAATAATAATCCTATGCCTGCCGAAGTCAGAGAAAAACGTCCGAAGTTGTGCTTAATGTCTTTCGTTGATAGGTTCATTTTGTTATTGCCTTTACCGCTCGCCCATCTCTGGGCAGTTTAGAACTCGGAATTAAAACAACTTGATTCGGCTGCAATCCTTTAGCCACTTCCACATTCTCCTTCCCTTCTATTCCCAGAACGATTTTACGCCAGTATGCTCTTCCATTTTCTATCATGTAAACACCCGGCTGCTGCTGCCGCCAGACAACGACACGTTGAGGAATCACAAACACATTTTCCTTGCGGGCGGTTTCTATATAAACCTCGGCTCTCTGACCTATAGCCCATAACTTCGGCAGACGATCTATCCCAACATCAACAAGCACCTCTCTTGTTTCCCTGTCCGCCTGCGGCGCAATCCGAATGACTTTGCCCGATAGTTCTATTTTAGGGTCGGAGCGAAACACTATTTTTGAAGCCTGCCCAACTTCCAACTGATTCAGCAGAGTCTCATCGACCCAGGCGGATATCCAAAGCTCGTCAAGCGAAATCATCTCCAAAACCATGCTGCCGGGGACAACTACATCACCAGGGTCGCGGTTACGCCTGACAATTAATCCATCGAAAGGCGCACAAACTACGGTATAT
>Ga0315282_10002621_pt1 | contig 32834 bp, 32 predicted proteins | sample YL17G07_20_MG_FD_203693 | JGI IMG/M metagenome (GOLD analysis project Ga0315282, IMG submission 203693) | Sediment microbial communities from Yellowstone Lake, YNP, Wyoming, USA - YL17G07_20 | ecosystem: Environmental > Aquatic > Freshwater > Lake > Sediment | place: USA: Wyoming | collected...
ACCCCCCTCCCACCAGGGGAGGGGGGAGATTTATTGCCAAAACTTAGTAAAGGTACTGGCGAAACACGATACTAGGGGCTTTTGCGTAAGTGGCCCCTACCCTCCTCCCAAATTCCCTCCCATCCCGGCATTTTTCAACCGCCCTAAACTCAGGCTATTTCAGGGCTTAAACGAAGCACCAAATCTTTTGTAGCCGCAAGCTTTAGCTTGCGCCCGGTGCAAAAAAACCGCAGGCTAAAGCCTGCGGCTACAGGATAATCCTCATAAGGGGTTGGGGGAGGGAGGTTGAGGGAGGGATTGTAAGCGGCCGGCGTCCCCTGGCCCCCTCCCTGAATAACTTCTACTTAATTACCACTCAATGCCCCGGCGGGCCGGGACGCCGGCGGCGTAGTAGTGTTTGATGGGCCGCATTTCCGTCACCAGGTCCGCCAGCTCCACCAGTTCCGGCGGGGCCTGGCGGCCGGTGAGCACCACCTCCACCCAGGCCGGCCGCCGGCGCAGCGCCTCCAGGGCTTCCTTCAGGGGGATGAGTCCGTAGGTCAGGGCCAGGTTGATTTCATCCAGCACCACCAGGTCCCAGTCCCCGGAAGCGATGATCTCCCGGGCCAGGTTCCAGGCCTCCAGGACCAGGTCCAGGTCCTCCCGGGCCGGGGCTTTGAGGTTCACCAGGCCGGGCCGCCCGAAATAGCGCAGGGTCAGGTCCGGGGCCAGCCGGGCCGCGGCCCGGGCCTCGCCGGTATCCCGGCCTTTCATGAAATGGACGATGTAGACCTTGAACCCCTGGCCCACGGCCCTGAGGGCCAGCCCCAGGGCGCAGGTGGTCTTGCCCTTGCCGTCCCCGGTGTAAACCTGGATCAAACCCTGCTCCAAGCGCTCTCTGGTCATTGGAATCCTTTGTTGAACCTGCGCAAAATTGCCCTGATAGTATAATCCTTAGGTATATGTAGTTTTATGTTGATGAATTTATTGCAAATATATAGCAATGAGCAGCAGCAGGGGATTTTTGTTATATAATTATTTTTAAACTTACCATCTATCTTTTTGCCGTAGGGCGGGAAAGTGAAACGCATCCCGCCTTCGGCAATCGGGTTAGACTTGACTTATGCCGCAAAATATTCGCGCCTTTGTTCCTGGCCGCACGTTCTTTTTCACGGTCACGCTGCTGGAACGCTGTGGGAAACTAATGATGCTAAAGGCGGGATGCACTACGCTTTCCCGCCCTACGGGCTACGGGCTTTAAATATAAGGCATTATAGGAAAGTCTTTTATCATGTTGATATCTATTTTATCTAATATAGATTCCCTTGGTTCTTTCTTTTCTTCACTTAACACATTCTGAATTTCATTAAGAGCATAGATAAACCAAAGAATCGTTTTCCTAGAAATATTTATAGTATTGAGTAAATGCTTTATCAAAACTTTCTTCTCAAACCTATTGCCATGAACTAAATCACATCGAAAATCGTATAATTCTTTAAATTCTCTTTTAATTCCTTTTTGATGCTCTGGCTCGTTTGCGAGAATTAATGCTATGCGACGGGATAGCTTTTCTGTTAAGCCTTCTTTCTTTAAATCCCCATCTTTGTTTTTCCATTCGTATCCGCCATTTTCTCCTCCTAAAAGAGCCTCAATGGAGATAATATTCCATAGTAATTGTTCGAGTCCGTTGGAAAAAAACCCCTTTATAAAAAAATCCAGAGATAAATTTAAAAATTGCCAGCCATTTTCATCAATTCTGATGCTTGAATAAAGTCTATTGGTTTCATTAATAAAATTAATAAAATAGTCAGTTCTTTCTTTATTAAGAATAATATTTCTTTCTGGCACTTCATATACATTTATATCTTCCTTATTATTATCCCACGTTGTAAATTGTTCTGTCTTAAGCATTGAAAGATCAGGTGCATCTTTGGGCGGTTCAAGCAAATCATCATCTGTAATGAAAACAAACGGTATTTTAAATTTTATAGCACTTGTCTCTATGGAGTCGATTTCTCTCCTAATCTTTTTTAATGAGTCTGCCTGCCAATCAAAAAGTGACAAAATTTTAATGAATGGCAAAATCTCAATTGGAAATTGGGCAAACTCTATATCCGTATGGGTAACATCTTGACCACTTTCAATTTCCCACACATGTCCTCGATATCCTTGAACAGGAGATTTTTTAGTAAGGCAAATGAACCAATAATCCTCTAATTCTTTTAATTGTTCCATTTTAAGATACGATCTTGTAAAAAATATCTTATTTATCTTATTATTAAGCATGTTATCAAGTTCATCAGCTGTAAATTTTTGAATTCTGAATTGACCAAATTCCATGAGGTGTTCAGCAAAGCCCACGTATTCCATGAGTGCGAAATAGTACTGTTCTTTTTCCTTTCTCGTTAAAGCATCTACATATTTTTGTAATGTAGAACCAGAATAAACAGATTCATTAATATATATATCATAATAGCAGCCTGACCTCCTAAAGTAATTAATTATTTTTCTTTTCAAATCATCAAAGGAGAGATCAAGTATAGAATCTTTTTCCTCGAAATAATGACTATATTTAAATTTATAAGTTTCATTAACTAACTGCTCAAAGATAGTATGCTTTTCCGTATGAATAATAAATTCACTAAATTCAAGCTCTCTATTAGAGTACAGTTTTAAAATACCTTTTCTTTTGGACATTATAGTTGCTTGATATTTCCTCTCTACCAATTGCAAATATTCTTCTAATAGCCGTTCTAATTTTTTCGCCATGACCTTATTCCTAAACGATACTTTTTAAAGCATATTATCATCAATTAAAAGATTTGATAGGGGAAAAAATTGGGGTGAAAAGAGAAATGGATGGATAGCAGGTCACTTGCCATTATCACAAAATCATTCAACTTGCAGATATGCATTGATAACCCTTTCAAAACCGGCCCTGGGTTCTCGTGGCTTCCGAAAATTGGGACCATGGGTTTATCTTCTTACTTCCTCTCCCCCCTTGGGGGGAGAGGATTGAGGTGAGGGGGGGGTGAAATCTTGCGCCGTGGTTGGTTTTATCATCGTGGTTCCGCCGGCCCCGGGGAAAAGCGCCCCCCGATTACTTTTCTTTCTGCTGGAGCTTGGCCCAGGGGTCTCGCAAAGTCACGGTACGGTTGAACACCAGGGCCCCGGGGGCGGAGTCCCGATCCACGCAGAAATAGCCCTGGCGCTCGAACTGGCAGAAGCTCCCGGCCGCGGCCCCGGCCAGGGACGGCTCCAGGTAGCACGGCCACAGCACCTCCAGGGATTGGGGATTCAGCAGTGCCTTGAAATCCTCCTCCTTGTCTTCGCCTGGGTTGGCCTTGGTGAGGAGCCGGTCGTAAAGGCGCACCTCCGCCGTTAGGGCGTGGCCGGCTGAAACCCAGTGCAGGGTGGCCTTGACCTGGCGCCCGTCCGGGGCGTAACCGCCCCGGGTGGCCGGGTCATAGGTGCAGCGCAGCTCCACGATGTCGCCCTTCTCGTCTTTCACCACGTCCACGCACTTGATGAAGTAGGCATAGCGCAGCCGCACCTCCCGGCCCGGGGCCAGGCGGTAAAACTTCTTGGGCGGCTCCTCCATGAAATCGTCCCGCTCGATATACAGCACCCGGGAAAAGAGCACCTTCCTGGTGCCCATGGCGGGGTCCTCGGGGTTGTTGACCGCCTCCAGCTCCTCCACCCGGTCCTCCGGGTAGTTGTCGATGACCACCTTCAAGGGCTTGAGCACCCCCATGACCCGGGGGGCCCGGCGGTTGAGGTCCTCCCGGACGCAGTACTCGAGGAGCGCCAGGTCCACCAGGTTCTCCCTTCTCCCCACCCCGATGCGCTCGCAAAAAGCGCGAATGGCCTCCGGGGGGTAGCCCCGGCGCCGCATCCCCGAAATGGTGGGCATCCTCGGGTCGTCCCAGCCCTGGACGTGGCCTTCGTTCACCAGCTTGATCAACTTGCGCTTGCTGAGCACGGTGTAGCTCAGGTTGAGGCGGGCGAACTCGATCTGCTGGGGGTGGCAGGGCGCCGGCACCTGGTCCAGGAGCCAGTCGTACAGCACCCGGTGGTCCTCAAACTCCAGGGTGCAGATGGAGTGGGTGATGCCTTCCAGGGCGTCGGAGATGGGGTGGGCGTAATCGTACATGGGGTAGATGCACCACTTATCGCCGGTGCGGTGGTGCTCGGAGTGCAGAATGCGGTAGAGCACCGGGTCCCGCATATTTAAATTGGGGGACGCCATGTCGATCTTGGCCCGCAGCACCCGGGTGCCGTCGGGAAATTCCCCGGCCCCCATGCGGCCAAACAGGTCCAGGTTCTCGGCTTTGGGCCGGTCCCGGTAGGGGCTGTTCTTACCCGGCTGCGTCAGGGTGCCCCGGTAATCCCGTATCTCCTCGGCACTCAAATCGTCCACATAGGCCTTGCCGTCCTTGATCAGGTGCAGGGCGTAGTCGTAGAGCTGCTGGAAATAGTCCGAGGCAAAAAAGAGCCGGTCCCCCCAATCGAACCCCAGCCAGCGCACGTCCTCCTTGATGGACTCCACGTATTCCACTTCTTCTTTAATGGGATTGGTGTCGTCGAAGCGCAGGTTGCACAGCCCGCCGAATTCCAGGGCCAGCCCGAAATTGAGGCAGATAGACTTGGCGTGGCCGACGTGCAGGTAGCCGTTGGGCTCCGGGGGGAAGCGGGTGAGCACCCGGCCCCCATGCTTGCCGGCCTTCAGGTCTTCCATAATAATGTTGCGAATAAAATTGGAGGGAGGCGCTGCCTCGGGTATGGCCATAAACACGGGTCCCTTTTCTTATTGCCTGGCGCTCTTAACCTAAAGCCGCTAACTTCTGGCGTCAATCTTACCCATGCAATATATTAAATATTGTGGCACCCTGCAATTCCTTAGAAAATATAGAACAGCCGCCCTTGTATAATGCAGATAACGGTTTGTTTCATAATTAAGCTAACATCGGAAAGGCAGATTTTTTACCCCCCTTTTCAAAAGGGGGGTCAGGGGGGATTTTTATAAGCATTTGAAATCCCCCTAAATCCCCCTTTTTCAAAGGGGGACTTAACCCTGCCAAGTCCGGCGCTCCGGATCTGAATATATGTCCAGCTAACTATGAAACACTCCACTAGTTTTTGAATGTGGCAGACCGGGCCGCTCCTGGTTTGCAGGCGCCGGAACCGCACGAAAATTGCCACGTTACGAAGAGGCTGGAAGGCGTGAGCAACTTAAAGGAACAAGACTATCAAGGATTCGAACAGGGGCCCATCCGGCCGCCCAGCGAAGCCGGCAGCCTGTTGCTGCGGGTGACCCGGAATTGCCCCTGGAACCGCTGCAAGTTTTGCCCGGTTTACAAGGGGACAGAGTTCTCCCTGCGGCCCCTGGACCACGTCAGGCGCGATATCGACGCGGTTCACCGCGCCGTCCAGGCGCTGGCGGGGGGTCAGGAGGCGGGCGAGCCCGAAGACCCGCGGGCCTGGCAGGCGGCCCGGCACTGGGTGCGGCACGGCCGGCGCCAGGTCTTTCTCCAGGACGCCAACAGCCTGGTGGCCCCGCCCCGGGACCTGGTGGAGATTCTCCGGCACCTGAAAGCCCGCTTCCCCGAAATGCAGCGCCTCACTTCCTACGCCCGCTCCAGCACCGTGGCCAAACTTACGCCCCAAACCCTGGCGGAGCTCAGGGCCGCGGGCCTGGACCGGATTCACCTCGGCCTGGAGTCCGGCGCGGACGAAGTGTTGCGCCTGATGCACAAGGGCACTACCCAAAAGCAGCAGATCGCGGCCGGCCTCAAGCTCAAGGACTCGGGCCTGGAATTGTCGGAATACTATATGCCCGGCCTGGGAGGCCGGCGTCTCCTTAAGGCCCATGCCCTTCAGACCGCCGCGGCCCTGAACCTGATTAACCCCGACTTCATCCGGCTGCGCACCCTGGCCATCCCCCGCCACACCCCCTTATATGACGATTATCAAGCCGGCCGGTTCCAGAAGTTAACCGACGTCGAAGTGGCCGGGGAAATTCTGCTTTTCCTGGAATCCTTGCACGGCATCACCAGCGTCGTCGCCAGCGACCACATCCTGAACCTGCTGCCCGAAGTGGAGGGCGCCCTGGCCCGGGACCAGGCACGCATGATCAAGGTGGTTGAGGACTTTCTGGCCCTGGACCCCGAGGCCCAGTGCCTCTTCCAGGTGGGACGGCGCACCGGCGTCATGTCCCGCCTGAGCGACCTGGAGAGCCCGGCCCGGGTCGCCCGGGCTGCGGCCATTTGCCGGGACCACGGCATCACCCCCCAAAATGTGGACCGGCTCACCGATGAGTTGATGCAACGGTTTATTTAATGAACCTCCCCTTGGCAAAACCCATCCCTGCCGCCAGGTTTCCCGATCTGGGGAAAACCCTGGCCTTCTTGTGAAAATTATGGTAAATACTCCGCTTAGTCTGAGAGGATTAAAATGGTTGAAGTACGCACCCGTTTTTCCCCCAGCCCCACCGGCTCCCTGCACCTGGGCGGGGCCCACACCGCCCTGTTCAACTGGCTCATCGCCCGGCGCTTTCAGGGGACTTTCATCCTGCGGGTCGAAGACACGGACCAGGAGCGCTCCAAGGAAGAATTCGTCCAGGAGATCCTGGACGCCTTGAGCTGGCTGGGTCTCCATTGGGACGAAGGCCCCTACCGCCAGTCGCAAAGGCTGCCTATTTATCAGGATTATATCAACCGCCTGCTGGCTGTGGGCGCGGCCTATTATTGCAACTGCCCGCCCCAGGACCTGGAAGCCCGGCGCCAGGCCGCCCTGGCCCGGGGGGACAAGCCCAGGTATGGAGGCCGCTGCCGGGAGCTGGGCCTCCCCAAGGGCCCGGACACCGCGGTGCGCTTCAAAACCCCCTTCACCGGGGTCACCCGCTGGGACGACCGCATCAAGGGCCCCATCGCCTTCGACCACCAGGAGTTGGACGACCTGGTGCTGCAGCGGGCCGACGGCATCCCCACCTACAACTTCGCGGTGGTGGTGGATGACATCACCATGGGCGTCACCCAGGTCATCCGGGGTGAGGACCACATCCCCAACACCCCCCGGCAGCTCCTCATTTACCAGGCCCTGGGGGTCGTCCCGCCCCTCTTCGCCCACATGCCCCTGATGCTGGGCAAAGACCGGGCCAAGCTCTCCAAGCGCCACGGGGCGCTCTCCATCCTAACATACCGGGAGCAAGGCTTCCTGCCCCAGGCCCTGGTTAACTACCTGGCCCGCCTGGGCTGGTCCCACGGGGACCAGGAGATTTTTTCCCGTCAGGAGCTGATTGAGTATTTCTCCCTGGACCACGTCACCACGTCCCCGGGGGTCTACGATGAGGAAAAGCTCCTGTGGCTCAACAGCCACTACCTCAAAGAGATGCCCCCGGCGGCCCTGGCCGAGGCCTTGACGCCCTTTCTGGCCAGAGCCCTGGGAGTGACCCAGCCCGACCAGGACTATCTGGCCCGGGTGGCGGCCACCCTGAGCGCCCGGGCCAAGACCCTGGTGGAGATGGCGGAGATGGCCCGCTTCTATTTCCATGATCCCCGGCCCTACGAGGAGGAATCCGCCGCCAAGTTTCTCACCCCCGAGAACGCCCCCCTGCTCCAGGAGGCGGGACGGCGCCTGGAGGTTTTGGCGGAGCTCTCGGAAGACGCCCTGACCCGGATGTTCAGCGGCCTGGCCACCGACACCGGGCGCAAGATGGTCAACGTGGCCCAACCGGTGCGGGTGGCCCTCACCGGCAAGACGGCCAGCCCGGGGCTCTACGAAATCATCAGCATCCTGGGCAAAAAAGAGGCGTTGTCCAGAATAACCAACGCCATCCATTACACGGAACGGCTAAAATGAGCGGCAGTCGGGCAATAACCCCCGTCATCCATAAAGATTCAGCAAGACCCGGACTAAAAGGCAGCAGGTCGCCGGATCAGGAGGAGGCATAAAAGTGGCTAAAACTAACCAGAGTTTCCGGAAAAAACAGGCATACCTGATGGTCCTGGTGTTCGTTTGCCTGGGGGTGGCCGTCTGGGGCGGCAGCGCCGTGCTGAGCGTGGGCGCCATTCTGGCTGCCTGCGGCATCTGCTTCTGGGCCGCCACCATGCAGCCCGAACCCCCGGAGGAGCACCACCATTGAGAAAGGGTTTATTTAAGACCGTGGAAGTCGGGACCGGAGGTCCCGCCTTCCACGGTCCTTAAGCGGGTTGGGTGGGGGGTATGGGGGGAGGGCAGGGATGAAATCCCTGGCCCTCCCCCCACCAACCCTAGCCAGACAGGAGGGAGCCATGCGGATTGCCTTGGTAGGTCAGGCGGCTTTTGGCGCCGACGTGTTGCAAGGGTTGCTCAAGCAAGGCCAGGAGGTGGCGGGGGTTTTCTGCCCGCCGGATCGGGGCGGCAAGGCTGATCCCCTGAAGGAGGCGGCGGTAAATGCAGGCCTCCCGGTATTTCAGCCGGCCCGCATGAAGGACCAGGAAGCTTATGAGCAGATGGTCTCCCTAAGCGCCGACCTGGGGGTGCTGGCCTTTGTCACCGACATCGTGCCTCCCAAAGTCTTCAACGCCCCCCGGCTGGGCTCCATCTGCTACCATCCCTCCATCCTCCCCCGATACCGGGGCGCTTCCGCCATCAACTGGGCGGTGATCAACGGCGAGACCGAAACCGGGCTCACCATCTTCTGGGTAGACCAGGGCATCGATACCGGCGACATCCTGCTGCAGAAGAAGGTGGAGGTCGGCCCCAATGAGACCACCGGGGAGATCTATTTCAACAAGCTCTACCCCCTGGGGGTGGCAGCCTGTCTGGAAGCGGTGGACCTGATCGCCCAGGGGAAAGCCCCCCGCCTGCCCCAGGACCACTCCAAAGCTACTTACGATCCGCCCTGCGACGAGAAAGTGGCGGGATTGGATTGGGCCAGGCCCGGCCGCCAGGTCTTCAACTTCATCCGGGGCTGCGACCCCCAACCCGGGGCCACCACCGCCTTCAAGGGCGAGAAAGTGAAGCTCTACAACGCCCGGTTCCTGGAGGAAAGCCATGCCGCGGCGCCCGGCGAGATCCTGGAGGTGGGCGACCAGGGCCTCAAGGTGGCCTCCCCGGGCGGGGTTATTCTCGTCACCCGCTTCCGCACCAAGGATTTAGGCAAAGTGAAGGCCCCGGAGTTCATCCAGGCCAAAAAGCCTAAACCGGGCGAAATCTTTGAGTAATACCTTTCCGGGATTTAGGTTCTAAAATAGATTTAAACTCGTGGAGGGGGATAAATGGAACTTTTACAAAACATTTCTCAGGCCATGGAAGAGGCGCACCGGAAAAATTCCGCCGATGCCTTCAGCCAGCTCGGGTATAACCTGGCGAAGCTCAAAGACCAGGTGCGGGAGAAAATTCAGGAGCAGACCATGGGGGCGATTAATGCCATCGTCCGCAAGCTGGAAAGCAACCAACCCTTGACCCCCGAGGAGAAGGCCTTTGTGAGATTGTGGGTAGTGGGGGACGCCGAAGGCTATGTCAGGATGGAGAAAACCCTGAAGGAATGGCTGACAGAGTATCAGCGGCTGGTTGGCCTCATCAAGGATTACGCCCAGCGGTCAGGAAGCGTCCAGGAAATGGTGGAGCTCCACGGCGTCCTGGAGGACGCGGTCAAAGTGGCGGACAATGTGGCCCATTTTCTCGAAGACAAGGAGAGAATTCAGCGGTTCGATGAGGCCATTAATAATCTCAGCAGCGCTGACAGCAAACTCATCGCCGATTTTCTCAAAGCCAAACTGCTCTCGCCCGATATCTAGGAAGGCAGTCACGACCCTGGATTATTTCCGCTTAATGGGAGCCAAGGGATAAACCATCCGGGAACATGAAAAACGTCGGCATCTACTACCACCCGTCCTTCAGCCGCAAAAGCTACATGACCATCGGCAACCGGCTGCGGGACTTCCCCGAGGCCCTGGAGGACCTGCTTAAGAAGCCCAACGTGCGGCTCTTTGAGGCGCCCCGGGCCTCCGAGGAGCTCATCCTCAAGGTGCACGCCCGGGAGATGCTGCGGATGGTGGCCCAGGACGGCTTCTGTTCCACCGCCTACGAGTCCGTGGGCTCGGTGGTGGCCGGCATGGAGGCCCTGGCCCGGGGCGACATTGACCGCGCCTTCTGCTTCATCGGGGCCGGCGGCCACCACGCCGGCTACCGCCAGTTCTGGGGCGCCTGCTGTTTCAACGACGTGGTCATCGCCCTGACCCACACCCGGGAAATCAGCCCCTGGCGGCGCTTCGCCATCGTGGACACCGACGCCCACCACGGCGACGGCACCCACCAGTTGGTGCGCGACGATGCCGAGGTGTTTCAGCTCTGTTTCTGCGGGGTCAATGTCAGTTCGGAGGACGGCGCCAAGGTCCACGTCAATGTCCACCGCATGAACTGGCATGAGGACCCCAACACTCAATACCTGGAGCAGGTGCGCCGTCACCTGCCCCTGATTCCGCCTTTCAAGCCGGACCTGCTCATCTGGTACTACGGCTTCGATACCCACCTGGAAGACTATGGCTCCCTGGGGCTCACCGAAGAGGCCTACTTCGAGATCTGCGATCTGATGATCGCGGCGTCCGCCGAGATGGGCGTCCCCCTGCAGGTGGTGCTGGGGGGCGGCTCCCTGCCGCATCTCGCCGCGGCCACCATCCCCGAGATCATTCGCCGCCTGGCGGAAAATTAACCTGGTGTGGTTGATTTTTAGGGGAGGGCCGGGGGTTACAATCGCCCTCCCCTGAAACCCCTCCCATCCCCCCAAAATTGGCAAACTAATGATATGACCTGGCCCCTTCATGAGGACCCATAAAGGAATTGCACGAAACCGCTTTTTCCATTATAATGAAATAATTAGCTCAATAACCAAACCGGCGGGGTTGCCGCCAACCAGAAATATATGTTTACCCAACGGTTAGCAAGCATCGACAAGCGTTACCAGGAACTGGAGAGCCTGCTGGGCGACCCCGAGGTCATCAAGGCCCAGGACCGGTACACCAAATATCGCAGGGAGCACGCCGAGCTGGCGCCGCTGGTGCAGGCCTTCCGGCGCTACCAGCACCTCCAGCAGGAACTGGCGGACAACCAGCGCCTGCTGCAAGAGGAGGCGGACGAGGAGTTCAAGGCCCTGGCCCGGGAGGAGATCCAGGCCCTCAAGGAGGAATCGGACCGGCTGGAGGAAGAGCTGCGCTTCTTGCTCCTGCCCCAGGACCCCAACGACGAAAAGAACGTGCTCCTGGAGATCAGGGCCGGCACCGGCGGGGAGGAAGCGGGGCTCTTTGCCGCCGACCTCTTCCGGATGTACAGCCGCCTGGCCGAGCGCCGGGGCTGGAAGCTGGAGGTCCTGAGCCACTCCACCACCGGCATGGGCGGTCTCAAGGAAGTCATCGCCGGCATCTCCGGCGCCCGGGTTTACAGCCAGTTGAAATATGAAAGCGGGGTCCACCGGGTGCAAAGGGTGCCGGTGACGGAATCCCAGGGCCGCATCCACACCTCCGCGGTGACGGTGGCGGTCTTGCCCGAGGCCGAAGAACTGGACGTGCAGATCAACCCGGACGAATTGCGCATCGACGTCTTCCGGTCCTCCGGCCCCGGGGGCCAGAGCGTCAACACCACCGACTCCGCGGTGCGGGTCACCCACCTGCCCACCGGGCTGGTGGTCTCCTGCCAGGACGAGAAATCCCAGCACAAGAACAAGGCCAAGGCCCTGAAGGTGCTGCGGTCCCGGCTGCTGGACCTGCGGCAGCGCCAGCAGCAGGCCCAAATCGCCCAGGAGCGCAAGAGCCAGGTGGGAACCGGCGACCGCAGCGAACGCATCCGCACCTACAATTTCCCCCAATCCCGGGTCACCGACCACCGCATCGGCCTCACCCTCCACAAGCTGGACGCCATTTTGGACGGGGACCTGGAGGAATTTTTGCAGGCCCTCACCTCCCACCAGCGCGCCGCCGCCCTGGCCCAGGCCTGAATGAAGTCAGCCCCCCAAGAAACCTGGACCATCGTGGAAATGCTGCGGTGGACCACCGACTACTTCCGGGCCAAGGGGGTATCGGAGCCCCGGGCCTCCGCCGAGGTGCTGCTGGCGCACGTGCTCCAGGTGAGCCGCCTGGAGCTCTACCTGCGCTATGACCAGCCCCTGACGCCGGAGGATCTGGCCCGCTTCAAGGCCCTGGTGCTGCGCCGCCGGCACGGAGAGCCGGTGGGCTATCTCACCGGCCGGAAAGAATTCTGGTCCCTGGACTTCCGGGTGACCCCCGCGGTGCTCATTCCCCGCCCCGAAACCGAGGTTCTGGTGGCGGCCGCCCTGGAGGCCGCGAAGGAGCTTCTTGGGGGAAGGGGCCAGGGGCAGGTAGCACAGGCGTCTCGCCTGTGGGAACCCCCTCCCCCAACCCCTTATGGTGAGGATATTGTAGGGGCGGGTTTGAAACCCGCCCCAACCCCGGAGGCAGAGCCATCACTGGAAGAATGGGAGCAGAAGCAAAGCCCCCCTTTTTTTCTAAGCGAACCGAAAACCGAAAACCGAAAACCGAAAACCGGCAACCTCTGGGGCCTGGACGTAGGTGTGGGGTCCGGCGCGGTAGTGGTGTCGCTGGCCAAGGAACTGCCCGAGATGCGCTGGCTGGCCCTGGACCTGTCCGCCGCCGCCCTTGCCGTGGCCCGGGACAATGCCCGGCGCCACGGGGTGGCGGAGTGCATCGAGTTTCTCCGGGCCGACCTGCTCACCCCGTTCAAACCAGGACCACACTTTAACCTGGTAGTGGCCAACCTCCCCTATGTCTCCCGGGCGGACTGGGAGAAACTGCCCAAAGATATCAAGGATTATGAGCCCCCTGAGGCGTTGTTGGCCGGGGAAGACGGTCTGGCCCTGATCCGGCCCCTGGCCCAACAGGCGCACCCATACTTGCAGGATGGCGGCTGGCTGGCTCTGGAGGTGGGAGAGGGGCAGGCCCGACCAGTGCTGGAATTATTGCAGGAGACCGGGGCCTATGACCGGGTGGAGGCGGTTCCGGATTATCAGGGGATGCAACGGGTGGTGCGGGCCCGGCGGCGGTTTCCGGGCTAAAAAGTCGACTCTCTTTTGAGCATAATGCTCATTTCGTCGAAGCTTTTCTTCTTGGTGAAGGGATATCTCGGTTTGTCGTCGTAACTGTCCCAGGACTCACCGCCGTCAATCTTCACGCGTTCTACCTGGCCGTCTTTTTGCTTCGATTCCAACAGGACCCCGGAGCAACCGGCCAACACCAGCGCTGCCAGCCCCAATCCCAGCCACCAGATTCTCCCCCGTATCACCATGCCTTCGTTCTCGTCAGGAAACAAATAACTTAAAGATTTGCCGGGAAAGATGACATAGTTAGCTTAAAAAGTCGATTCTTTTTTTAACATGATACAAGAATCGTCTGCCTTGGTGGGGTTACGATCCCAGCTACTCCATTTTGACCCTGTACCGAGGCGAAGTCTTTCCGAGGTGCCGTCGGTGGTGGTCTTTTCCTGGATAATCCCGCCACAGCCGCTGCCCAATAATGCGGCCAACCCAATTACGCCTAACCACCCCATTTTTAACCGGCGCATTTTCGTCTCCCAGTCCCATCTACTTACCTTATTAGGACTGATATTGCAAGTGCTTATGTGAACGCCCTGCCTTATAAATCTTCCGGGCCGCTGATGCGGCCGGTGACCGCGGACGCGGCGGCTACCGCCGGGTTAGCCAGATAGACTTTGGATTGGGTGTGTCCCATGCGACCCACGAAGTTGCGGTTGGTGGTGGCGATGGCCGTCTCCCCCGGTCCCAGGATGCCCATGTGACCCCCCAGGCAAGGGCCGCAGGTGGGGGGCCCGATGACGGCCCCGGCCTCCATGAAGATGGCCAGCAGGCCTTCCTCCATGGCCTGGCGATAGATGAGGGGGGTGGCGGGAATGACGATGAGTCGCACGTCTTTGGCCACCCGGCGGCCCTTGAGCACCCGGGCCGCCAGGCGCAGGTCCTCCAGACGGCCGTTGGTGCACGAGCCGATGACCGCCTGGTCGATGGGCACCCCTCCCACTTGAGACAGCGGTTTGACGTTGCCGGGCGACGAGGGACAGGCCACCTGGGGCTCCAGGCCGCTTACTTCATAGGTCCGGTGGAAAAGGTAGTGGGCCTCCGGGTCGCTGCCGTACAGGGTGTAAGGGCGCAAGGTGCGGCCATTGGCATATTCCAACGTGGTCTCATCCGGGACCATGATGCCGTTTTTGGCGCCGGCTTCCACCGCCATGTTGGTCATGGAGAAACGATCGGCCATGGACAACTTCCTCAGGGCATCGCCGGTGAACTCCATGGCATGGTAATTGGCCCCGTCCACTCCGATGTCGCCGATGGTGAGCAGGATCAGATCTTTGCCCGTGACCCAGGGCCGCAGTTTCCCGGTGTAGACAAACCTGATGGACTCCGGCACCTTGAGCCAGCACTCCCCGGCGATCATGGCCGCGGCCAGGTCCGTGGAACCCACCCCGGTGGCGAAGGCCCCCAGGGCGCCGTAGGTGCAGGTGTGGCTGTCGGCGCCCACGATGAGGTCGCCGGGGCCCACGATGCCCTTTTCCGGTAGCAGGGCGTGCTCCACCCCCATCTCGCCGCCTTCGTAAAAATGGCGGAGCTGCTGCTCCCGGGAAAACTGGCGCACCGTCTGGCACTGGATCGCCGACGGGATGTCCTTGTTGGGAGCAAAATGGTCGCAGACCAGCACCACCCGGTCCCGGTCAAAGACCTCTTTGGCCCCGGCCTCCCGGAAAGCCCGGATGGCCAAAGGCGCGGTGATATCGTTCCCCAGGGCGATGTCCACCTTGGCCTGGATCAGTTCCCCGGGCGCCACATATTCCTTATCAGCGTGGACCGCCAAGATCTTTTGGGTGATGGTTTGAGGTTTGGCCATTTTCGAGTTTCGAGTTTCGAGTTTTCAGTTTTGAGTTTTCAGTTTTCAGTTTTCAGTTTTCAGTTTCTCGTCTTACTGCTCACTGCTCACCGCTCACTGCTCACAGTTTCTCCGGTTTCGCCCCCCGGGGCCCCAGCTCCTTCAGGAAGTGGAGGCGGTTCAAGCCGTTGATGTAGGCCCGGGCGCTGGCGGTGACGATGTCGGGGTCCACCCCCTGGCCGGTGACGATGTGGCCGCCGTCCTCCAGGCGCACCGACACCTCTCCCATGGCCTCGGTGCCGCCGGTGATGGCGGTCACCGCAAACTTCAGGAGACTGCACTTGGACTGGGCCACATGGGTGATGGCCTTGTAGGTGGCGTCAATGGGCCCGTCGCCGAAGGACGAGGAGCTGTGCAGCACCCCTCCCACCTCCATCTTGACGGTGGCGGTGGGCTTCACCATGGTGCCGGTGAGCACCACCAGGTCTATGAGCTTGAAATGCTCGGGCACCGACTTGTAGATGACTTCCGTCTCCACCAGGCTGGTCAGGTCTTCGTCGAACACGGTTTTCTTGCGGTCCGCCAGGTCTTTGAAGCGGAAAAAGACCCGGTTCAGTTCGTCGTCGGCCAGGTAATAGCCCATCTCCTGGAGCTTCTTTTTGAAGGCGTGCCGCCCCGAAAGTTTCCCCAGGGGGAGGAAGCTCTTCTTGATGCCCACCGCGGTGGGGGTCATGATCTCAAAGGTGCTGGCATCTTTGAGCACCCCGTCCTGGTGGATCCCCGACTCGTGGGCAAAGGCGTTGGCCCCCACGATGGCCTTGTTGGGCTGCACCGGCACTCCCGAGAGCTTGCTGGTCAAACGGCTGGTGGGATAGATGTACTGGGTGACGATGTCCGTGTAATAATCGAACAGGTCTTTCCGGGTGGCCAGGGCCATGACCACTTCTTCCAGGGAAGCGTTGCCGGCCCGTTCGCCGATGCCGTTGATGGTCACCTCCACCTGGCGCACCCCGTTCATGACCGCGGCCAGGGTGTTGGCCACGGCCAGCCCCAGGTCGTTGTGGCAGTGCACCGAGAGCACCGCCTTATGGATGTTGGGGATATGCTCCATCAGGTACTTGATCTTGGCTCCGAACTCATGGGGGATGGCGTAGCCCACGGTGTCGGGGAAATTCAGGGTCCGGGCGCCCGCCTCGATGACCGCGCTGAAGACCCGGGCCACGTAGTCCAGGTCGCTGCGGGACGCGTCCATGGCAGAGAACTCCACGTTGGCGGTATAGCGGGCCGCGTGTTTCACCGCGGCCACCGCCATCTCCAGCACCTCCTCCCGGGACTTCTTCATCTGGTACTTCAGATGGATGTCGGAAGTGGAGATGAAGGTGTGGATGCGGGGATTGGTCGCCTCCTTGACCGCCTCCCAGGCCGCGTCGATGTCCTTCTCGAAGGCCCGGGCCAGGGCCGCGATCTGGGGCCCCCGGATCTCCCGGGCCACGGCCCGCACCGCCTCGAAATCCCCCCGGGAGGCGATGGGAAATCCGGCCTCGATGATATCCACGTTGAGGAGTTCCAGGTGCCGGGCGATCTGCAGTTTCTCATCCACGTTGAGATTGGCCCCGGGCGTCTGCTCCCCGTCCCTGAGGGTGGTGTCGAAAATATATATCTTCTCGGGCATAGTTAAATCTCCCCTTAACTTGAGAGCATAATGATATTATACCAGCGTCTCTTCAAGAGTTGTAGTAAAAACAATATGTTTGCCAAATTGACCGGGAAAATGGGATGAGTGCCTGCCTAGCGGGCAGGCAACAAGCGCAGCAGGGCCAGGGCCTGAAGGGCCAGGATGCAGGGGCGGAAAGTTTGCGAAAAAGTCATCGGACTGCCAAAAGTCCATTAAATTTTATCCGCACATTAACCAAAAAAACAATCGCAAAATTAGCCTTCCTAAATTTTCAGGCCCCGGTGGTCTGCTACCAGTCTGAGCGTGGGATCGAAAATACCGATCTTCCGGCCCTAGACTCAGCCTAGTCTAACGATTTGGGGCCGCCGGGCGGCCCTGCTGCTCCAGATAGTTCTTGAGCTGCGCTCCCAGATACTTGGCCGCCAGCGAATGTGCCCTGGGAGTCCAGTGGCCTTCCGCATAATACAAGCGCGGCAGGCTTTCGCCCGAGGCGGCAAGCACCGGCGTCAGGGAAACCATTGCTTCTCCCTGGGTGCTGACCAGTTCCTTAAGAACCTCCTCGTCTTTGGAAATAACGTTTTTCCCTCTAAATTTTTGTACTTCCTCGAAACTGGGGATGTAAACAATCAGCAGGGAACTGCCTACCTTCTGGACTTCCTCCTGAAGATGCTTCAGGTACACGGCCGTGGCCCGGCGACTCTTCTCATCTGCGTAGCCTTTCCCGCGGTCGCCATAGGATATCACCAGCCCGGCGGCAGAGCCGCCGGCGGGGTTATGCTTCCGCAGGACCCAGGCGATCCCCGCCTGCTTCACCAGGTTGGCCGCCTGGGACCAGGAAATCAGCCAGTTGTAGCCGGGGAAATTAAACAAAAAGCTTTTAATGGCGGACTGTTTGCAGCCCATTTGCTGGGTCACCAGTTTTCCATCTGCCTCGATCTGATAATAGTCGCCCCTGGCATTATCGGCAAAGTCATTGCTGAAAAAGGCCAGTACAGTTAAATCTGGCTCTAATCCGGTCCCCCGAGTCTGAAACAATTTAAGTGCATAATCGGTCCCCTTTACCTGCGCAACCAGCGTTGACCACCTCCACCGGCCGGCTGGGGGTCGACAACTGCTTTTCCATCAGGTAAGCAAAGGTCTGGTCGTCGTTAACCCCTAATCCATACGCAAAGGAGTCGCCTAACAACAGAATACGGTATTTGTTGCCCTTCTCTTGATATTCCCGACTTCCCCGAAACCCCAGGGAATTGTTACTGTAGGCGTATCGGTAAACTCCGGGTAAAGTCCGAATCCCCTTGCGGTGGGGGACCATAATCTCGCCCAAGTTTGGGTCAGAGAAAAGCTCCACCGGCCCGGTCAACTGTGGACTGATTATTCGGACTCCTAATTCGGCAATTCCAAAAGCAATAAGGAAACCAATAACAACACTGATCAGGGTTAATAGCCCATTTCTTAGTTTCATGGGAAAAAGTTGGCAACGGGGCAGGGTATATGGTGAGACCGACCCGTTCTTAAAAGTTGTCGGCCGGGAAGGCAATTCATCCGGTTTGGGGGTATGGCAACGGCAGGTAAATCTGTCTCCGGCACCCCTCAGCCTGCTCCCCGTCCCCGACCCCAGTTAACCTTTAAGGGTTGGAAGGCTTGGGGGCCGGGGCCTCTTCTTCCCCCTTCTCAAGCAGGGCCGGCCGCCGGTAATACAGGTAGGTGCTGATGGGGCCCGAGGCCACGTACGTCAGCATGAGTAAAAACCCCATGATGGTGGGCGCGGTGGCGACGACCACGAACAACAGCACCAGTGCCACCAGGGTGTGGAAGGGGTGCCGCCGGAAGAGTTCCATCTTCTTAAAACTGACGTACTTGATGTTGCTCACCATCAGAAAGGAGAGCAGGTAGATCATGGCCAGGATGTAAACATGGCGTTCCGGGGCCCACTCGCCGATTTCATAATAAAAGAGGATGGAGGTGGCAATCAGGGTGGCGGCCGCGGGGATGGGCAGGCCGTTGAAGTAGCGCGGGTCCATGGACCCCTGCTGCACGTTGAAGCGGGCCAGCCTCAGGGCGCCGCACACCACGAAGAGAAACGCCGCCACCCAGCCGAACTGCTGATAAGGCTTCAAAGCCCAGAGATACACCAGCAGGCCCGGGGCCACCCCGAAGGCCACCAGGTCGGCCAGTGAATCGTATTGCACCCCAAAGCCCGAGGTGCTCTGGGTCAAGCGGGCGATTCTGCCGTCCAGGCCGTCCAGCACCAGGGAGACCAGGATGGCGATGGCCGCCGCGTGGAATCTGCCGTCTATGGCCGCGACGATGGCGTAAAATCCGGCAAAGAGACTGCCGGTGGTGATGAGGTTGGGAAGCAGGAAAACGCCCCTGAAGCGACGCCGGTCGCGCTTTTTGCGCCTTTTGCGGAAAGCCATGCCAGCCCCCTGCGATTTTCCGTAGCTGCGAAGAAACCCCGCGCCTACCTGTTTAAGCCCACTTGCCGATGATGCTGCTGCCGGCTTTGACCCGCTGCCCCACCTGCACCCTGAGCTCCACTTGCGGCGGCAGGTACAGGTCCACCCGGGAGCCGAAGCAGATCATCCCGAAGCGCTCCCCCCGGGCCAGCCGGTCCCCCGGATGCGCATAGCTGATGATGCGGCGGGCCAGCAGGCCGGCGATCTGCACCACCAGAGCCCGGCGTCCGCCGTCGCCCTCCAGCATCATGGCCTGCTGTTCATTTTCCCAGCCGGCTTCCTGCCGGAACGCGGCCCGAAAGGTTCCGGGCCTATGCACCTGATCGGCCACCGCGCCGGCCAGCGGCGCCCGGTTCACATGCACGTCAAAGACGTTCATGAAGATGGCCACCCGACGGGCCGGGCCTTTAAAAAATCGGTCTTCCCGGACTTCATCCACCATGACCACTTTGCCGTCCGCCGGCGAGACGATGAGGTCCGGCTCCGGCGGGATGACCCGTTCCGGGTCCCGGAAGAAGTAAGCGAAAAAGCCTCCCCCCAGGAAGCCCAGCCACGTAAGCCAGGACCAGCCGGTACTAAGCCCCAGAATAACCAGAACCAGGCTGGCCAAAATAAAGCGGTAACCGGGAGCTGCAATTACCCCCCCACCCCCGCCAACGGATTGGCTCATGATTGACAGCCGCCCTCGTTCAGGGGAAAAAGGCGAAGAGGCGAACAGGCGAAAAAGTTCAAGAACAAATTTATTGCCATGCGCGCCCCATCACCATCTTTTCCTTTTTACCATTTCGCCTTTTTCCCTTTTCCCCTTTTCACCCTTACTTTTTCAACCACCCCATCATGGCCCGGAGCTTCTTGCCCACTTCTTCGATGGGGTGTGCCGCTTCGTGGCGTCGCATGGCATTGAACACGGGCCGCCGGGCCTGGTTCTCCAGGATCCATTCCTTGGCGAATTCGCCGGACTGGACCTCATAGAGGATCTGGCGCATCTCTTCCCGGGTCTCTTCGGTGATGATGCGATTGCCTCGGGTGTAATCGCCGAACTCCGCGGTGTCGCTGACGGAATAGCGCATGTAGCTGATGCCGCCCTGGTAGAACAGGTCCACGATGAGCTTCAGTTCGTGCAGGCACTCAAAGTAAGCGATTTCCGGGGCGTAGCCCGCCTCCACCAGGGTGTCGAAGCCGGCCTTCACCAACTCCGAGACGCCGCCGCAGAGCACGCACTGCTCGCCGAACAGGTCCGTTTCCGTCTCTTCCCGGAAGGAAGTCTCCAGCACCCCGGCCCGGGTGGCGCCGATGCCCTTGGCATAGGCCAGGGCGGTAGCCAGGGCCCGGCCCGAGGGGTTCTGCTCCACGGCCACCAGGGCCGGCACCCCGGCCCCTTTCTCGTATTCGCTGCGCACCAGGTGGCCGGGGCCCTTGGGGGCCACCATAATGACGTCCACCTGGGGGTCCGGCACAATCTGGCCGAAATGAATATTGAAGCCGTGGGAGAAGAGCAAGGTCTTGCCCGCCCCCATGTGGGGCTTCAGGTCCCGCTCGTAAAGCTGGGCCTGGACGTGGTCCTGGGTCAGGATCTGCACCACCTGGGCCTGGGCCGCGGCCTCGGAGGCCGACACTGGCTTGAACTTGTATTTCAAAGCCAACTCATAGTTAGGGGTGCCAGGCATCTCGGCCACGATCACCTTAACGCCGCTGTCCCTGAGGTTCAGGGCCTGGGCGTGGCCCTGGGAGCCGAAGCCCACGATGGCCACTTTCTTGCCCTTGAGCAATCCCAAATCCGCGTCCGCATCGTAATACATTTTCATGAGTCGCATTCCTTTCTTGGTAGCTGTCAGCTATCAGAAAAAACTAAAAACTGATGGTGGGCAGTGCCCACCCTACATATTAAAAGACTTTTATCTTTCTTAAGGGCAGCGCACAGTTTTGTAGGGTGCGTCTTACGCACCAACCTGGCGCGTGAGACGCGCCCTACGAAGCTGCGCACCACTTCCTGGATGCCGTGCAGCTTCAAGTTCATGTAGGGCGGGCATTGCCCGCCGATTATGTTGGGCGGTGTCCACCCTACATATTAAAAGCTGGCCGCTGACAGCTGAAAGCTGACCGCTGCTTCACTCCTTCTTGCTGCGCTGGATGGCCAGGGTGCCGCTGCGCACCACTTCCTGGATGCCGTGTAGTTTCAAGAGGCCCAGCACCGCCCCGATTTTTTCGTGGTTGCCGGTGATTTCCAGGGTATAGGTGGTGGGGCTGACGTCCACCACCCGGCAGCGGAAGATGTCGGCTATCCTCAGCACTTCGGCCCGGGACCGGTCCTCGGCCTTGACCCGGACCAGGGCCATTTCCCGCTCCACGTGCTCCAACTCGCTTAAGTCCACCACCTTGATGACGTTGATGAGCTTGCGCAGCTGCTTGATGATCTGCTCGATGATCTGCTCATCGCCGGTGGACACCAAAGTGATGCGGGAGACGTCCGGCTCCGTGGTCTCGGCCACGCACAGACTTTCGATATTGAAGCCCCGGCCGCTGAACAAGCCGGTAACCCGGGACAGCACTCCGGGAGTATTATCCACCCACACTGATATGGTATGCCGCGGTTCCATCTCCCCCTCCTAGGCCAGTAACATCTCGTGCATGGCTTTGCCTGCGGGCACCATGGGCATGACGCACTCTTCCGGTTCCACCCGGAAGTCCATGATCACCGGACGGGGGGTATTGAGCGCCTCCCGAATCACCGGCTCCACTTCTTCAGGCTTGGTGGCCCTCAGGCCCACGGCGCCGTAAGCGTCGGCCAGCTTGACAAAATCAGGGGCCGTCATGGGAGTGGCGCTGTAGCGCCGTTCGTAAAACAGCTGCTGCCACTGCCGCACCATGCCCAGGAAAGTGTTGTTCAGGATGGCGACCTTTACCGGCAGTTTGTATTCCACCACCGTCATCAGTTCCTGGATGTTCATCTGGATGCTGCCGTCCCCGGCGATGTCGATGACCGTGGCGTCGGGCAGGGCCACCTGGACCCCCATGGCCGCGGGTAAGCCGTAACCCATGACCCCCAGGCCGCCGGAGGTCATCAGCTGCCGGGGTCGTTTGAACCTATAGAACTGGGCGGCCCACATCTGGTTCTGGCCCACCTCGGTGGTGATGTAGGCCTCACCCTTGGTCAACTCATAGAGCTTCTCCACCACGTACTGGGGCTTGATGGTGGTGTCGCTCCAGGTGTAGGTGAGGGGGTGCTTCTGCTCCCAGTCGTTGACGGTCCCCAGCCACGGGGCCCGGTCTGAGGCATAATCTTTGGCCGGCATGGCGTCCAGCAGACCGTTGAGCTGCTTCAGGGCATCCCGGCAATCGCCCACGATGGGAATGTCCACCACCACGTTTTTACTGATGGAGCTGGGGTCGATGTCGATGTGGATGATCTTGGCATGGGGCGCGAATTCCGCCAGCTTGCCGGTGACCCGGTCATCGAAGCGGGCCCCCACCGCAATCAGGACGTCGGACTGGGATACCGCCATATTGGCGCAATAGGTGCCGTGCATGCCCAGCATCCCCATCCACAGGGGATGGTCGCCCGGAAAGCCCCCCAGGCCCATGAGGGTGCTGGTCACCGGAATCTGCAAGGTTTCGGCGAACTGGAAGAGCTCCTTGGAGGCATTGGACAGGATGATGCCGCCCCCGGTGTAAAGCACCGGCTTCTTGGCGCTCAAGATCAGATCCAGGGCCCGTTTCACCTGCCGGGGATTGGCGTGGTAAGTGGGGTTGTAACTCTTGATCTTGACGGTCTCCGGAAACCTGGGAACCGTGCTGGCCTGGATGATATCCTTGGGCAGGTCCACCAGCACCGGCCCCGGCCGCCCGGAGCGGGCGATATAGAAGGCCTCGTGGATGGTGGCGGCCAGCTGGTTGATGTCCTTCACCAGATAGTTGTGCTTGGTGCAAGGCCGGGTGATGCCCACGATGTCCACTTCCTGGAAAGCATCGTTGCCGATGAGGGCGGTGGGCACCTGGCCGGTGAGCACCACGATGGGAATGGAATCCATGTAAGCCGAGGCGATGCCCGTCACCGTGTTGGTGGCGCCGGGGCCGGAGGTCACCAGGGCCACCCCCACTTTGGCACTGGCCCGGGCGTAGCCGTCCGCGGCGTGCGCCGCCGCCTGTTCGTGCCGCACCAGGATATGCTTGATCTCCGGGTGCCGCGTGAGCTCATCGTAGATATCCAGGACTACCCCACCAGGGTAGCCAAAGATGTGCTTAACTTCTTCCCGTTTTAAACACTCCAGCAGGATTTGGGCGCCGGTCATTTTCATAGCACGCCTTCCTTTTGCCGATATTTGGCCAAAATCTGCTCAATCCGGTCGCGCCCGGCCAGCTTCAACTTCTGCAACCGCTTCCGCTCCACGGTCTCTGCCGCGGTAAGATAGGGACGCCGGTTGAATTCCTCCAAAAGACGCTCAAACTCCCGGTGTTCTTCCACGTAACGTCTCAACTCCGGGTCCCGCTCCATCATCTCCGCAATGATTTCCAGATCCTGTTTCTCCATGCCAATGTCTGCCCCTGCCTAAAGTTTCTCAAAGTTACAACCGGAATCTTAAAATAATGCAAGGTATTTGTCAATCGCCGGGGACCGGGACGAGACCGAAAAGAGGGGCGAAAAAAGGGAGGGGGTAACGGGGGCGGAAACCGCGACTAATACTGAGTTGCCATCAAGAAGTTGTTATTTGTAGCCGCAGGCTTCAGCCTGCGCCTGCACCGGCGAGACGCCTGCGCCACTTGTTCCAATGCCACTTGAGATCTGTGCAAAATAACCTTCTGACCGAAAAGGGTCTTTGTTTCTTTCCCCCTCCCCTGGTGGGAGGGGGTTAGGGGGAGGGGGATAACGCACTGACATGGCAAAAATAATCACCCCCACCCTGACCCTCCCCCATCAAGGGGGAGGGAATAAAAAGAAGTTCCTTATTGGGATTTCTCACATTTTGCGTAAGCCTCGACTTGGCATAAAAGGAACCGGACGGGGCGGAACGGGGCAGGCCCGGGAGTGAACCGCAGGTTGTCCGGATTTTTTACCCCAAAAAAGGCCATGCTCAATGCATGGCCCTATTTTAAACCAGCCTGGTGGGACTGCAACCCCCACATCGCGCCCCTTCCAGTCGCAGTGCTTTAGGGGGGCCGGAGGCAGATTTTCCGGTCCTCAGGCTAGTCAATCATATAATAATCATACTTTTACCAAAAACAAGGGGCCCGGAGCCTTAATTCGTTGGCCTGGTCCAAAGCTTCCCGCCTGGAAGGATTTTTATTGAATTGGCGGTTTCCCCAGCTTCTCCCTCCCCGCGCCGCGGCCCCAGTCCCGGAAAGGTTCTTCAACTTCCGGGGGTGGCGGTAGCCTCCCGGGCCGCCGCCACTTCCGGCAGCCCCGCCTCCAAGCCTTTGCCCCCCGGCAGCAGCTCGCCGCTGACCTTGCCGAACCCCCAAACCGTGGTCCAAGCCCGTTGGGGCACCAACTGACCGTCTAACAAGGCAAACACCAGGTTCGGCCCCTTACTTCCCTGGTGGACCATGGATATCATGATCTGGCGGCCCTGGCTCGTCTCCTGACCGACGCGTACCTCCATCACCTCGGGCTTGGGGTAAGGTATGCCCCTGATCTTGAACACCTGGCCTGCCCGCATGGGCCCCAGAAAACCCAGGCGGCAATTGTAGCACGCGCTTAAAGGATCGTATGTGGGCTCCGTCAGGGCGGTCTGCCATTTGCGCACCAACCCCTTCCCTTCCTGCAGTTGCCACAGTTCCAGTTTGCCCCGGGCGTAGTCGAAGCGGTATTCCTTCAAACGGCGCTTACCCCGGCGCCGGGACTCTTCCCGGTAAACCACCGGCATGAGCCTCCCATCCCGCCACACCATCTCGGTCTGGTAGCTTTCCTGGCGCTCGCCGCTCAGGGTCTTCAACATGCCCAGAGCCGACACCGAGATCTCGGCCAGGTACCTCCCGGTTCCCAGGCTTTTCAGGGTGAGCCTGGCCCTGGCGACATCCCGCCAGACCAGCACGTCCACCCGGTAGTGCAGGTCCTCCAGCAGGGTGTCGGGGCCGGTGGCCCAGCCGGGAATGGTCCAAAGGGTCAGGAGGATGAGCGCCGGGAGCCAGCCCCATCTTGGGGGCCGGTCCTGGCCCCACCGCCCTGCCCCGGGGCTCGCCCCCTTCCCCGGCCTCTTAGCTTGCCCCAACTTCACGGTCTTCCTCACTTCCGGGCCTCACTGCCAGCCATCCGGGGTTTGGGAAGTAGCAACTGCTCCGGCTTCATTATGGTTGCAGGGTTTAGCAGATGGCCCGTCAGCTTGCCGAACTCCAGCACCCTGACCCAGACCGTTCTTGGCACCCATTCGGGCCCCACATAGATGAAATATGGACCCCCGTCCGCCGATTTTCCCCGGATGGTCAACATAATCTTGCGGCCCTGGCCGGTCTGGGGGCCCACCTCGAGTATCATCTCTTGGGGCTCCGGGGTGGGGATGGTTGGCACCCTCAAGGTCTCGCCGCCGGCCAGGGGTCCGAAAACCCCCAGCCGCATATTGTATAACAGGCTCAAAGAATCGTAGACCGGTTCTTTCAAGGGTATCTGCCACTTCTTGACGCTTTCCTGGTTTTCGGATTGGCGCCAGTATGCCAGAAGGCCTTTTTGATAATCGAAGCGGTATTCTTTCACCACGCGGTGGCCCCCCACCTGAATTTCCTCCCGGTAGACCAGGGGCAGCAGGCGGCCATCCCTAAGGATCATCTCCGTCTGGTAGCGCTCCGGCAGCCAGCGGCTGAGCAGGCTCCACATGCCTTTAGCCCCGCCGGAGAATTCCGCCAGGTAGTGCCCCGGCCCCAGTTCCTTGAGGGTCAAATGCACCTGAGCCACTTCCTCCCAGACCCCCAGGCTGACCCGGTAAGGCAGATCTTCCAGCCCGGTGACGGCCCCATCGGCCCCGGGCGGGGGCAGCAGGAGGAGCACTGACAACAGGAGAATCCCGAGGCGCAGCATCAGTCCTTATCTCCCCCGGGGTCTTTGGGGGGGCTCCAGACCCCGGTATAGAAACGGGAAGCCCACCATTTCTGCACGTCTTCCGGGGTTTCGGTGTCCACCAGTTCGTAGCGGTAGTCTTCCATGAGTTTGACCAGCCGCTGGTAGGCCGCGTTAACTTGCTGCATGCGGGCCCGGTGCTCCGCCTCCTCCCCTGCCGGGGCCCGGTCCGGATGCCAGCGCCGGGCCAACCGCCGGTAAGCCGTCCGGACCTCTTTGCGGCTGGCCTTAAGGCCCAGCCCCAAGATCTCGCGAGCTTCATCCACAGTCATGTTTGAATTTGGAAAATGCCGGGGCGGCGGTTACGAACCTGTGGTCTCACCTATTTTAACCCTCATAAGGGCTGCCCTCCCCTTCCCTTCGGCGCGGCGGGAAGTCTGCGGACTACCTCACCCCTTCAGCTCATGGTAAAAATTCGTCCAATTATATCCCTGATTCTTTTGCAGGGCAAACCCTCAATGTTCCGCCCCCTGGGGGTCCCTGCTCCCTGAGGAGGCGCCGAACCGCCATCCCCGGCTTGTCATCCGGCGCCAACCGTGTTAAAAATAAATAATTCGCCTGGCTAATTTTTCTGTGCCCGGGAGCCGGCGCCGCCGTCTCGGGAAAGCCGGAGACCATGAGGCGCCCTGCCCCCTGCCCATAGGGGGGACAGGCTCAGGCCACATCGGCTCCCGCCAGGTTAAAGAAAGGGGAAGCAAGGATTTCATGACTCCCAAGAAGCCCTTAGGCATGCCCGCGGCGGAGTTGGACCGGACCCTGGAGCGCCTCACCGACGAAATCATGGCGCAGCATCAGCAATTGGACCGCCTGGTTCTGGTGGGCATCCGCACCGGCGGCGCTTTCCTGGCCCAGCGGCTGGCCGACAAGATGGCCCGGCGCACTTCCAGTCCGGTTCGGGTGGGGGTGCTGGATATCACCCTCTACCGGGACGACTGGACCCAGCTCAGCCACAAGCCCCTGGTGGGCAAGACCGAACTTCCGGGCTCCATCGACGACCAGGAAGTGGTGTTGGTGGATGACGTGCTGTTCACCGGGCGCACGGTGCGGGCCGCCCTGGACGCCCTCATCGATTACGGCCGGCCCCGGCGCATCGAGCTGGCGGTCCTGGTGGACCGGGGCGGCCGGGAGTTGCCCATCCAGCCCGATTACGCCGGCCGGGTCATCAAGCTGCCCCCCGGTCAACGGGTCAACGTTTATCTAAAGGAGATGGGGCGGGCCGACGAAGTGGCCATTGAATCGGGGCCGCCATTGCGGGAATGATGGATCGCCAGAAAAAGGCCAAAGGCCGCGCTCAGCCCGGCCTGCCGCCCCTGGCCCCCCAGGCCGCAATGGCGCTCCAGGAGCGCCTGGCCCGGCTGGCCGCAGCTCTGGAGGCGGGCCAGGAGCCGGCTGCCGTCCAGGAACTGCTCCCGGCCGGCCCCCAGGACCCCGCCTGGGACCTCCACCTCATCGCGGCCCTGGCAAACCTGGCCCACCCTGCCGTCCCCACCCTGCTGGCCGGAGCCTTCGGGACCGCCCGGGACAAAGCCCGGCGCAAGGCTCTGAAAAGGGCCTTGCATCTCCTCAAGACCCGGGGGGTGCCGGTGCCGCCGGAACTCCTGCCCCGGGAGGAGGTCACCCTGGGGTCCGCCCGGGGCGCCACCGCCGCCCTGGTCTCCCCGGTTTTGGGCAACGGCGACAGCTACGTCGTCCTGGAAGGCCCCCCGGAAATCCTTGGAGGCAACTTCCTGGTGTCCCGCCTCAACGACCGGGAAGGGTTCCGGGAATGCCATCTGCTGACCCTAAAGCGCCGGCAGCAGGATGAATTTTGGGACCACTTCCGGCAGCAAGGGCTGCTCCAGTGGTTTTCGGTGCCGTCCCCTTACGCCGTGGGTCTGCTGGAAGAGGCCTACCGGCTGAACCCCCAGGCCGAATTGGGGGCCAGCCGCTACGCGGCGCTGCGGGACCGGATTTTTAAGAACTGGGGCCGGCCCGAAGACGCCCCCGACCTGGAGCGGCTGCTGCCCGAGGTCAGCCCCCCGGAGGCGACCCGCCTCCTGGAACAGTCCCTCAGACTGGCCCTGGACCCCCTGTTCCATTCCTGGCTCCCGGATTTGGAAGAGATCACCCCATGGTTCGACAAGCTCCAGGCAGTGCAGCAGAGCCCCCTGGTCCTGTCGGAGCCGCAGCGTCAGGTCCGCCAGGAGGCGGTGGTGGAGGAGGCCGCCCGGGCCCTGTATCCTCCGGAGACGCGGCCGGATTGGAGCCGTCGCCTGCGGCGCATGGCCTACTACCTGGACCTCCTGGGCCGGCGGGAAGAGGCGCGCCCCATCCTGGCGGCCGCGGCCAACCAGGCCGCGGACCCGAGCCCGCTTACCGGGGAAAACCCATTTCTCAAGGGCCTGGTGCACTACTCCCTGCGCCTGGCCTGGGAGACCCTGGAAAAACCCCAGGAAACCGCGGCCTCCTCCGGGCTGGTGGCCCCGCCCACCGAGTCCCTGATCCTTCGGAGGTAGAGATGCTACACACCATGGCGGTGCGCACCGGCAGCCGCACCGAATTCCTGGACCTGACCTCCCGGATTCAGGAGGTGGTGCGCTTAAGCGGCGTGGCCCAGGGCCTTTGCCATATCTTCGTGCCCCACACCACCGCGGGGGTGACCATCAATGAGAACGCCGACCCCAGCGTCAAGGCCGACATCCTCATGGTGCTGAACAAAATCATCAGCGACCGGGAATCCTACCGCCACGCGGAGGGCAACTCTCCGGCCCACATCAAGGCCTCTCTGGTCGGCCCCCAGCTCACCGTGATGGTGTCCGAAGGCCGCTTGCTCCTGGGCACCTGGCAGGGCATCTACTTCTGCGAATTCGACGGCCCCCGGAGCCGCAAGCTTCACCTTAAAGTCGTGGCTGACTGAATGGAAAAAAAACGGGGATATTTTTGCGAGGTGCAACTGGACGGCCACTCCCTGGCCGAATACCGGAAAGGCGCGGCCTCCATCCAGGATCGGTATCTGCTGAAAGATTACCTGGAATTCGTCCACATCAAAAAGGGGCTGCTGGAACCTTATAGCGCCCGGTACCCCGTTGTCGAGGCCCGGGAGTTGCTCCCGTCCTTTGAAAAGAATTTCGCCGAATACAAGTACCTGCCCAGTTTCAGCATGGTGGTCTTCAACCGGCCCCTGTCCTACCAGGACGAGGTCTTTCAGTTCGACCTGCTCCACCCCCTAACGGCAGGCAAGAAACGCCACGTCCGGGAGAACCTGGACAGGATTCTGCCCCATCTGGACCGGGACCTGCGGGGGCCCTTCCGGCAGCGCTTCGCCAACCGGGACCTCACGGACCTGGCCCATTATGACGAGCTGGTGGAATACCTCTTCCACATGGACCGGGCCCATGTCATGGCCCGGGACGCCAAAGGCGATTTCCGCCTCCTGGGGGTGTACGGCTCCTTTCCGTCGGACCTGGATACCGAACTCAAGGCCCTGGGCCGCAGGTTGGGGAAATTCCAGGAGCTGGACAGCGCCGCCTACGAACGGGAGCGGGAATTCATCTACCAGTTCCTGATGGAGCTGTACGGCTTCCCCATCGCCTCGGAGCGCCGCACTTCCGCGGCGTTGTTCGCCCGGCGCCTGAGCCGCCTCAAGGAGCAATATCTCATCAAGGTCCTGGGAACCGCCGACCGCACCATCACCTCCCTGTCCGGCTTTGAGCAGAAAATGTATCCCCTGGTGGAAAAGATCGCCCTGATTTCCCTGCCCCTGGGGCTGGCCGAAGCCAACCCCCATCTGGCCGACCAGGGTTTTTACCTGGACCCCAGGCGCCGGCTGGTGATCTTCAAGGTCACCTACCAGCAGCACAAGTACAACCCTTACAACGTCCTGGAGGACCGGGCCCTGTCGGTGCAGAAGCAGGAGCTCATCCACCCCTTCAGCGGGCTCCGGGAGCCGGGCCTCAACATCCTGAAAGACACCCGGCGTTCCCTGAAGGAACTCACCGACATCGTCCGGGGCGAACACCTGGGTTCCATCTCATACAAGCGCAGCGACCTCATCACCTCCACCAAGACCCACGAAGACCGCCTCAAGTTCCTGTCGGCCTGGCTGGCCAAGAACCGGCGGCGCCTGGGCACTTACAGCGTCGAGACCTTTGCCGCGACCAAGAAGGTGCTGCACAGCTACCTGCTCAACCGGGACTACCGGGACACCTTCGCCAAGTACCCGGAGCTGCACCGGGAGGTGTTGCAGCAGCTGGCTTATCTGGACCAGGCCCAGCAGTTGCAGCTCCTGGAAAAACTGGCCCAGCCGGGGAAGAGTGGCGGCCCGGGCCCCAGCCGGCGCCTGGCCCAGGCCGTGGCCTTCCTGGAGGGCAAAAAAGGGGAACTGCCTTATTTCTACCCGGACCTCTTTGCCAAGTGCCTCAACCTCTGGGACCAGCTCCGCAATTATCCCTATTTCAAGCAGGTGGGAGCCATGAGCGCGCCTCCGGAAAGTGCTTTCCGCCGCCGGGTCTGGGAGATGCTGGCCCGGGGGCAGGAACTGGTGGCCAGATTCCAGGAACAACACCGCCATGTGCAGGAGGAGGCCGGCCGGGGCACGCCCTTTCCCCTCCTAACCCCGGAGCCGCCCCGGCCGCCGACTCCCGCGGCCTGAGCCCCTATCCTTCCAAGGCTTGATCAGGCCATCATATCCGCAATTATCTGCAGTTCCCGGGAAGCTTCGGTTTTGGCAAGTGAGCGACACAAGCATCTGCCGTACAATTGCCCCTTCTGGGGCTTCTCATAGGGCCATCTCTGGCGGGGGAGGGGCCAAGCCTGGGGGTAGGCATGGGAGAGGGGCCAACTTGCCGCCTTGGGCCTCTCATGGAAGTGAAAATTAAGGCTTGGGAAGGCAGGGCCTGGGGCCTTGGGGATCCCCCATGACCCGAATATTTGTTCCCAGGCAAAGGTGAAAAAGGGGATTCGGCTACCCACTCAATCTTTAATATGATTTAGTTGGATAGAAATGATTTGCAAGTGCTTTTGCCGCCTCTGCATGCCCTAATTCATTCCAATGGGGGTCTTGTCGGAAATGGTATTGTAAAAGGTTTCCGCTAGCTTCAAAGATAGGTCTCATGTCCACTAAAGGAAGGTTAGAGCGTTTGAGGAGGGCAACGAAGGCGTCATGGACTTTTCGTTCTATTTCAATATTCTCCCCAACCCAAAGTCCCCTCGAAGGAACGATTAATATAACTGCGTCCATTCCATTGATAATCTTTTTCAATTGGCAAAAAGAACTATGGAGTATATCAATGTCATATTTATTATTTTCCATTCCATAGATATTATCAATGAAACCTAATGAAAAGGCCAGCCTCCTTAAATTATCATTATGGTGAATTAATGTTGAAACCATGTTGTAAGTGGCCATGTTCGCAGTTAAATGACTTTTGATAAAATGTAGCGCCGATTTGTTGGTCTGCGTTGTCTCGTAGTTGAGGAGGTCATTCTCCATACAAATGCTGACAACCAGCCGTTTTATATTAGCACCATGTTTTCGAGCATAGTTGACAAGCAGCTTATACTCATTTAACTCTCCAGGAATACTAATATTGAACACGGGGATATTGATCATCTGTTGAAGAATATCAGAGAATCGTTTTTCTTCGCGCACTCCGTGTCCGAAGGGAAAGGAATCTCCAACAACAAAGATATCGCTTGAGGTAGATTGCTTCAGATCCTTATGGTCTCTAAAACCGTTGCCATTGATTTCTACTGGGACATTGTAATCTCCGGTATTCTTCCATTGGCGCCCTTTAAAATTAGGCACTGCCAAGGGGGTGCCATCAGTATCATAGTAAAAAGCGACATGCCCTGAAGGATCATAGATGGGAAATGTGAGCCGGATGATACCCTCAATAAGCGCTATGATAATTATGAAAGACGCCACTACCAATACAATATTGAAAAAAACTTTTCTAATATGCAATATTTCGGGACGATTCATATAGTGGGGGTTCAACTGGCTTTGTATAAGAACTTACAAGGAGGCCCTTTTTTACCACAAATTAATCAAATCGTATAAATTATTGTTATAGCTAATGCAAACAATAAGGTGAGGCCAAAGGTCGCCTTGCTGACTCTTTTTGGCCTTTGAGGTGAGAATAAGCAGGGGGCAAGGTGTACTGAACCCCTTGGTGGCCTTCAGACCTCCATAAGTCTAAAGCCATCTAACCCGAGGTCGCATAACCCAATTATCGTTGTTGGTTCACGACAAAGATAAAGATCCCTTAGGCCAGCAGCCTTTAGCAGAGATTATGCGGCAGCCTTTGCTGCCCCTATCCATAAATTTATTTTGGGGACCTCTTTGCTTCGATGAGAATCCCCCAAAGATGCCATTCCTTAAGCCTAGTCCTCTTATCCACGGTATGGTAGCACAAATTTGGGCGTAAAGTAAATTTTTCCCAGATCTCGTGCATACCAATCCTTCGACGACCAGATGCTATCAGGCTGGGAAGCCTAAGGGCCCCAGGCCAGCACTGATCGGTAGTGGTGAGCCAGGGGAAATGCTTATGCTACATGGACATACCACCTCTGGGCATGATAAGAAACCCTGGCGGCTACTTTGCTCGGACGCTTGATCAGCCAGGCTGGGGGTGAGGTTTGCTATCTGCTATATATAGACAGATTGAGACCTGAAAAAATCTTTAACGCTTATTGCCTTAGCTCCGAAAAGGTAACGGTTTGAGCATTAAGACACGCAGTGATCATCCGGTTAAACATTTGGGGTTCCCAGAAGCGCCGGTTGAAGCGGTAGCAAAATTCCGCCAGAT